>Ga0315292_10000506_pt1 | contig 18336 bp, 14 predicted proteins | sample YL17G13_0_MG_FD_204029 | JGI IMG/M metagenome (GOLD analysis project Ga0315292, IMG submission 204029) | Sediment microbial communities from Yellowstone Lake, YNP, Wyoming, USA - YL17G13_0 | ecosystem: Environmental > Aquatic > Freshwater > Lake > Sediment | place: USA: Wyoming | collected... | reverse complement strand
AGTACTCCAGATACCCAGTTCAGCTCCCTGGGTCTTTTATATGCACCCATAATAAAAACCCGTAGCATATGTGCGACACAAACGACGATCATGCCATTCGCACACCAGTGATGGATAGCACGGATTGATGAACCAAAGTAAACCTGGCTTTCGATATATTGAATGCTTGCATATGCTGCTTCAGGTGTGGGTTTATAGTAGAACGCTAATAAAATGCCTGTTACGCCTTGTACAACAAAGAGAAATGCTGTAATCCCACCCAGGCAATACCACCAGTTGAGGGCATATCTGGGTACGGGTTTTTTAAGGATCTTTGAAAGGGGTTCGGATATCTGGTAGCGTTCATCAACCCAATCCGCAGCCCGGTTGGTGAGCGGTTTCCATGGAGATTTTGTCACCCAAGTGCTGGCACTGCGATAGACACCAAACACGAAGACCATACCCAGGCTACCAAAGAGGACCCAACGTGCAAGAGGTGTCCACAAACCTTTGTTTTGCCCTAAAATATGGCAGCTCAAACAGGTGTCCGTATTGGGTGGTGGAGGGGTAACAACGAGTGCTGGTGAGGAGGGTTGGACTCCAGCTAAAGACCAATTGGGTGATGTAGGCGGATTTGATTGGTCGCCCGTAGGGAGTGTATTTGCTTTAGCGTGTGTGGAGATGAATATGAACAGGCCGAGTGCAATCACCAGCATAGCAAGCAAGCCAAAACGTTTCAGTGAAAAAAATCGCATAGAGCCTCCTCGTATTCAGCTTTTATGTGATGTTTGCAGGGATAAGATCCCTGCGAATTGTGACAACCGTCACTTACGAAGTATAAACGAAATTCCACCAGTTGCAACCAATTTTTAACCTGAATAAAGCCAGTATAAACGCCTTATTTTTAAATATCAATAATTTTGCGTTGAATAGCGTATTTGATCAGGTCTGCACGGTTGTGCAAATCCAGCTTGGTCATTAGGTTCATACGATGAGCCTGGACGGTTTTAATGGAGATACAAAGGATCTCTGCGATATGCTTGTTGGAATAACCTTCTGCAATCAGCTGAAGGACTTCGCGTTCACGCGAGCTTAACCCATTAGTGAAAGAATCCTTTTTAATATCTCCCCAGCGCAGGTAATTCTCAATAACGAGGCGAGTGATGGCAGGTGAGAGGATGGCTTCACCCCGTTGGATTGCATGGATGGCATCCAAAAGCTCACGCGCGGTAGCATCTTTGAGAATATATCCCATCGCCCCATTGGTAAGGGCCTGGTGGATATATTCATCATTCTCATGCATGGTTAAGATCAGTACTTTTACACCTGGGCAATCGTGCCTAATCTGGAGCGTGGCTTCCAAACCATTTAACAGTGGCATGGCGATGTCCATCAAAACAACATCAGGTTTTAATTGGCAAGCGAGTCTGACTGCAGTGCGACCATCCTCAGCTTCGCCAATCACAGCCATATCTGGCTCATCTTCCAGCAAGGCTCGAATTCCTTCCCTCAGGATAGCATGATCATCAACGAGTAATATGCGTATTTTATCCATCAGAAAATATTTCAGATATCCTCGTTGGAGGATATACCATTAAGGTTGTATCTTACCCAAAGCCAGAGAATATGTTAATTTTGCCCTTCAATCTGCCCGATTTGCTCTTGAAAGCCCAGCAATCCCAATTGAATTAGTCCAGAAATTTGGTAATGACAGATCATAACAGGGTGGAGTATTTGAAAAAGTATATCATAAACAAAAAAGGGTTACCTGGTGCGGTAACCCTGTAAGGATCTCCAACTCGTTTAGATGTGGATCGCATGTCCTTCCGTCCCATGGGCTGCTTCCATAAGGACTTCACTCAAAGTGGGGTGGGCATGGACATTTCGAGCGATCTCAGCAGTAGTAAGTTCCATCATCTGCGCAATCGTTAATTCTGGCAACAACTCGGTCACTTCAGGACCAATCATGTGGGCACCTAAAATCTCACCATATTTGGCATCGGTAATGATTTTCACCCAACCAGTGTAATCCCCCAATCCAAGCGCTTTTCCATTCGCCTGGAATGGGAATCTACCCACTTTTATTTCCAATCCACGTTCTATTGCCTGCCTTTCAGTTAGTCCAAAAGAAGCAACCTGAGGCTGGCAGTAAGTGGCATGTGGCATCATTTCGTAATTGAGCTGAATAGTTTCAACTCCTGCTATATTCTCAGCGCACACAATCCCTTGGGCTGAACCAACGTGGGCAAGCATGAGCTTGGCAGTCACATCACCAATTGCCCAAATCCCTGGTACATTGGTTCCCATACGCTCATCAATCTCTACGGCACCTTTAGCATTTATCTTGACTCCCTGCTGTTCCAAACCAAGGTCGCCCGAATTCGGACGGAACCCAATGGCAACCAGTACCTGTTCTGCCTGCAAGGATACTACACCATTTTCGCTGGATGCCTTTAGAGTGACGCCGGTTTCGGAAGATTCCAGTGCTTCCACACGGTGACCGACCAGGATGTTGATCTTACGTCTGGCTAAGGCTTTAGCCAGCTCAACACTGATTTCTTCATCTTCCAAAGGAACCAGGCGTGGCAACATCTCAACGATGGTGACTGGCACCCCATAAGAGCTCCAAATTGTAGCGAACTCAACCCCAATGGCACCTGCGCCAATGATAATTACCGTCTTGGGTAATGTAGGCTGCAAAATAGCTTCCAGGTAGGTGAGGATGTTCTTCCCATCTACTTTCCAGGCTGGTGGAACCATGCTGGTCGCTCCGGAAGCTATGACAATATTTTTGGTCTTTAGCTCAGTGGATTTCCCATCCGGCTTAGTAACCGTAACTGTATCACGGGTGGTTAACTTCGCCATACCCAAAAATACGGCGACATTATTCTTCTTCATTAAGAATCCAACACCCTTGGTCAGCCGGTCAGATACCTGACGACTACGCTTGACTGCAACACCATAATCCAGGTTCAGATTATCGAATGAGAAGCCAAACTCCTTGCTGCGTTCACGAAGGATATAAGCAACTTCAGCATTTCTGAGCAGGGCTTTGGATGGGATACAACCTACGTTCAGACACACGCCACCCAACCATTGTTTATCTACGATGGCGGTTTTTAATCCCAGTTGGGCAGAACGGATGGCACAGACATATCCAGCGGGACCTGCACCGATGACGATAACATCGTAATTATCCATGATGACTCCTTTGTTGTTTTCTTATTATTCGTTTATACCATTAAACGATACTCAGGTTACGAGCATAGCCTTAGGCATATTTAAGCCCAATTCTGCAGGCTATCCACAATCTTTGCCAGGAAGTAATCTGCAATTGCTCCGTCGATTATCCGGTGATCAAAGGTAAGCGACAGATACATCATTGGGCGGATTGCCAGCACATCACCGATATTTGGATCTGAGATGACAATGGGACGTTTTTGAATTATGCCAACTCCCAAGATAGCGCATTGCGGTTGGTTGATAATGGGTGTGGCAAATAATGAACCAGTGACACCGTGGTTGGTAATGGTGAAAGTTCCACCCCTCACCTCACCAGGTTGTAATTTGTAGGCACGTGCCCGACCAGACAGATCAGTGACGAAACGGGCAATCCCGAGAAGAGAAAGATTATCTGCATTCTTGATCACTGGGACAATCAGCCCCTCCTCACCTAGGGCGGTTGCCATGCCGATATTTATCGCATTAAATATACGCACACCTTCTTCTGACCAGGAAGAGTTTACCAGTGGATATGCTTTTAGTGCGGAGACGGATGCAGAGACAAAATAGGTCGTGAAGGTCAGATTCACACCTTCAGAAGAAAAGATCTCTTTATTGGAATTGCGATGAGCAATTACCCGGCTCATATCAACTTCCATGACCGTAGATACATGGGGTGCGGTATGCTCACTCATCACCATATGTTCGGCGATTGCCTTACGCATCGGGGTCTGAGGAAGAATGGTAAAATTCCCATCCGATGATGATACATTAGTTGGTATGGGAGAAGCAGGGATTGACTTTCGATCTTCCAGGTATTTCTCCATATCCCTTTTGGTAATTCGACCGCCCATACCGGTACCTTGGACTCTTGACAAGTCCACATTTTGTTCTGCGGCGATTTTGGCAACCACAGGGGAGATAAAACCAAGCTCATTAGGTGGGGCTGGGTGTGCTGAAGGAGCAATTGTTGGGTGAGCTAATGAAATCACTGGGAGTGGAACTTCATTTGGCTGCTCAGTCGCTCCAACCTCTGGGATAGGTTCACCTGGTCGGCCGATCCATCCCAACAAAGCTCCTACTTTAACTACCTCTCCCTCTTTTGCCAGTTCAGCCAGGACTACGCCTGATATTGGGCATGGGATTTCTGTGTCGACCTTGTCAGTATTTACTTCCAAGACCGCTTCATATTCCTCAACTTTGTCACCTACAGATTTAAGCCACTTGGTTACAGTAGCATCGGTAACTGCTTCACCTAATAGGGGCATTATCAATTTGGTAGGCATGGCTCCTCCTTATGGTTAGCTTATAAAACAATTCGAGAATCAATCAATAAAACATAGGAAAATTTATTGGCGATACCTCATGCATTAGTTCATAAACCGCTTCGAAAATCGTCTCAACATTGGGTTTAGACCAATAATCGCCATCCGAGCCATAGGCGGGCCGGTGAGCTGCCCCAGGTAAGGTGCGAGGCAAGGAATCAAGGCAGTAATATCCACCTTGCTTTTCGATGACTTCCTGAAGCATATATGAAGTGGTTCCGCCGGGGACATCTTCGTCTACAAAGATGATATGACCGGTCTTTTTAAGCGAATCCACGATTTTCCCATGGATGTCAAATGGAAGCAGGGTCTGAACGTCGATTACTTCGGTCTCAATCCCCACTTTGCATAGTTTGTCTGCTGATTCCAGGGCGATACGGCAACAGGCACCATAAGTGACCAGGGTGACATCAGTCCCTTCACGAATCACTTCAGGCACACCCAGGGGGACAGTAATCTCACCAATATTATCTGGGAGTTGTTCTTTCTGCCTGTATCCGTTGAGCACTTCTACCAGCAGAGCTGGCTCATCTGATCTCAACATTGTATTGTAGAAGCCTGCAGCCTGGGTAAAATTACGTGGTACCAATACGTACATGCCCCGCAATAAATTTAAGAGGCCTGCCATAAGCGAACCAGAGTGCCACACACCTTCCAGGCGATGACCGCGAGTGCGGATAATTACGGGAGCTTTTTGTCCTCCCCGTGTACGCCAATGCAAAGTCGCAAGGTCATCGGACATGAGCTGTAATGCAAATAACACATAATCCAGGTATTGAATCTCGGCAATTGGGCGTAAGCCACGTACTGCCATACCGATCGCCTGACCCAAAATCGTAGCCTCACGTATACCTGTATCGGCGATACGCAGCTCTCCGAATTTCTCTTGTAGCCCACGCATCCCCTGGTTCACATCGCCCATACGACCAACATCCTCTCCGAATGCGATCAAGCGTGGCTCGCGTGCAAAGGCGGAATCGAAATATGTATTGATCACCTCAAACCCATTCAAGGTGGGAGAATCATCCGAATAAACTGGTTTAACCTCAGGTACAAGCAACGCTGATTCAACCGATTGGCTGTACAGGTGTGATCCAAAACGGTTTTGATTTTTTTGTTTTTGGGTATTTTTCCAGTCTATCAACAATTGTTTATTGGATAATTGTTCGTCTTTTACTTCGATTAATATATCCTGTATGGCAGCCATAATATCCCGACGGAATGGTCCGGGGATATTGATTAATTTATCTTTAATTTGCCCTAGCACCACCTTATGTGATGAGCTAGTTGATAGTTGATCAATGAGCTCAGCCAAGTGGGAGCGTTCACTCAGAATGTGATTCAAATAGGCATCCCAGGAGCGCTTTCGGTCCTCCTCGACCGATAGCTGATCCTCTTTTTCAAGCTGATCCAACTCATCAGCCGCGAGGTAGCCCTGACCTAATATCCATTCACGGAATTTCTTGATGCAATCAAATTCATGTTCCCATTCCAATCGTTCTTTGGATTTGTAGCGCTCATGACTACCTGAGGTGGAGTGCCCCTGGGGTTGGGTCAACTCACTCACATGCACAATCGAGGGCATATGCTCATCCCTGGCAACTTTGATGGCTTTCTGATACGCGTCAATCAGGGCGGGATAATCCCAGCCTTTTACGGAATAAATATCAAACCCATCACAACATTCACCTGGAGGACGTCGAAACCCCATCAGGAGCTCGGAGATATCTTCTTTAGCTATCTGGGATTCATTGGCAACAGAGATTCCATACCCATCGTCATAAATTGTCAAGATTGCTGGACAGCGTAATACCCCGATGGCATTCACCGATTCCCAGAACAAACCTTCGGCACAGGAAGCATTCCCGATGGTAGCAAAAGCTACTTCATTACCATTATTTGAAAATTGGGTAAACTGATGCAAAGCTGGAATTTGACGGTAGAGTTTGGATGCATAAGCCAATCCAACTACTCGAGGCATTTGTGATCCAGTTGGTGAGATATCTCCGGTTGAGTTGGGTTGTTCGGTAAGGTTTTTCCAGGAACCATCAGAATTAAGGCTGCGAGTAGCGAAATGAGCATTCATCAAGCGGCCACCACTGGACGGTTCAGATTCCAAATCAGGATTTGCAAAAAGTTGGGCGAAAAATTCCTGGATGGTCCCCATACCAGTGGCAAATATAAAGGTTTGATCACGATAATATCCTGAACGAAAATCACCTTTGTTAAACACCCGGGCCATGGCTAGCTGTGGCAGTTCCTTACCATCTCCGAATATGCCAAACTTCGCTTTACCACTCAACACTTCGCGCCTGCCGATATAACTTGCCTGCCGGCTGCTGAAAGCAAGACGGTAATCTCGAATAATCTCTTCAACCCTGGGAAGATTTAATTTTCCTTCCATTTTATTGCTCCAATCTAGCAACCACCAGCTCAGCAATATCGAGGACTTGCATCGTGCTGTTGGCGGCTTTTCTGGCATCCGTAAGCATGATCATACAGAAAGGGCAACCGACCGCAAGAACCTCCACTCCAGTGGCTTCAGCCTCCCTGAAGCGGTTTCCATTAATGCGCTCCTGTCCCTGCTCTTCCTCTTTCCACATCTGAGCTCCACCAGCACCACAACAAAAGGATTTTAAGCCATGCCGTGGAAGTTCGGTAACCGATAGACCTACCATCTTAAAACAATTGCGCGGTTCAGCGATGATATGGTTATGGCGGCTTAGATAGCACGGATCATGGTAAGTTACTCTTATGGAATGATCATCTGCGATTTGTGGGTTAAGCTCAAGTTTGCCACTCGCAATTTGCTCATTGATCCACTGGGAGTGATGGATGACTGTGAAGTTACCACCAAATGCAGGGTATTCGTTTTTCAATGTATGCAAGCAATGGGGGCAGGTGGTTACAATGCGTTTTGGTGCTACGCTATTTAGCAATTCAACATTGGCTGTTGCCAATTCGTTAAACAAATATTCATTACCAGACCGACGTGCTGAATCTCCTGTGCATTGCTCCTTCTGGCCTAAAACAGCGTAATTGACACCTGCTCTATTTAATACACTAGCAAATGCACGCGCTACATTTTGCGCCCGAACATCCGTGGCAGGTGCACAACCAACCCACCATAAAATCTCAGGCGTGGGATTTTCTTCAATCGTTGGGACTATTAGTCCCTCAGCCCATTTCATCCGTTCCGTGGGGGAAATGTTCCATGGATTGACATTTCTTTCCATCCCACGGAAGGCGGCTTGTAATTGCTGAGGGAAGGCATTTTCGTTCAGGACCAAAGACCTACGGATATCTAAAATATCGCGCATGGGTTCGTTATTCACCGGGCATATATCGATGCATGCCCCGCAAGAGGTACAGGCCCAAAGTGCTTCAGGCGGTATGGCAAATTCTACCAATGTCTGGGGGCTGGCTTCACCATTGGCAATGTTGGCACCGTAATAATTTAGAAAATATCGCTTGTTGATTTCGAGAGCTGCTGGAGACAATACCTTACCCGTGTTATATGCCGGGCATGCCTGCTGGCAGCGATAGCACATGATACAGGCATAGGCATCCATGAGCTGTTCCCAACCCAGATCTTCCAATCTGGATACGCCGAAAGATTCGATGCTTTCATCCGCGAAATCCAGACGACTCAACTCGCCAATTGACCTTCGAGGAGGTTTGAGGAGAAAATTTATAGGCGCAATAAAAAGGTGTAAATGTTTGGAATACAAAAAATAGGGTAAAAAGGCAAGGATCAATCCAAAAGATACCCAGAATGCAACATGTTCGCCTATGGTCAAAGCTGTGGTACTCCAATTGGACCAGAGATTAGAAACGGACGATGCAAAAGGCTGCCATGAATCTGGTACATCTTGTGCTACCTTGAAAGATTCTCCAGCGAAACGGAAGCCCACGTGAAAGGTGATAAATGAACTTACAATCGCGGAATCCCGCATAATCCCAGCCCGCGCCTTTGGATGTAGCAGTACATCTGAACGAGTTGACAAGGTAGCTGGTCTGACGATAAATCTCCGGATAATCAAGGCAGCCATACCAAATAAGATAGCAATACTAAAGATATCAGCACCCAACCTGTACAGGTTGCCAATTGTTGTTTCACCGAGGAATTGAAAATCTGGAAGAAATGCTTCTAAAAAATCTCCAAAATTCACTAAAATAAAAAACAGGAATCCCCAACCAACCACAGCATGGAAAAGACTGGGCAATAACCGAAGCCGGAATAATGGTTGGAAGCTAATAATCCTTGCTGGTGTAGTAAACAATCGTTTTCGGAGGATGTTCCAATCTGGTCGTCCATGTCCACGTTGGATGGTGCGGAGAATCCGCCATGCAGCCTTGAAGGACAAAAAAAGAGAGAGAGAAATAGCCAGTACTAAAATAATTCTCTCCAGCATTGTAAGCATGGTTAAATACCTCTTTACCTAAAGGCTTACCGTCCAGACAAGTATCCTATCGCAGCAGATACAACAGGGTCAGTTTCCAAAGAGAATTCATCAAAGTCACCTGATATATCTGAATCTGGGATGATCCCTGTCTTCTCCCAGTTCTGGTCGGGATGGTTTAATGGTCGAAATGTTTCATTGGCTAGCCATATTTTAGAACCATCCTCCAGTTCATAACCCCATAATATTTCAACATTACCATCGGTGGTCTTACCAATAAGATATGCTCGTTCCATATCATGAAGAACACCTGCAAAAATCTCTCCAAAACTTGCTGTCCCCGATCCAATCAGTACTACTAAAGGTACTTGAGAAGAACCCTTGATATCAGTTAACTTAATTTGCAATGACCGTTCTTCTTTACGATTAATAAAATATCCCAGGTTTCCACCAACAAAATAACCAAGCACTGGCTCAAGGACAGTGCTTGAGCCGCCCTCATTCATCCTGTTATCCAAAATCAACCCATCGAGAGGAGCCTTTGCAATCATTTGATGTAGTGCTGCTGCAACCTGGTCGTCAACTGTACTGTCATCGAACGTCACCAAGAGGATATACCCGATCCTTTTACCTTCGGAGGTCGTGATGACTTTGTAGACCACAGGAACCGCGCCAGTGATACGATGGCGAGTCACAGCAATTTCACGGGGATTTTCTCCAGGCGTTTCCACCATCAGGTTAATTGTTGTCCCTTCAGGACCACGTACGATATCCCGCAGAAAGCCATCCTCATCCAGGATGGATGTGCCATCCACCGAGATGATACTATCTCGGGGTTGCAATCCTGCTGCTTCAGCAGGGCTGTCATGAAAGACTGACAGAATGACAGCATGTTGTCTTTCAGGGATTGCGCTAACCAGGACGCCAATTCCCACATAATCGTTTGTCCCTTGATATTCAGCCTCCTGTTCCGCTACTTCTTGGGGATTTAGGAATTGGGAATGCTCATCCCCAAGGTGGGTAATCAGATCATTCATTGCCAGGTAAAATTCTGTATTGGTCAGCCCCGCATTTATTTTTTGTCTGTATTCGAGGTGGATTGCGTCCCAGTCCAAGCCGTTAAAATCAGGATAGACATAGGTATCATTGACAATGTTCCAAAGATTCTCAAAGATATTAAGCTGGGTATCCAAAGGAAATTGGATTGGTGTTGGCGTAGATACCGCAACCAGACTGGGAGTTGGGCTTGGAAGTGATATGGTTGGTGTGATAAATGGAGACGGGATTGGGGTGTTTGTAGCGGTGAAAGTAGATGAGGGCTTCCCAGAATAGTATTTAACTACCGGTGAGGGCGATGGTTCCTGAAGAACAAATGATATGAATGGTGAGCATGCCAGGACAGCGAGTATTAACGGCAACCAAATGAAAGAGCGGGTCTTGGAGGTCATAGAATGGGGTAGTTCATGCTTAATCTAGGCAAAAGTATTTTACCGTCTTAATATATAGCTGATCCTGCCAGACTCGCTTAGGCGCCACCTTCACCATAATAAGCTGGATCTGTTGGAGTCTTACCTGATGGATCCCAGACATAAACCCATTCCCCAACATTTGACCAATCATATAGCCAATGTGCATCAGATGGAGCCAGATTCACACACCCATGTGATTGGGGAAATCCAAAAGCAGTTCGCCAGTACGCACCATGCAGAGCACGGGCATTATCGTAATACATCGTCCATGGGACGTCCTCTAAGTAATAGTAATCTGAGCGGTCTGTTTCAAAAGTACCTGACATCACGGTTGAATCCAGCTTTCGTTGGACCTGGAACAACCCTGGTTTGGTAAAAAATGGATCCAGACCCGTAGCAATCAAAGTAGCAAATATCAATTTATTTTGATCATATACTGCAAGAGTCTGTTCTTCTACGTTCGCTTCTATCCACCGTCCGTTGGTAACACCTTCGGGTGGGGTAGTGTTGGGGATTACACGACCAACAAAACGTCCTTCAATCCATTCATCTGGGGCAACTAAGTCCCATTCAACATTATCCACAACCTTGGTCGAATAGACCTGGACAAGTTGGTATTGATTAAGAGTGTTACCTGTGTAGTCATCCAGGCTATATCCAGGAGTGCGTTTGGTTTCCAGGCTGGGAGCGAAGGGAACGATCCAGCCGAAGGAATGATTGGGTGTTCTATACAATTCAATCCCTCCAGGATAACTATGGGGGATGGAGACCCGACTGGCAACACGAACCCAAGTACCATCGTGCAGCTTGAAAAACCGTCCATTTTCTGTATCTGAATAATCAACATAGGATACATACCGCAGCTTACCAGGTTCAATCGACCGGATTGCATTTTTACCGGAGATTGCATCTTCCAGTGAGCCATATGCGGGTGTTGATCCATCAGTAAGCAAGGCATATGAATATGGCAAATCCCCCAATGATCCATCGATAGCATGGTAGGGAATTGATACCAAAGGAAAGTCCAACCCTACAGATGCCGATTGGGTTAGATATTCAGATGGTCCAAGCGGTGAGCAATCCTGGGGATCTATCATATAGATTCCAGGCAGGCATAATGTGGCACTCCGTGTATCAGTCGCATCTACTTGCGGAGTTTGTGACTGACTTACTGGTAATATACCTTGAGTTAAAATAAGAAGGGTTAAAACAAATCGTATCATTTTCTATCGCGGAAAGATTATACCAGCGGAAAATAGTTCAATCGGAGTGCGTTGGATAAATATTTGATGAGCCTTTTCGGTCAACGCTAATGGTCTTATACTATATAAGTGGAACCGAAGAAAACCCAAATTAAAGTTGGATGCCATGTGGAGCTAAACTTGCTGGATCGAGCTGGCAAGAAAGACCGATTGAGCATCGACATCGTGCCTGATGGAGCAGCTGATTTTTCCCATGGCTTCTTGGGTGAGAGCACGCCAATGGCAATAGTATTGTTGGGCGAGAGAGAAGGTAATGTTATCCCTTATTTGAAGGATGATATTTTTGCCTTGGAGATACTGAGTGTATCCCAGTCCACCAGCACACCTCCTGTCGATGCTCAAGAGAAAAGGCAATCAAAAATGAATAAGGCTATTCGAGAAGTGGAACATACCAATGCAGTGGTTTTTGCTTCATCTTTCAGTGGAAAATGGGGGGATTATGACCTGGATAGCTTACCAGCAGATGAGATATCTGAAGAAGATACACCTGAAGAAAATAATCCTAGAAATTGATAAATCATTTTCCAGGTAGATGTCACTTTACTAGTTGATTGGTAAAGAAGTTGGTACTAATATTGCACTCATTGCATAAAATTGGTAGATGGCAATTCATATAAACTAAATGATAATTAGCCTGCAAATCCAGGTTAGCCGGGAGTAACACTTTGACAAAATCACGTTCCCAACTCATTGTTGAACACTTGCGGGATATGCAAGCTTCATCCCCAGATATTGAAGCATCGGCAGTGGTAAGCGTTGACGGTCTAACAATTGCATCAGCCCTCCCGCAAGGTGTTGAGGAAGACCGGGTTGCTGCGATGTCTGCAGCGATGCTTTCACTAGGTGAACGGATCGCATCAGAATTAGGCCGCGGCTCCCTCGAACAGGTGTATATCAAAGGGTCAAATGGTTATGTATTTTTAATGTCTGTGGCTGACGATGCTGTGTTGACTGCGCTTGCCCGTAAGCATGCAAAATTAGGTCTGCTCCTGTTGGATATGTGCCGCGCAACTGATGCTCTTGCCAAGCTAATCTAAGCGGTTTTATAATGCATGAATGGCTATTCTGGTATGTCGTGCGTAAATATACCAATTACTTGGACTGATCCTGATATGCATGAAGAACTTTTCTCAGCAATAATGGTTGGCACCTGTTTTGTGGATATACCAGAGCAGGCTTAGCAAGTTAATAGTATAATTGGATCTAGATAATCTCACTCTTAGCGGAGAGCCAAGCCAGGTTGGTCTCCGCTTTTTTTCTGCATATGACCACAGAAATTCTACAAAGCCCCGATCCAATATTGAAATGGAACCTCCGCCAGTTATATTGGGATGTTTTCTGGTTTGGGATCCTTGGTGGAAGCACAATAGCATTTCAGGCAGTTTACGCTGCACGCTTAGGTGCAACAGGCTTTCAGATCGGTTTGTTAAGTGCAGGACCGGCGATTATCAATTTGATTTTCACCCTACCATCTGGTCGATGGATGGAAGGGAGACCACTTATTAAGGTATCCTTTCGTTCAGCACTCTGGCAACGCTTGGGATACGTATTCATGGTGGCTTTACCATGGGTGTTCACATCTCCTGAAGGACAGATATGGGGATTGATATGGACTATCCTGGTCATGTCGGTGGCAGGGACGGTGCTGGCAATCGGGTTCAATGCGATGTTTGCTGAGGTGCTGCCACCCGAATGGCGGGCTCATGCTGTTGGTCGCAGGAATATCTTGTTGGCGATCAGCATCACCGTGGCATCCTTGGTGAGTGGCCAAATCCTGGACAGGGTGGTATTTCCAGGCAACTACCAGGTGGTGTTTCTAATCGGGGCAATTGGGGCTATATTGAGCAGTTATCACATCGGTAGATTACGAAAATCTGACATGCATGCACTGCCTGTGACTGCGAATATCGGTGAAACCAGCTTGACGAGGCGCAAGGTAAACCGTGGCTCGCTGTTACGCTTGGATATTCTCAAAGGACCATTTGGTATATTCATGCTGTCTTACCTGGCTTTTTACGTATTCCAATACTTCCCTATCCCGCTGTTTCCGCTCGCTTTCGTAGACAAATTGCATCTTACAGACGGAATGATTGGTTTGGGTAATGCATTATTTTATGGAACGATGATGCTCGCTTCCTTCAGAATCAGTCATTTCAGCAGACGTTTTGGACATCGCAAGGTTTTAATCGCCAGTTCAGCCTTGTTTCCGGTATTTCCAGTGTTATTGGGGTTAGCCAAGGGGCCTGAGTTATATTACCTTGCGTGCCTGACTGGCGGTGGTGTCTATGCTTTGCTCAGTGGAGCAATTATAAATCGTTTAATGGAGCGGGTGCCAGCGGATGACCGCCCGGCACACATGACAATCCATAACCTGGCATTAAACGTAGGTATATTAATCGGCTCCTTGTTGGGACCAATTTCCGCAAATATGATTGGTTTGCAACCATCATTATTCCTTGCGGCAGCGTTACGCCTGCTAGCTGCAGGTTTGTTCTGGTTGTGGGGATGATTTCCACGATCCGTATCTATAATTGATCGATGAAATGCGTGGCTAGATGGCGCCACTCGCCGATAGCCAGGGTTTCTGCACGCCGCATAGGGTCTATACTTGCCTCAATTAATAAAACTTCGACCCTCGATGGGGGTAGCCGTAGCCCACCGGATAGCGCATTGCGTAAGGTCTTACGCTTCTGGCTGAACCCGGCTTTGATCAACTGGAAAAATACATCCAATTGAGCTGTTGGGATTAAAGGGGAAGGGAAAAGGTCAATGCGTAGGACGATGGAATCAACTTTTGGCGGGGGATAGAAAGCACTGGCAGGGATGTGGGCAATGATCTCTGGAAGACCATAAATTTGCACACTGAGTGCCAATAGACTCATCTCGCCTGGCAGGGCACAAATACGCCTGGCGACTTCTTGTTGAACAGTCAGAACCAGGCGTTTTGGGGGGATTCGGGCTTCCAACAAGTGTCGGATCAGGGCGGAAGTAATGTAATAGGGGATGTTGGCTACCACCACATACTCTTGTTGTGAGACAAGCTGAACTGGGTCTAGGGCGAGGATATCCCCTTCCACTACCTGGACATTTGGGTATTGACTGACAATCTGGATGAGAGGAGAAATCAGATTATGATCCAGCTCAACTGCCACAACGGAACGTGCATTTACTGCCAGGTAACGGGTAAGGCTGCCGAGGCCAGGACCAATTTCCAGCACAATTTCCTCGGGAGAGATCTCTGCAGCATTAACCACCTGCTGGAGGGCAGATTCATCCAACAGGAAATTCTGACCCAAGGATTTTTCAGGATGAAGCCCATGCTGGCGCAACAACCCGGGTACATCCAGTTTTGGCAGGTTCACGGGATGGTCCACACGATATTATCCGGAGGGGGCCAAAGAAAATAAACCGTTACCCACTGGTGCCAGGGGACGTAATCATCATCACTGTAGCCAAGATCGATCATTCGACCTACTACGCCACCACCGATATCTGCCGCAAGTGCCTCTCCGTAACCTGGAACGTACATTTGGGTATAAAAGGGAATAATGCTTCTATCCACTGCAGCGACCCCTTTCTTAAGGGGTAAACCAGACGCGGTTGTGCCGCCCACTCCCGCTGGATGGTAGGATACGGCATACATATTTAGAGCACGCCAATATTGGATCGTCACGCCATCCACTACCGAAGAGTGCATGACAACTGAAGTACCGTAGCCTATAATTCGAGGTTGGGGTTGGCGAGCTACCCACTGGCTTTCCACCTGGCGGGATACTTCCTCACCATCCTCATATCTCACACGCACGCGTTGGGCAGAAAGTCCATACTCTCCAGTCTGGAGAATTGATTGATTATCGATTTCCAGGTCTGGGTCAGGTTGATATTCCGTCTCAAATGCCAAAGGTGATTGCTCTACCTGCACCTCCTCTGTTACACGGACCAGGCGCATTTCTCCATCAGAAGGAATCGGGGCTTCGGCAGGTGGAATGCTATAATCCAGACCCTGGATTGAAAAGCCAGCTTCCCCCAAAACTTCTCCAACCGTCACTGCTGCGGTGCGCGTGGTTACACTTATGTCCTGGGCATGAATGGTTACCTGTGTTGAAGGCTTTAAGGTGGCGGAAAGATCAGGTGTCAGGGGTGTAAAAGCTGGTGGGTTCAATTGATCAGTATCGAAGATGGCGTATCCAGCCGCCCATAAGGCCGACCCAAGCGTCTGAGCGGTTGAAGTCAAATCTGTGGTCTTACCATTTTCCGTGAGTGAATAACCAACTAACCGAATAATTTGAAGCGAAAGAGACTCGATATTTTCCGGGAAAGGCTGGGCGGGATCGATTACCTGACCGTTGGAGAGGACCTGGTCGCCCGGCAGTACACTCACCCCAGCTGTTGTGAACAGACTGACAGGTGTGCGATTAGCACTATATAGAGATCTCATCTGTCCGTCTGCAAGGACCTGGACTGGGATGGCGCGAACGAGAGTGATTAGGTCACCATTTTTCAGCCATGCATCTTGAGCTGGAGACAGCTCATCCAGAGGTGAAAGGGGGATATCCAACCTATGCAACAGATTACCCACAGTGAAGGCATAAGTTGTGACATTTTGAGATTGACCATCGACATTAACGGTCACGGATTTACGGAGAGCCAGTGCGAGGGCAATACCGATCAATAAGATTACCGCCAGCAGGATCACTGCTTTGCGGGAGCGAGACAGATTTGACATATTATTCTATAGAATTGAACCTAGCATTTATTATGTTCAGTCAGCCAGCAACTTGCGTGCGATAACCATCCTTTGGACCTCGCTTGTGCCCTCACCTATCGTCATTAAGCGAGCGTCGCGATAAGCCAGCTCAACGGGATACTCTCGACTGTATCCATAGCCACCGTGAATCTGGATGGCATTCCGGCACACGCGTTCAGCCATTTCAGTGGCAAATAACTTTCCCATAGAAGCTTCCTTGGTGTACGGGCGTTTTTGATCCTTCAGCCAGGCGGCATAGTATATCATCAAACGGGCAGCATGGATCTCGGTGGCAGCATCAGCTAACATCCATTGAATTGCCTGGTGCTCAGCCAGGGGCTTGCCAAAAGTCTGGCGATCTTTAGCATAACGAATGGCATCTTCCATTGCAGATTGGGCGAGACCTACAGATAGTGCTCCGATGCTGATCCGTCCTCCATCCAGCACAGTCAAGGTTTGCTGCAAACCCCGACCGAGAGCGCCGAGTAGACAGCTATAAGGGAGGCGCACATTTTCATAAGCAACCGCATGGGTAGGAGAGCCTTTGAGACCCATCTTCTTTTCTCCAGGGCTAATGTGCAGTCCGGGTGTATCGGTTGGGACAATGATCATGCTTAATGAATGGGGACCACCGGATGGGTCGGTACGCACAAGGGTGATGATATAGTCGGCGATGCTGGCATTCGTGCACCAGGCTTTGGCACCATTGATAAGCCATCCATCATCAATGCGCTCCGCGTGAGTGCGAATCCCACCCTGGATATCCGAGCCAGCGCCCGGTTCGGTGAGTGCCAGGGCAGCGAGCTTGCTCTTGCCTGAGGCAGCCGTGGGCAGGTAGCTCCTTTTTTGCTCTTCAGTCCCGAAGAAAACAATGGGAGTCGTGCCTAAACCATTATGAGCAGAAATTGAAAGAGCAGTGCTTCCACAACCCCAACCCAGCTCTTCGATGGCAATAGCGCCACTGACAGCATCCACCCCAGAACCACCATATTCCTCGGGGATGTTCAGACCGAGCAAACCCAAAGGTCCCATCTTACGCATGGCTGACCAATTAAATTCAGCTGTCTCGTCCACTTCATGAGCTTTGGGTTTGACTTCACGGGCAACAAAATCATGTACGGTATTGCGCCACATGCGCTGTTCATCGGTAAGGTCATAGTCCATGGTTTATATCTCCTTTACGGCGGATCAGGTATTCTTATTTTATAAGCAAGATTATTAATAAGACGATACCGATAATGATGAGCAGAGGTACAAGCACGATTCCCAGGATGCTTGCTGTTAGCGAAAAAATATCCTTGAGTGTAAATTCATCGTTTGACTTGGCTGGCAATTTATGACCACAAATGGGGCATTTTGGCAAACCAGGAGGTAATTGAGCATTACATTTTGGACAATATTGGACCATGCTCTTATCCATCAGCCATGCTAATGCAGTACATCGTTATTTTACAACTTAAATATTAAAATATCAGAAAATCAATATATAAAGAACCGGGAGTCTACGGATGCGTCCCGAAATAAAAAGCTGGCAAGATCAGAAGGATATAGCTGGCAAGGTTGGCCAGAAAAACAAACCAGCAGTTCTGCCGGAAGGCATTGCGCTTGAAATAGGTCATCACGAAAACTTCAATAATGAGTGACAGAATGAAGGAGACCGGTAGCCAGACAAAAGGTGAGTGCTGGAGCAGAACAAGCAGGACCCCAGTGGCAATGCCAGAGATTATGTTCATAATGAAAGAGACCATCATGGAAGCACGGAAGGGATTCCAGCTCAGTAAAGTCAAGGTGACGCCTTCAACGACGGCAATCAGTAGATCGACAACGATGAGCGCCAGGAAACCGAAGATAAGCAGCAGGTAGGGGGCGGCAGGTCCGGTAATGTCGAAGGGAAGTGATGGAAGCATAGGGAATATAGGGCAGCAGTTT
>Ga0315292_10000503_pt1 | contig 18371 bp, 18 predicted proteins | sample YL17G13_0_MG_FD_204029 | JGI IMG/M metagenome (GOLD analysis project Ga0315292, IMG submission 204029) | Sediment microbial communities from Yellowstone Lake, YNP, Wyoming, USA - YL17G13_0 | ecosystem: Environmental > Aquatic > Freshwater > Lake > Sediment | place: USA: Wyoming | collected... | reverse complement strand
CCCTCCCCTTCACCCTGTTAGATAAGGTTGTCTATTCAGCCCTGTTATTCAAGAGATCTCCTATCTAACAGGGTGAATCCCCTCCCACCGGTGGAGGGGAGATTTGCTGGATGTCTTTACTCATCTTCAAGGATGTATTGGAAAACATTTATGCCTCACCTTTTGAACGTTACTAATTAATTAGACATATTTTTTCTAAAATCTCCCCTTCCCCCTCTTTTCCAAAGAGGGGGATTCCTCCCTTTCGTAAAGGGAGGGAAGGAGGGATTTAGTCTTCTGTGTCCATACAATTATGGACTGACTAATATCAACTTTGTCCGAGTTTGACTACGTTACCAATTTTTCTGCGGAGAATGTCTTTTTTCAGGGACAAAGGCAATTTCAAGACGGGCATCGAGTGAATTAACAAGACGTGCAAGTACTTCTACACTGGGCAGATATGGAATATTGGGGTTCTCAATACGAGAAACAACTGCTTGAGTCGTTCGGGCCCTCTTAGATAGAGCAGATTGGCTTAGTCCTCGACTTTTTCTTGCTTTATGAATAGCCTGGGCCAGGTCTCTCTTAATCCGTTTGGCTCGCGCCTCCGAGAATGCCATCCGAAAGGCTGGATCCTTCATTTCCTGGTCCAGAAATTCCTCCACCCTTGATCCCATCCACCTTTCTGTCTTAGACTTCATGCAATACCTCCTTCATTCTTCTCTCGGCTATTTTAATCTCTCCAATTGGAGCCTTATTCTTTTCTTTCTTATAACTATGTCGGCCCTCATGATAGGACCGGATCTTTCCTTGGAATCTGCCTCACTGAGACCAACTCTCTTGAATTTTTTCCAGAGGGTCGGAAATAGAAGGGACCCCTTCCCGCTTAAAAAGGTTAAGGCATGAGAACCATAACAAAGTAAACCCCGTTAGAAATTCCAGCGGGGCATTAAACCCCGCCGGAATTATTCTAAAATCTAACCCCGCTGCAGAGCAGCGGGGCATTATTTCTAACGGGGTAAAAGTCAAGGAGAAAGAATTTAACCTGCAATCTCCTCGGCAAAGAGACAGGCAGCGAAGTGATTCTCTCTGACTTCTTTGAACAATGGCTCTTGCTCCCTGCAGATATCCTTTGCATAAAAGCAGCGCGTATGAAAACGGCAACCAGGGGGAGGGTCAATGGGACTCGGGACGTCGCCAGAGAGGACGATCCGATTCCTTTTCCGTTTAGGATCGGGCACCGGCGCTGCCGATAGGAGGGCCTGTGTGTAAGGATGGATCGGGGTCTTGTAAAGCGTTTCAGAGTCAGCCAGTTCCACCAGCTTACCAAGATACATCACCGCCACACGATCACTAATGTGCTCCACCACGCTCAAGTCATGAGAGATGAAAAGATAGGTCAGCCCGAACTCTTCCTGCAAGTCCTGGAGCAGGTTGATCACCTGGCCTCGAATGGAAACGTCGAGGGCCGAGACAGCCTCGTCACAGATGATCAGCTTGGGGTTAAGGGCAAGGGCACGGGCCACCCCAATCCGTTGGCGCTGGCCACCGGAGAACTGATGTGGATAGCGGCGCATGTGCTCTCGTTTGAGACCGACCACCTCCAGAAGCTCAAGCACCCGGGCTTCTCGCTCATGCCGATGGGTCATGCCGTGGACATAGAGCGGTTCTCCCACAATGTGGGCCACGTTTTTTCTTGGATTGAGTGATGAAAAAGGATCTTGGAAGATGATCTGCATTTCTCTACGTAACGCCCTCATCTGCTTGGGGTCGTACCCGAGAATACTCTGCCCCTGGAAGAGAATGTCTCCATGGGTCGGTTCCTCCAGACGCAGAATAAGCCTACCCAATGTAGACTTACCGCAACCGGATTCTCCCACGAGGCCCATCGTTTCACCCGGTAGGATGCTCAAACTGACGCTGTCCACCGCTTTGACCGACGCAACCTGTCGCAGAAAAACGCCGCCTGTGACAGGATAGTGTTTGACTACCTCCTTGGTCTCAATGAGTGGTGTGATGGTATGTTTATTCACCTCAGGCATATTGATGACACCGTACAAGGTGACCATTGCCAAGGTCGATCATCGGAGGTTCCAATTGACTACATTCCTTCTCGGTGACTAAGCAACGCTCATTAAAAAGGCAACCCTCAGGTAGTTTAAAGAGCGAAGGAACCACTCCAGCGATCGTGCTCAGCCGTTTTTGTTTCTTTCCAATACCCAGAACGGGGATTGAATTCATCAGACCAACGGTATAAGGATGTTTTGGCTCGGCGAAGAGGGTATCCACATCAGCCTCTTCCATGATTTTCCCAGCATACATCACTGCTACCCTCTGAGCCATCTCAGCGATCACACCCAGGTCGTGGGTAATAAACAGGATGGCAGCGCCAGTCTCTTCCTTGAGTTTGTTCATCAGATCAAGAATCTGGGCCTGGATGGTTACGTCCAAGGCAGTTGTCGGTTCGTCTGCAATCATGAGTTTGGGGTAACAGGCAAGGGCCATGGCGATCATGACGCGCTGTCGCATCCCTCCACTCATCTGATGAGGATATTCATTAATGCGCGATTCAGGGGCAGGGATCCTCACAAGGCGGAAGGCCTCGATCACTCGGTTCCGAGTCTCATGCCGGGAAAGCTTTTTATGGAGGCGGATGACCTCAGCGACCTGATCGCCCACTGTGAAGACCGGGTTGAGCGATGTCATAGGTTCCTGAAAGATCATGGAAATCTTGTTACCCCTGACCTTCCTCATCTCGGATTCAGGCAGTTTAAGGACGTTAACCCCCTCAAATATAATCTCACCTCCAGCAATATATCCTGGTGGAATGGGAATAAGGCGCATAATAGAAGAAGCGGTCACACTCTTGCCACAGGCGGACTCGCCTACGAGACCCAGGGTCTCTCCAGCCTTAATTGTCAGGCTGACGTCATCCACAGCCTTGAGAACACCACCGCGGACATTGAAGTAGGTTTTAAGGTTACGGATCTCCAGGAGGTGCTCATGGGTCATGGCTTCAATCTCTCAGCCTCGGATCTAATGCATCTCGGAGACCATCGCCGAGGAGATTAAAGCCAAACACGGCAAGGAGGATGGCAATGCCGGGGAAGGTCATGACCCACCAAGCCCGGAGGATCATAGAACGGCCTTGGGCAATCATAGCTCCCCATTCCGAAAGAGGAGGCTGAGCACCGAGGCCCAAAAAGCTCAGGCCAGCAGCATCCAGAATGGCCGCTCCAAAGCCCAGGCTGGCCTGGACGATCATCGGAGCCAAACAGTTGGGAATGATTGCATTGAAGATGATCCGGCGGTTGCTGGCACCCACTGCCCTGGTGGCAGTGACATAATCTTTCTCGTACTCCTCCATGACCGAGGCCCGAATGATGCGGGCAAAGCGAGGAATATTGATAATGCCGATGGCCATCATGGCATTCCTCAATCCCGGTCCTAAGTAGGCGACAATAACGATGGCCAGCAGGGTGTATGGAAAGGCCAAGATGATATCCATGATGCGCATGATCAGGTTGTCCGGCCAACCCTTGTAGTATCCGGCAAGGGCTCCCAGTATGGAGCCACAGACAAGGGCTATTCCTACACTGACGATGCCCAGGACCAGCGATACCCGTGCGCCATAAATCAATCGAGATAGCATGTCTCGACCCAGATCGTCCGTACCGAGGAGGTTTTTGGTGGACCCTCCCTCATTCCACATGGGTGGCTTGAGTTGGTCATAGAGGGAAATTTCATCTGGATCGTGAGGGCTTATCACAGGAGCGAGTATAGCAGTGAGAGCAAAAAAGATGGTAATGATCAAACCAGCCACGCCGGTTCGGTTCTTGAATAGCTTCTCGATCTGGTCGAAGAAAGGGTGTCGGTCCTCAGGATTTGTTATTCTAGCCCAAAAGCTCATCTTTCTGCCATAGACTACTTCACACTGATCCGGGGGTTAATGATGGCGTAAAGCACATCCACAATAAGATTGATCATGACAAAGGTTGAAGCGACAAGCAGGGATCCACCCTGAATCACCATATAATCACGCTTGACCACACCATCGAAGAGCCACTTCCCCACTCCTGGCCAGGCGAATACAGTCTCGGTCAGAATCGCCCCGCCGAGAAGGATTCCGAACTGGAGACCCACCACAGTCACAACTGGGATCAGGCCATTTCTAAGGGCGTGTTTAAAAACGATCTTGACCTCGCTTAGTCCCTTTGCCCTTGCCGTCTTGATGTAGTCCTGTCTAAGCACTTCCAGCATGGATGACCGAGTCATTCGGGCGACAATAGCAAGGGGGATGGTGCTCAGAGCCATGGATGGTAGGGCCAGATGCATCAATGCGTCTTTGAGCGCTGCCCAATTTCTTGTCAAGATGGAATCAAGGATAAAGAATTTGGTGATGGTGGTTAGGTCGATATCCACCCCCAGTCGGCCGGACATGGGGAACCAGCCCAGGGTCAATGAAAAGAGAAGCATTAACATCAATCCGAGCCAGAATACAGGCATACTCACTCCAAGAAGCGAACCGAGCATACTGGCATAGTCGAACCAGGAATACTGCTTTGCTGCTGATATAATGCCGAGGAGGACTCCAAAAAAACTACTGATGATCATGGCGGCAAAAGCCAGCTCAATGGTAGCTGGGAAACGATCCATGATCTCTTCTGATACCTTCTGCCGTGTCCAGATGGTCTCACCGAGATCAAACTTGGCTACTCTTTTTATGAACAGCCAGTACTGGACATAAAGGGGTTTTTTGAGGCCGAGATATTCCCGCATGGCCTCAAGAGAGTCTTCCGTCGCTCGCTCACCAAGCAACAGTTCAGCGGGGTCGCCAGGCGTGATAGCCAGCATGGAGAAGATGACGATGGTCACTCCAAGAAGGGTGGGAATAACAACCAGGATTCGCCGAATGATAAATCCGATCATGATTTACAGGGAATCAATTTATAGGTCGCCACTTGGACCCGGAGAAAAAATTCACTCTTCTCCCCGGACCCAGGCGGCTAACTTACTGTAACCATACACTCCTTAAAGACACTGATCCGGTGGGATGGAGTTTGAAATTCTGGACTTTTTTCAAAGCTGGCCACATGACTGTAGAGTGAGCGACGGGAATGACCGGAACTTCATCGTACATCAGTTGCTGTGCTTTTTTATAAATCTCAGCACGCTTTGCCTGATCAATCGTCTGCTTACCTTCAAGCATCAACTTGTGGTAGGTCTCATTGTGCCACTGAGTACGGATAGCTGGAGAGGCAAGACCATCAAAGAGCACAGCCAAAAAGTTGTCAGGATCACCATTGTCGCCGGTCCATCCAAGCTGGAAAAGATCCATATCCTCGGGTTGATCGCGCTGCCGCTTGAGATAGGTCCCCCAGTCGTAACTGACAACTCTGGCCTTGATACCGATCTTACCCAAATCGCCGAGCATGGCAACACCAACCTTTAGGCCTTCAGGGTTATAAGGTCTTGCAACCGGCATGGACCAGAGGGTTATCTCAGGCAGATCTTTACCTTCTGGGTAACCAGCCTCTGCAAGCAACTTTTTGGCTAATTCAACATCATAAGCATATCCGGGAACATCTTTGTTGTAGCCCCACATCGTGGGTGGGATGCAGTTTTTAGCCAATTCACCCATGCCCTGGTAAATATTGTCAACGATTGCCTTGCGGTTGATGGCGTGAGCAATGGCTTTACGAAGCTTCGCATTGCTCTTCCATGGCTCCTTCTTGAGGTTGAAGCCCAAGTAGCCGATGTTCATGCCAGGTTGGGTAGGAATTTGAAGTTTAGGGTCTTTCCTGGCAAGGGGAATGTCTGCTGCATTGGGAAACTGGCAGATATGGATGGTGCCAGCCTTAAGCTCCAGGAAGCGGACTGAGTTTTCAGGAATGGCCCGAAAAATCGCCTTGTTTAAATAGGGACCCTTTGTCTTATCCCAGTAGTCCTTAAAGGCTTCTAAGGTGATATGGTCGTCCTTGATCCACTCGACGAATTTGAATGGACCTGTGCCAACAGGGTTTCGAACAAAGGCTTTCGGATCTTTCATGAAAGCGGTCGGACTGATGATATCAGCAAAGTCCATACCCATATTGGCCAAGAAGGGCGCCTCGACCCTTTTGAGTTTGTAAATAACCGTATACTCATCCTTTGCCTCGATGGAGTCTATGGTATTATCCATCTCCATCGAAACCCAGTATTCGGGTGGACGTTCTTGTTTTGGGATATCCCAGCCTTTACCAAAGAATTTGACCTTACGCTCCTTCATCATCCGGCCGTGAGAAAAGACAACCGCGTCAGCATTGAATGGAGTGCCATCGTGGAACTTGACTCCTTTTCGAAGCCTGAATGTGTAGGTCAGACCATCAGGGCTAATTTCCCATGAAGTAGCCAGACCTGGCTCAATAGCAGTGGACTCGTCCTTAAAGAAAACGAGGGCTTCATAGACATTGTCACAAATCATAAAGGAATTCCCATCTGTCTCATAGGCGGGGTCCAATCCCACGCTGTCACCGCCCCGCCCAAATATCAGTGTTCCCCCCTTCTTCGGGGTCTGAGCCAATGCACTTCCAGCGACCGACAGCATAAAAATAAGTATTAGAATTCCTACCTTCTTAAACATTTTTTCCTCCTTTCTCCCTTATGGGTTAAATAAATCTTCGATGGAATGCTGCAATTTCAACGAATCATATAAGGAAAAAATTCCATTGTCAATCTCTTGGTTCTGCGAGCAGCAAAGAATAAAGAAACGAAGTATTAACCCAGATGTTGCAATATCGAACCCGGGCAGGGATACTTCCAAACCCTTGCAATTGCGGATTTTTCTGAAATTGGGGCTAAAATTGGGGTCAAATCTTTATTCTTGACTTGACTGTAATCGTTTTTTCAGTCTTTCAACCAGTGCCGACACTTTTTGTTCTTTGCCCTGCAATACGGAGAGTCTTTTCCTCATCACACTCACCGCACTGTAATCAATCCCCATCAATCCTCCAATCTCCCTCTGTTTCATTCCCCCATAGCGATAAAGCATTTCCATCAAAACGCCTCGTGCTACCCCTTTGTATCCCTTTCTCAGTAACTCTTCCCTCTCCACCTTAAGCACTTCACAGATTACGCGGATAATCCTCTCCGGTTCCACCTGTGCCAAGATTTTCTTCACCGCCGGAAGTTCTCTCGTCTCCGTAACAGATTGAATATGTTGCTCTCTGATCTTTTCAATAAAGCCACTTTCCCCTATAATCCCGTGTCCTGTTCCTTTCTCCAGTGGGTTTGGTATCTTTCCAGACATCCCTTCTATTACAAATTCCTCATATTTCCTCCTCCCCTTTGCCGTATCCCCACCAAAATAAGCCAACACCTCCTCGACTTGAAGAAACCCTCTCCTTCTACTCTGCGAGAGGTAGCCCTCATAACTGCTCCATAAATAATTCCTCAAATATTTCCTTTTTTCATCCATGCTCATTTGGGACTTGAGTTTCACTCGAATCGGATTGAGGTGAATATAGCGGGAAACCTCCTGAAGATAGTTATCCGCATCCACCAGGAACGATTTGTAACGCCCTTGATAAAGATGGCCCCTCCGGCCATGCTTCCAGTTGTAATAGGAAGTATAGGAAATATTGAAATGGCGCATGAATTCCTGGAGGTTCCCTAAGGGGGTTTTGACAAAGAGATGGAAGTGGTTGGACATTAAGACAAACGCCAAGATTTCGGTCTGATAAATATCACCGGATCGCTCCAGAAGATCAAGAAAGGTTAACCGATCGGCATCACTTGAAAAGATCTCTTGGCCGGAATTACCCCGGCAGGTCACGTGATAATAAGCATTCTCAAATTGGATTCGGAGAGATCTGACCATTAATAGGATTTTTACCAGAATAACAACCTGAAGTCAAGAATAAAGATTTGACCCCATATTACATATGGAAGCGAAGATCGCTGGATCAACAATTTTCTACTTAAATCCGGGGCTTCCTTAGATGCCAGTCTGTAGATTGTTCATAGGCATAGGCTGCCCGCAGCACTGTCTCCTCTTCAAAAGGCCGCCCTGCAAGCTGCAGGCCGATGGGCAGGCCTTCATCAGAAAAACCGCATGGCACAGTGATGGCGGGAAAACCATTGAGATTAAAAGGCCGGGTATACTGGGTGAGGAGCGAAATCACTCCCACCTTTTTGTTACCGACTTTCACCTTATCCTTACCGATCTTAAAAGCAGTGACGGGTAAGGTCGGACCTGCCAAAAGGTCGACCTTTTTCATAAGCTGAAGGCTCTGTTGATAGAATAGAGTACGGGCCCTCTGCGCTTGAATATAGTCAACGGCTGAGATAAAGAAGCCCGCCTCTAATCTGAGGCGTACCGGAGGGTAAATCTGAGGTCCATGGGTTTTGATCAGCTTACTGTGGTAGGCCGTGGCCTCACTCATCTGGATCGTGCTCGCAATAGCCATGGAATAGTGGTACATCGGCCAAGAGACTTCAGAGACGACAGCCCCTAACTCACCTAACCTGTCAATGGCCTTACAGACTTTTTCTTTCACCTGTGAATCAATTAGAACTTCGAAATATTCTTTCGGCACGCCGACACGGAGTCCCTTGATCTCACCTGTGAGGGCTCTCGAATAGTTTGGGACTGGAAGGTCAATGGATGTAGGATCGTTTGGATCGTATCCAGCAGTGGCTTTCATGACCAAGGCACAATCTTCCACCGCTCGGGCCATTGGACCGGAGTGATCTTGACTCCAAGCAAGTGCCGTGAGGCCATATCGACTGAGACGTCCATAGGTAGGCTTAAGGCCAACCAGACCGCAAAGAGCCCCTGGAATACGAATTGAGCCACCCGTGTCGCTACCCATCGTCAGGGTGCATTGACCGGAAGCAGCGGCAGAACCGGAACCTCCACTGGAGCCACCCGTAACGAGCTCGGGATTCCAGGGATTGTGCATATGGCCGTATTCCAAATTTTCTCCCGTGGGACCATAAGCCAGGGGGTGCATGTTCAGCTTTCCCAAGAGAATGGTTCCCGCCTCTTTCAGTTTTGTGACGATGGTGCTGTCAAAATTGGGGATAAAGGTATCGAATATTTTGGAACCTGAGGTGGTCCGGATCCCGTTCGTATAGAAAAGGTCTTTCAATCCGAGAGGAATTCCATGAAGGGGACCCCGGTATCTGCCGGCTTGAATCTCCTTCTCCGCCTGGCGAGCCGCTTCCATCGCCTGATCAGCCAATAGGGTAATAAAGGAGTTTAATATCGGTTCCAGGGACTCAATACGGCTGAGGTGGGCTTCAACGATCTCAACAGGGGATATCTCTCTGTTCCGAATCAGTTGGCCAAGCTGGCCTGCACTGAGATAGCAAATCTCTGTCGAATTCATAGTAAACCCCGTTAGAAAGGTGAGGCTTTGACCCCGACTTTACAAGGAGCTGATGCTTTCTATTTATAATATCCCCGGCATAAATGCAGGGGCTTTCTAACGGGGTAAAGCCCCTTTTATGGAGGTGAACGGCATATTCGGCTCTATACCGGTGAGATCCAGTTCCTCCACCTTTTTGAGACCTGGGAGGACATTCTGTAAATAAGTATACAACTCTTCCATATGAGGATCTCCGGTATCCAGACCAGATGTTTCTGCTATTTTTAAAAAGGTTTCCCTGCTCAACCAGAATTTTTTCATCATCTTTGTAGCCCTCCTCTTGCTTACAAAAAGATTAATATCAGAAGAATCATTGAATAGTCAACACTGTGATTCAGACATTAGACCATAGACTCCAGACATCAGACTTAAGGGGAGGAGATTACAAAAAGATAATGGCGAGACGGGGTGATAGGAGATTGGGAGAAATAGCAGGCAGATAGCAATATATAAAAAGCGGACACGGACACAATAAGCAGATTTAGCACACTTCAAGGGTTAATTTCCTATCTGGGAAAGTCCGGCGTCTATAGTCTGAAGTCCAGTGTCTGAATCGCATTAGTCAACATCAGACCATCGGTCTGGTGTGTGGGCTGACGCTTTTTTCATGTTACTAAGGAGTCCATAATTGATTAGACATATTCTTCCAAAAATCTCCTCTCCCCTCCCCTCGGTGGGAGGGGATGAAGGGGAGGGGGGACCAACGGGTCTTCATCTTGTCCACCCCCACCCTCACCCTCCCCCATCGAAGGGGGAGGGGATTATTGGAGAGATTTGAAATATCTTTTGTTAATCATTACCGTCTATACAATTATGGACTGATTAGTAATATGATTGTCAAAGAATGAAATCGATTATAATATCCAAGGTCGGGTATATAGGAAAGGGTTTCAGATACGAACAATAAATTATCTGTATCATCAGGAGGAGAGAATCAGGATGAAGATATTTGAAGTTAAGAATAAGGCAATCCATTCAGAAAAGGGAGAGTTTCTACTCGGCTTTCGGGAGACCGGCAGTCATGCTTGCTATCTCATCTATGGTGTTCTGAAGTCAAAGGAAAAATCAAGATTGGTGAATCCTGGCCCGGGACACGAGGAGATTGTCCTGGCGATGAAAGGAGATCTGGAGGTGAAAGGTTATTATTCAGGAAGATTAAAAGAAGGTTTTGCTTTTCACCTCGATGGGGAACAAGAATGTTTTCTCGAAAATCCAGGTGAATCTGATGCCGCATACATCATTGCTGGAGGGCACTCAGAGGCGGCCCGTCACTGAAAGGCAAGGCCGTATGTCCATAATCCGTAATGACGAGATGCTGAACCAAGTCCAGCATGACAACCGAGACGAATTCAGTGTCATCCTAAACCCAATACTGTTCAGTTAGGCTGTCACCGTTCACCCTGAGCTTGTCGAAGGGTGCGTCGTTAAGCCGCTCATGCTTCGACAAGCTCAGCACGAACGGCTTAAATGAACAGCATTGATCCTAAACCAGGTCTTGAATTTATTTCAGGATCTACGATTTCAGGGTCTAATAAATACTGACACTTCCGTCTTTGATTACGGATTATGGGTATGGTCAGGCCTTGACTTTTGACAATTAGTTTGGCAATTTAGAACGAAACGGATGAAGGTCTTCAATGACACGTGTGCTTCTCTTTAGAAACATGGTGCAACATCTAAAGTCATGAGGAGGGAAAGATGAAGGTATTGGGAATTCTGGGAAGTCCTCGATCGGGAGGGAATAGCGACGTCCTTTTGGAGCAAGCCTTGGCTGGAGCCAGGGACGCTGGGGCCGAGGTGGAAAAAGTTGTCCTGTGTCAGAAGAAGATCTCCGGATGCTTGGACTGCGGGAAATGCAACGAAACGGGTATCTGCGCGATCAAGGACGACATGCCGGAGATCCACAAGAAGATCTTGGAGGCAGATACCGTCATCCACAGCGTGCCTGTCTACTTCTGGGCAATGACCGCTCAGATGAAGGCCTATTTAGACCGCTGGTGCGCTTTTTTTAACGCAGAGTGGCACCTGCATAAAGAATATTATCCCAAAATAAAAAAGAAGAAGATCGGCCTGATCACAGTCTGCGGAGACCCGGATGTCTCGACAGCCGATCCCATCGTCCATAGCTTCAAAAACACTTGCCAGCTCGCCGACCTCAACTGGATAGGGACGGTGAAGGCCTCAGCCTCTACAAAAGGGGAGATTGTTAATAACGAGGCTGCCAAAAAAGAGGCTTACGACCTGGGCAAAAAAGGAGCGACCCTCTAAGAAAGTGAGGCGTCCCTTTCCCTCTTTCATACTTCGGTGCTAAATTTACTTTACAGTTGCAAACACGGCCATGGTAAACCGTTCTTCAAGGCTTCGGATGGCGGTTAATTGGATGTCTTAAGGGAATGGGAGGACTGCACCTTAGGTGAACTCCGGCAGGTGTCGGAGACGAGGGTGCTTATTGGGTGAAAGGTTCGCCCCGAAGCCTTTCTGACCGGTTCACCCATGTCCGTATGGTGAAATTTTTTGCAACATTAACGTTTAGACGGATGATTGACTATTCTTTCCTCGACCAACCCTTCTTATTAAGATTCATTTTTTATCCTCGTAAGGATTTCAACCTATGTCCGGGAAATGCCTTCGACGTCTCCGTATCTGTTGGGGATCATGTTTCGATCTCGTGCCGTTTTTACATGGGTCACCACGAATGGCCATGGATTCTTTTTTTCCATGGGAATGGTGAGGTGGTAAGCGATTATGATGAGATATCTCCCTTTTATCATCAAAAGAAGCTTAACTTGGTCGTTGCCGATTACAGGGGCTACGGAGCCAGCAATGGTATTCCTACCCTCACCGATCTCATTCACGATTCCCATCTCATCTTTAAAGAGGTGAGCGAGGAGCTATCCAGAAGAAATCTTAGAAGTGACCTGTGGGTCATGGGAAGGTCTCTGGGAAGTATCTCTGCCTTGGAGCTGGCCTACCAACATCAAGAGGTGATAAAGGGGCTCATCATTGAGAGTGGTTTCCCCAGTGTGGTGAGGATCATCACTCATCTTGGGATGCCGGCTAATGGTATGGATTTGGAAAAGATTGATCAGGGATGTTTGGAGAGGATCAAAGAGATATTCCTCCCCACCCTGATCATCCATGGTGAACAGGATATGCTTGTCCCTCTTGAAAATGCGAGAGATTTATATGAGCACCTTGGCACCCAGGAGAAGGAACTTCTCGTCATTCCTTCGGCTACCCATAATGACATCATGCTAATTGGCTTCAGGGACTATTTCATAGCCCTGCAACGATTTATCGAGAGGACAGAATCGATGAAAAGGGTAAGATGATCGCTATCTGGTACAAGATCAGTCCGCAGGCGACTGTACCGGAGGCATTGAAGATACTGGAAGCATAGACCAAGAATGGTAGGAGGGTGTCTACACGATGCGAATCAAGGCGAACGGCATTCAGATGAATTACGAACTGTCTGGCAGAGAGGATGCTTCTATGGTGGTCCTGAGTCATTCCTTGGGTTCCAGTCTGACAATGTGGAACCCTCAGATGGACTCCTTGGAACCCCATTTCCAGGTACTCCGTTACGACATCCGTGGCCACGGTCGCAGCGACGTGACATCAGGGGCATATACTCTGGAGTTGCTTGGGCAGGATGCCATTGGTTTATTGGATGCGCTGAATATCGAAAAGGTACACTTTGTCGGGCTCTCCATGGGTGGGATGATCGGCCAGTGCCTCGCCCTGAATTACCCCCATCGCCTCAAGAGCCTCGCTTTATGCGATACGGCTGCTGTCATTTCAGCGGACGCCCAGCCAATATGGCAAGAGCGGATCAATGCAGCGCGCGAGAAAGGCATGGAGTCTTCTGTGGACCAAACGATGGAGCGTTGGTTTACTCCATCCTTCCTCAGCCTGAATTCACCAAAGGTCGCTTCCATCCGTAAGGAATTCCTGGCCACGCCAGTAGAAGGTTATATTGGCTGCTCTGAAGCGATCCGGAAGCTTAATTACCTGGATCGACTCTCTATGATCAAAGTGTCTACCCTGATCATTGTGGGAGAGGATGATCCTGGAACGCCGGTGGCCGCCTCAGAGGCTATGCACAAGCGTATACGAAACTCAAGACTGGTAGTCCTGCCATCTGCTCGTCATCTTTCCAATGTGGAGCAACCCGAGGCCTTTAACGCTGCCTTGATAAAATTTTTGAAGGATCACTGATTTACTATTTCAAAAGAGGGCTCTACTCTTTCTTTTCGGACCTCGGGTCTTCAGCTCCCTCCTCGGTGATTTCGGGTAACTCGCTTAAGTACTTGCAGAGAGGCAGCCTCTGGAAAATTTCTTCTTCTGGTTTGTAAATGATTAGACCTACGGGTTCTTCATCATTGATGGTGGTTCGGTTCTTCTCTTTCATCCCATCACCTTATCGGCAACCTCACACCTCAAAAATTTCTCGCTCCAGCGGGGTAAGGATCTCATAGCCGTCCTGGGTTACGACCACTGTGTTCTCAAATCCCGCCGAACCTTCCCCGGGGAAGACGATCTTGGGCTCCACAGCAAAAGTCATCCCCTTCTCCAAAGGGTAGGATTGGCCTTGGGCCAGAAAGGGAAATTCGTTGAGCTCCAAGCCAATGCCGTGGGCAATGAAATGGGTCTGGAGTTCTAGTGGCCCCAGGTAACTATCCCTGTAGCCCAGTCTCTCTGCCAGCCGAAGGGTCTTGAAGAAAATGGCCTCGCAGTCTGCCCCCGGCCGGACCTCATCGAGCACTGCATCATGAATCTCCTGGCAGGCCTTGTAAACATCAACAAATTTCTGTCTCATCTTCCCAATGGAAAACATTCGGGTCTCGTCCACCTGATAGCCATGGTAACATGTTCCAAAGTCGACCAGAATAGGCTCATGGGCTCTCATGACTCGGAGGCTTGCTCCAACGGGAAAGGCTGGGGAAAGCCCCAGCCCTCCCATCGGCGAATCCGACTGGCTCACGATGCCCCCGGTGGGACCGCTCAGCACATGCCAGGTGTAAGCCTCATAGTTGAGTGACCTGACCCTGAGAAGCCCCTCGTGGCCGTACCTTTTTGCAGCAGCTTCCAAGAGGCCACCAAACTGGATCTCGGTCATCCCCTCTTCGAGGATCTTTCTGCCTTCCTGGTAAGCCTTCCTTCCGATCTCCCCTGCCTTTCTCATGAGGTCGACCTCGAAAGGGGATTTTATCTTGCGTGTATTTCGGAGGACCGGGGAAGCATCTACAAACCTCGCACCCTGAAAGAGATCCTGGTACCTGAAGTAATCTCTCACAGGGAGAACGTCGAGCTCCAGGCCTAAACTATTCGGGAGTTCGCCAAAATGAGTCTGAATCAACGAAGGCAACTCACGAATCGATTTCAGTGCAACAACGTCATTAAAGGGCGACTCCACTTTGGCCCGCTCTAATTCCCTCCTGATCATGAGTAGCGGCTTTCCTTCTGAAGGAAGAAAGAGAAGACCATCCTGGGTGGTCCCGGAAAGATAGTAAAAGTCCATCTTCTGAATCACGAGCAAGGCCTCTATTTCTTCTTTTTCCATACCCATTCTCACCCGTTTCAGCCGGGCCTCTATTTCCTCCGGGGGGGTATACCGGAAACCCAGAGACTTGCTCAATCCCCACAATTCATTTCTCACCCAGTCATGGTGATCCATCCTCGCTCCTTTCCCAATCGGTCTATATCGAGAAGTATTATAACCAATATCTTCACATGAGGAAATCGGACCCAAAAATCTTGAAGTTCTTGGCTGGAAAAAGTTACAATTTTTTTCATGAAACGATACGTCTCGATTGATCCGTTGAAGAATCTTCTTCGGAATAGAAATTTTGTATTGATTTCGTCCTTGGTGATCGGTCTCATCTGGGGAAAGGGGGCCCGATGGACGGAACCGTTAACCCTGTCTGTTCTGGCTATTGTTATGACCCTCTCGGCGATGAGTGTTCCTGGGAGTATTTTCCGTTCTTTTGGAAATCTTCTCCTTCCGGCAATGGTAGGGATAATCATGAACTATTTTGTCCTTGGACCTGCCCTCCTCGGCCTTAATGCCATTTTGATATCCGATGAAGCTCTCCGATTGGGTTTTATCCTCATTGCTGCAGTTCCTCCTGCCGTAGCCGTCATCCCTTTCACATTCTTTTTGAAAGGTGATGAAACCCTCTCTCTCATTGGAACGGCGGGGGCGTATCTGGGAGCTTTGATCATCATGCCGTGTAGCGCCCTCGTCTTTCTTGGTCCGGGGCTGGTTGATCCTATGAAATTACTGGTCATCCTGATTGAACTTATCCTTTTCCCTCTGGTCGCCTCTCGCATCCTTCTCAGAATCGGAATGGCCTCTTGTCTCGATTCGATCAAAGGAGCCATTACGAATTGGAGTTTTTTTCTCCTGACCTATACGATTGTAGGACTGAATCGCGACCTGATCCTGGGTCAACCTCTCTCTCTTCTCCCAGTCATTCTCATTGCTCTGGCAAGCACATTCTTGTTAGGATGGGCGATTGAAAAAATGGGGGCCGTTCTTCATCTTCCCCCAAAGGTATTGACCAGTCTTGTCCTCCTTGGTACCCTTAAGAACTACGGTCTGGCAGGCGGCCTGGCATTGGCCCTCTTCGGCAAGGAGACCTCAGTACCGGCGACCGTGTCAACCGTTTTCATGATCGTTTACATCATCTGGCTCGAGTTGAAGCTAAGGACAACTCGTTAAACAAAAGTGAAAGATTCAGAAGAGCGGATTAAGAAACTGGCTCAATGGATGTTCGAATCCAAATATAATAGGATTGGGTAGAGTAGAGAGCTGGCGTAGTGGCTAACGCTCTATCTCCAGCCCCGCCGGGTAGAAGGGGCTACCCAATGGGTGCCCCAACCCCCACAGAACGTAGCATGCAGATTTCCCGTACTACGCTCTTCAGAATTTGATTCACAGCACAGCGAGTGCTTTCATCCTCATATAAGGAACAGAAAGCTTAGGCCGCTGTAACGGAAACACCTGTTTAAGGGAGTTGAATCTTTCCCAGGTAATAGAGCTCTTTTGGCTCCGGCTACTAAGCATCTTATGCCAGTATCTTTCGGCGTAACGATAAATCCTGAACAACGATTTAAAGTTCCCTCCTATTCCATAGTAGGCATAGTGGCCCCGTAACACTTGGTTGATTTTCTCAACTTGTTCTCTCAGGGAATAGTGCCTGATTTCCCGCATCAGTGTCTGTATGTTTTGAACACTCCGCCGGAATCGAGACTTTTCTATCTTGTGCCCTACCATAAAGTTTCCCTTACGGTTACGGGTACAAAAATGGGTAAATCCCAGGAAGTAAATCGTCTCCAGTCTCTTTCCCCTTTCCTTTACCATACGAAGGGCAAAGCGCCCAAACTCCACTAATCGGGTCTTCTTAGGCTCTAATTCCAAAGAAAACTTCCCAAGTCTCTCCACTAACACATCCTGGAACCGAATTGCATCAGATCGAAGTTGAAAGCATACTACAAAATCATCTATATACCTTACCAAGTACGCCTCTCCCTTCAGTTTGGGCTTTATCACTTTTTCAAACCAAAGGTCCAAGACGTAATGGAGGTATATATTGCTCAGTAATACGCTGATGGAACCCCCTTGGGGAGTCCCCCGTCTCGACCGAACGTAACTCGCCCTCTTCCAGAACGCCCGTTTTTAACCATCGCTTAATCAAACTGATTATCCTCGGGTCTCCGACTCGATGTTCGACAAAACGTAGTAACCATCCATGGTCTAAACTACCGAAGAAGTTCTTCAGGTCCGCCTCCAGTACCCAACTGACCTTCTTGCCCGCAATGATTTCATTGAGTGTGGATAGGGCATGATGGGCACTGAGTTTCGGTCGACCTCCAAAAGAGCAAGGCAGAAAGTCTTGCTCATATATACTCGACAGGACCACCGAAACACCTCTCTGCAAGGCTCGATCCGCCACACAAGGAACACCTAAAGGCCGCTTGGAGGTCTTTCCCGGTTTCGGGATCCAAACCCGCCTCACGGGTGGCGCCTTGTACGCTTTACGGTGGATCGATGAAAGCATCTCTTCAATCCATCCCTCGAATGTCTTCTTCGCCTCATCTACGCTTATGCCATCCACCCCCGGTGCCGATTGTTTAGGAATGTTATTCAAACTCTCCCATATCAACTCTCGGGTGACATGATGGCATAATGACGTAAACTTGAGTTTTGTTTCCCTCCGAGCTTTCGCTGCTATCCCTTCTAATCCCGTTCCCATGACTGAGTTTCCCCTTACTTTGAATTAAGGCTCGTATTCTCCCTTTGAATGGAGCTCATGTTTCCTTAGAAGAGTTCAAATCCTGCTGGCCGCTTCCCCCTGTAACAGGCTCTCCCTGTCTCCGAGTACTATCAGCCAGTCCGACTTCCGACAAACCATCGGGCCATCCTCGCTTCGTGGGCTTGTCTGACCCTACCCCGCTTCTTCGGGGAGCTTGCCGGATCTCCCTTGTTCACATAGAATCCTTTGGTAACATGCCGTAGGTACGTACCCCGGAAGCAATCTCATATTCTCGCCGCTTAACGAATATGACATTCCCGTCTTCCCCATTGAGAGACAAGGTCGACTGCTTCACAACACGTTCAATTTCGGGGCTAATTGCCCTCTTCATCTTTCGATTCCGGCCTATCACCTCCCTGTCTACGCTTTGCGATGCTTGTTACCGCACACCGCGCAAGACTCGGTGCTTGACTGCTGGCTAAGCTTTGTCAAGGCGGTCATCGCAGACCACAGTCTTCCATGCGCTTCAAGGCGCAACCCTCGTCAAACCGTACGTTCGATTTTCCCGGATATTATGTTGTGTAGCACATAAGACTCGTTATGTGAAGGCCGCACTTATGTTGTATCGCAAGGGCAAGCCTCTGAATCTCAACCCTTTTTTTTCGATAGACAGCACATAAGTAAATCCTGTTGAATGGTTGGACATCCGTTGATTTCTTAACTA
>Ga0315292_10000499_pt1 | contig 18450 bp, 16 predicted proteins | sample YL17G13_0_MG_FD_204029 | JGI IMG/M metagenome (GOLD analysis project Ga0315292, IMG submission 204029) | Sediment microbial communities from Yellowstone Lake, YNP, Wyoming, USA - YL17G13_0 | ecosystem: Environmental > Aquatic > Freshwater > Lake > Sediment | place: USA: Wyoming | collected... | reverse complement strand
GGCGGGGGTCAGGGTCGACCTTTCCTCGAACGCGGCGTCGATCTGGGCGGCGAGGTGGGCGTGGGCAGCCTGGAGCGTCATGGGCGGTCCGTCATGAAAGGGTAAAGACACCGTCACACTGCAACAATTCGGTAACGATGGCAGGTGATTCTATATCCTAATCGCCTGTTACCGCCCGATTCACCGGCTGGCAAGGGCGCCGGGGGACTGCTATCGAAATGGACGCGAAACTGCGCGCGAGGATGCTGAAGGAGGCCTGGTTCGACCGGGACCTCTCCTGGCTCGAATTCAATCGTCGGGTTCTTGCCGAAGCCCACGACGAGCGCGTGCCGCTGCTCGAGCGGCTCAAGTTCCTCGCCATCTTTACCTCGAATCTCGACGAGTTCTTCATGAAGCGCGTCGGCGCCATGCGGACCCGTGCCTACGCCAGCGGCAACCTCGCGGTCGTCGAGGAATTCAACGCGCACATCCACCGGCTGCGCGAAGCCCTGTATCCCATGCTGCTGCGGCGCGCCGAATGCTTCGATGAGCTGCGCCAGCGCCTGGTGCGTCACGGCGTGCGGCTGGCTGCCTGGAACGACCTGTCGCCAGCGCAACGCGCCGAGGCCTGCGAGTACTTCGAGCGCCACGTGTCGCCGGCCGTTACGCCGCTTAGCCTCGATCCGTCGCATCCGTTCCCCTTCATGTCGAACCTGTCGACGTCGTGGGGCTTCGTGCTCAAGGACGTCGAGATGGGAGAGCGCATCCTCGTCCGCGTGAAGGTGCCGACGTCGCTGCCGCAATGGCTGCCGGTGCGCGCCGATGTCGAGACTGGGCAGCGCTGCTTCATCTCGCTGCAGGAGCTGGTGCGGGTCAATGCCGCCAGCCTGTTCCCGGGCGTCGAGATCGAGGCGACCACGCTGTTCCGGGTTTCGCGCAATGCCGACATCGCCATCGAGGAGGACAGCGACAACAGCATCAAGGAGCTGGTCGAGGAGCAGGTTCGCCAGCGCCGATTCCAGCCGGTCGTCCGCCTGGAGTTCGCCGTGGGCGCCAGTCGCGAGATTCGCGACGGGCTGGTGGCGAGTTTCGACCTGCGCGAGAGCGACGTGTACGAGCTGCCGGACATGCTCGATTACTCGGGCCTGTTCGGAATTGCATCGCTGCCGATCGGCGAGCTGCGCGATCCGCCATGGACGCCCCTGCCGCCGCAGGGCATCGATGCGGACGCCGACATGTTTTCGGCCATCCGCGCTGGCGACGTCCTGGTCCATCACCCATACGATAGCTTCGACGCCTCGGTCGAGCGTTTCATCCGCGATGCGGCCGACGATCCGGGCACGACCACGATCAAGATGACGGTGTACCGGCTGGGAGATGACACGCCGTTCGTGCGGTCACTGATCAAGGCGGCTGAGAACGGCAAGCAGGTCGCATGCCTCGTCGAACTCAAGGCGCGCTTCGACGAAGAGCGCAACCTGCACTGGGCCGAGGAACTGCAGAAGGCCGGCGACCACGTGATCTACGGGATGCGCGGCCTCAAGACGCATACCAAGCTTGCGCTTGTCGTGCGCAAGGAAGGGGACGGGTTGCGCAGCTATGCCCACATCGGCACGGGCAATTACCACGTGAAGACGGCACGTATGTACACGGACTTCGGCCTGTTCACCTGCGATCCGGTGCTGACGCGGGATGTCGTCACGCTGTTCCATCACCTGACCGGGTATTCGCGTTCGCCGCGTTTCGAGAAGCTGCTCGTCGCCCCGCTCAACATGCGAACCCGCTTCATCGACCTGATCGCGCGCGAGGCGGCCAACGCTCGCGCTGGCCGGCCGGCGCGGATCGTGGTCAAGGTGAACCAGCTCGAGGACGGACCGATCTGCGAGGCGCTCTGTGATGCGTCGAATGCCGGGGTGCCGATCGAACTGATCGTGCGCGGCTTCTGCTGCCTGCGGCCGGGCATCCCCGGCCTGACCGAAAATATCCGCGTGCGCTCGATCATCGGGCGCTTCCTCGAACACGGCCGGCTGTTTCACTTTGCGAACGGCAGCGAAGATCCGCTCGAGGGTGATTTCCTGCTGGGCTCGGCGGACTGGATGGATCGTAATCTTTCCCGTCGTGTCGAGGCCATCGCGCCGGTCGAGAACAAGCACCTCAAGGAGCGGCTCTGGGAGGTGCTGCAGGTGCAGCTCGCGGACTTGCGCAACGCCTGGATCATGCAGTCGGACGGCAGCTACGCGCAGTGCACCACCAACAGTCGTGCACCGAAGGTCGCTCGCGAGGGCACTCACGTCACCCTGATGAAGCGGACGAAGCAGCGCATTCGCCGCTGATTCGTGCGCCCTCTCCGGCGGCAGCGGGGCGGAGTTCGTGTCAATGCCCGTCGGGAAGCCTGCGGTCTTCCTCTGCGCTCCGGGGTCTCACGCGCATCGTGAATCGCGCGGAGAAACCGCACGATTCACGGCGAGCCTTGCTCGAGCGAGAGCGAAGCGATGGTGCCAGCAGAGTAGCGGCGAGGCGACAGTGCCGCTTCGCTCTTCACGCTCGAGCTGCGGCGCTCGACACGGAGCGCAGAGGAAGACCGCAGGCTTCCCGGCGGGCATCGGTAAGTGCACCGTGTGCTTCCCCATCACAAAAGGTTCTCGCGACGTTCATCGGCGTATCACGGCCGGGACTCATCCTCACCGCAACGAGGACTGAGGCCTTTCGTCGATGGATGATGATTCGTCGGTTACCGCGACCTCCGGTGGCGGTTCGAGGGTGGCAGTAGTCACTGACGCATGGCTGCCGCAGACCAACGGCGTCGTGCGCACGCTGGTGACTACCGTCGAGCGCATGCGTGCCGGCGGCATCGACGTGCACGTGATCTCTCCTGACGGATTTCGCACAGTCCCGTGCCCGACGTATCCGGAAATCCGGCTCTCCCTGTTGGCTGGGAAAGCCGTTGCACGCCGCCTGGGTGATCTTGCCCCAGCGTCCGTGCACATCGCCACGGAAGGTCCGCTCGGCCTCGCCGCCCGGCGCTGGTGCCTGCGTAACGGGCACGAGTTCACCACCGCATACCACACGCAGTTTCCGGAATACCTCAGGGCGCGAGCGCCGATTCCGCTGTCGGCCAGTTACGCGTTCATGCGCTGGTTCCACGGCGCCGCTAGCCGGACCCTCGTCGCCACGCCGTCCATGCAGCGGCGACTGGAGACCCACGGCTTCACCAATGTCGCGCGCTGGAGCCGGGGCGTCGACAGCGTACTGTTCCAACCGCGATCAAAGGACTTCCTGACGTTGCCGCGTCCCATCTGGCTTTATCTGGGCCGCGTCGCCGTGGAGAAAGGCATCGAGGACTTCCTGCGCCTGGAGTTGCCTGGCACGAAGCTCGTGGTCGGCGACGGTCCCGCCCGTGCCGCGCTTGAGGCGCGGTTCCCCGCTGTCGAGTTCGTCGGTTACAAGCACGGCCTGGAACTGGCGCAGCACGTGGCAACTGCCGATGTGTTTATCTTCCCGAGCCGCACCGATACGTTCGGACTGGTCCTGCTCGAGGCCATGGCTTGCGGTGTGCCGGTGGCTGCGTACCCCGTGACCGGGCCGATCGACGTCGTCGTTCAGGGCGTGACGGGCGTACTCGATGAGGACTTGCGCGTGGCCGCGATCGCTGCGCTGGGTCTCGATCCCGTTGCCTGCCGCAACCATGCGCTCGGGTTCTCGTGGGAGACGTGCACCCGGCAGTTTGTCAGCGCACTGGCCCGAACGTCGGTCTAGCGCCAGAGCGGCCAGATCAGCAGCGCCCCGCGTGCGAGTCCGGCGCCGAGCAGTGCCCCGGCGAGCACGTCCGAGGGGTAATGCAGGCCGAGCACCACGCGCGACGCGGCGATCAGCAGCGTGAACGGGACGAGGATCGGCGCGAGTTCCGGCACGTGTGCCGTGGCGATGAGCGTGCAGCAGACGGCGTGCAGCGTATGGCCGGAGGGGAAGCTGTACCGGTCGAGGGGAGCGGCGCCCAGGCGGATGCCTGCGTGCGAGATGAAGGGGCGCTCCCGTACCAGGCGGTGCTTGAGTTGCCCGTAGAGGGTGGTGCCGACGATTCCCGTCAGCGCCATCTGCGCCGCCACGGTGGCGCCCTGCGGGCCGCTGAGCGCGAAGGCCAGCAGCAGCAGGTACCAGAAGACGCCGTCGCCGAGCCGGCTGATGACGGCGAAGAAATGCCGGACCGGCGCATGGCGCGAGCTGCGGTTGATGCGCAGGCACAGCGAGTGCTCCGCGTTGTCGAAGCGCTTCCAGAGACCGGGCGCGACAAGGGCAGCCATCGGACACCTCCTGGACGGGCACGGCACGAACGCCGGCCTACTGCGCGCAGTCTGATGCGCGCGTGTGGCGGGGTGGTTTCACGGAGGTGAAAGTTCTGTCATCAGGCCGTCACGAGACTGTCATCGGCGCCAACGAGACTGCATGACTTTGAGTCCGTGCAGAACGGACTGATGTCCGCATGGACGAAACCCTGACGGAGAGCGGTGACGTGACGACTGACGGAAGCAGCTGGAACGCGATCATGCAGTACTCGTTCCTGCGCGTATTTGCCAACGACGGCCTCATCGATCGCGACGAGTTGCAGATGCTCGAGCGTCTCGCGCTGCAGGACGGCGCCGTGGACGAACGCGAGCGGGACGTGCTGGCGCGAGTATTCGCCCGCGTCAATCCACAGACAGTCGACCCGTCCGTGCTGGAGGAGATCAACCGCTTCAAGGCGCAGTTCAGTATTCCCTGAGGCGACGCGTTTCCAGCCGGCGCGCCATGCGCTGATCCCGCCCGTTCCCGCGTCCGTCCCGGTAGACTGCGTCCCGGGCAAAGCCTGCGTTCGCGCAGGGTGCCCTGGTCGATCCCTCACCAAACCAGGAACACGCAGTGCATACCAGCACCTTCATTGGCCGGCCTGTCCGCGGCGTGGCCGTTGCGACGATGATCTACCTCATCGGAGCGGCGTTGTTTGCCGGGTCCGCTCAAGCGAAGACCACGGTCAAGGGCGAGTGGGCCGCGGGGGCGCCAGGCAAACAGTCGTTCACCCGGGTGCTGGTCGTCGGCGTCAGCCCGAACGTCAATCAGCGTTGCGCGTTCGAGTTCTTCATGGCCTCGCGGCTCAAGAGCGAATCCGTGCAGGCCATCCGCAGTTGCGACGCCGTCAAGGAAAAGACCCCGCTGACCGTCGAGAGCATCGAGCAGGCGGTCGTGGCGGCCCAGGCCGACGCAGTGCTGGCGACCAGCCTCGTTTCCCGCGCGGTCGAATCGAAGGAAGGCGGCAGCCGGGACACCCGCGGCAACGCTTCGTACAAGGCCACGGACGCGGGTTACGCAACCGGCTACGGGTACTACGGCGTCTACGGCGTCCCGGTGATCTATGGCGAGTTCGTCACGGCACCGGCGTTCTCCATCGCCGAGGGTGAAGCCCAGGTCTCGTCGACGCTTTACCAGACGAAGGACAGGGCCCCGGTCTTCAAGCTGCAGACACACGCCCGAAAACTGGAGTCCACCGATGCGGCCCTGCAGGAGATCGCCGCCGCGATCGCCGACAAGCTGCGCAAGGAAGGGCTGACCCGCTAGCGGGCCGCTGCAGCAGTCAGCGGCGGGATTGGCGCGCGAATTCAGCGATGCGGCGCGCGGCTTCGTCGCAGTCGTCGATGCTGGCAACCAGCGAAATCCGGATGCGGCCAAGGCCCGGGTTGCCGGACTCGGTCGCGCGCGCGAGGTAGCATCCCGGCAGCACCGTAACGTGCTGCTGCGCGAACAGGCCGCGAGTGAAGGCCTGGTCGTCCGCCACCCGCGGCCAGAGGTAGAAACCCCCCGCGGGAATCGCCATGTCCTGCTGCAGGGCTTCCGCAACGACCGGCGTGACGCGCGCGAATTTCTCGCGGTACAGCCGGCGGTTTTCCACCACGTGCGCTTCGTCGTTCCAGGCCGGCAGGCTGGCAAGCTGCGTGTGCACGGGCACTGCGCAGCCGTGGTATGTGCGATAGAGCCGGTAGCGCGCGAGGAACTGCGCGTCGCCCGCGACGAACCCTGAGCGCAGCCCCGGCACGCTCGAGCGCTTCGACAGGCTGTGGAACACGGCGCAGCGCTCGAAGGCCGTGTTGCCTGCGCGAAACGCCGCCTGCAGCAGGCCAGTGGGCGGCGACGCTTCGTCGAAATACAGTTCCGAGTAGCACTCGTCCGATGCAATCACGAAGCCGTGGCGTGCCGACAGCTCCAGCGCGCGCTGCAGGTACGCCTCCGGCATCACGGCGCCCGTCGGGTTGCCGGGCGTGCAGAGGAACAGCACCTGGCAACGATTCCACGTCGCCGCATCGACCGCATCGAGATCGGGCAGGTAGCCATTCGATTCCGCGCAGTTGAGAAACCGTGGCTCGGCCCCGGCGAGCAGGGCCGCGCCTTCGTAGATCTGATAGAACGGATTCGGCATCAGCACCAGCGGACGCGAGCCACGTGCAGCCGGCTCGGCATCGACCGCGGCCTGCACGAATGAAAACAGCGCTTCGCGCGTACCGTTGACCGGCAACACCATGTCGTCCGCCCGCACGGCCTGCGCTGGCAACCGGAAGCGTCGCTCGAGCCAGCGCGCGATCGCTGCGCGCAGTTGCGGCAGGCCGAGCGCCACCGGGTAACTGCCGAGCGACTGGTCGAGCGCGCGGACCAGTGCCTCGCCGATGAATGCCGGCGGCGGGTGCTTTGGCTCGCCGATCGACAGCGGGATGTGACGCAGTGACGCCGGCGGCACAACGCCCGCAAGCAGCGTGCGCAGCTGCTCGAACGGGTAGGGCTGCAGCAGGTCGAGGCGGGGGTTCACGCTGGCAGATCCCAGTGCCTGGTCAGGTCACGCCGGACGCAGTGCCTGGTCGCGCCGGTCGAGCGCCTGCCCGATGCTTTCGCGTAAACGGTCGCAGGCCGCTTCCGTCAACGGTCCGCCTTGCGCACCCGTGATGTAGAACACGTCCTCGGCGCGTTCGCCGATAGTCATGATCTTGGCGGTGTTGACGTCGATCTGTTCGGCGAGGAACACCTTGCCGATCTCGGACAGCAAGCCCGGCCGGTCGCCCGCGATGATTTCGAGCACCGTGCGGTTCTGCAGCGGGTCCTCGGTGAAGGTGATCTGCGTCGGCGTCGTGAACATGCGCACCTGGCGCGGCGCGCGGCGCGTCACCACGGGCAGGTCCACTTCGGCGCTCAGCAGCACGCGCCGCAGTTGCTGCTCGATCTGGTGGGCCCGGTGCCGGTCGGCGATCGGCAGGCCCGTGTCCTCGAGCACCAGGTAGGTGTCTATCCCCAGGCCGCCGTCGAGCGGCGTGATGCGCGCGTCGACGATGTTGAGTCCCATCTGGTCGAGCAGGGCGGTGGTGCGGGCGAAGTTTTCCTGCCGATGCGGGCCGCAGGTCAGCACCGCGTTGCCGCCGCGCTCGACGGCCGTGCGCACCGCCACCAGCAGCGAGACGTCCTCGGGCTCGGTGTCGGCGAGCAGCTTCGTGTGCCACGCGACCTCGGCCGGCGTGTAGCGCAGGAAGTAGATGTCGTTCATGCGCGCCCAGATCGACGCCGCGCGTTCGGGCGTCACGTTCTCGCGCGTCAGCTGTTCGAGCGCCTTCGCCTTGGTCTCCGCCACCAGTTCGACGCGATCGACCGGCGACTCGATGCCGCGGCGCAGTGCGCGGCGCACGCGCTCGTAGAAGTCGTGGAACAGCGAGGCCTTCCACGAATTCCAGAGTTTGGGGTTGGTCCCGCGCACGTCGGCGACGGTCAGCAGGTACAGGTAGTCGAGATGCGTCTGGTCGCCGGCGGTCCGGGCGAAATCCTGGATGACCTTCGGGTCGGAAATGTCCTTTTTCTGCGCCGTCACCGAGAACAGCAGGTGATTGCGCACGAGCCACGACACCAGGCGCGCGTCGTAGCGCGTGAGTCCCTGCTCGAGGCAGAACGCCTCGGCATCGACGGAACCGAGGTCGGAGTGGTCGCCGCCGCGGCCCTTCGCGATGTCGTGAAACAGCGCGGCGAGGTAGGCGAGCTCGGGACGCTGCAACGTCGCAAACAACCGCGACATTTCCGGCAGCTCGTGCTCGAACCGCGGCAGCGCCATGCGGCGCAGGTTGCGCAGCACGAAGAGGATGTGCGCGTCGACCGTGTAGGCGTGGAACAGGTCGTACTGCATGCGGCCGACGACGCGGCCGAACGCGGGAATGTAGCGCCCGAGCACGCCGTACAGGTTCATGCGCCGCAGTTCGTGCGTGACGCCGGCCGGTGCGCGCAGCAGTTCGAGGAACAGGCGGTGGTGCCGCGGGTTCTGGCGGAACTCTTCGTCGATCAACCACAGGTTGCGGCCGAGCAGGCGGATGGTGGTGGCGCGCACGCCGCGGACCTCCGGGTTTTCCTGCATCAGGCGGAACAGTTCGAGGATGGCCGACGGGTTGCGGACGAACGTGTCGTCGCTGGTCACTTCCATGTAGTCGTTGCGGATCTGGAAGCGCGGGTTGAGCGGGACGATCGTGTTCTCGCCCTCGTTCAGGATCGCCTCGCGGAACAGCTGCAGCAGCATTTCGTTGAGCAGGCTGACGTCCATGACGGTGCGGTAATACCGCTGCATGAACTGCTCGACGGCCAGCGTGTAGGTCGCGTCCTCATAGCCGAACTGCTTGGCGATGCGGATCTGGTGATCGAACAGCAGCCGGTCTTCGCGCCGGCCCGTGATCGTGTGCAGCGCGAAGCGCACCTTCCACAGGAACGCCTGCGCCTGCCGCAGCTTGCGCAGCTCGCCGGCCGTGAGGAAGCCGTGGGCGATCAATTCATCGAGCGTCTCGGCGCCGAAGTGACGCTTGGCGACCCAGCCGATCGTCTGGATGTCGCGCAGGCCGCCCGGACTGGCCTTCACGTTCGGCTCGAGGTTGTAGCCGGTGTCGTGGTAACGGTGGTGGCGCGACTGCTGTTCCGCCACCTTCGCTTCGAAAAACGCCTTCGACGACCACACCTTGTCCTGCGCGAGCGCGCGGCGCATCGACTGGAACAGGTGGTCGGGCCCGGACAGCAGGCGCGCTTCGATGAACGTAGTGGCCACGCTGACGTCCGCCGCGCTTTCGCGCTGGCAGTCGTCGATCGTGCGCACCGAGTGACCGACCTCGAGGCCGATGTCCCACAGGAACGTGAGGAAGCGCTCGATGCCGGCTTCGGCTGCGACGACTTCGCTCTTCGGCAGCAGGATCAGGACGTCGATGTCGGAGCAGGGGTGCAGTTCGCCGCGGCCGTAGCCGCCCACGGCGATCAGGTTCACCTCGTTGGCGTGCGCGCCGACGTGCAGTTGCCATGCGCCGCGCAACACGATGTCGACCATGCGGGCGCGATCGCGCACGAGACCTTCCACCGGCTCGTCCTCGGCAAACCGAGCCTTGAGGCTCGTATCACCATCCGCCAGCGCCTTGCGAAACGCAGTGACCGTATCGCCCGTGGCCTCCAGCGCGGCGGGCAGCGAGGCCAGGAAGGGCCACGGCGCCGGTGTGAACGGGATCGGCCCCGTGTCGAGATCGTCGAGCGGTGCCAGCGGTGTGCTCACGCCGGGGGCTGCTCGCTGGCGCCGAGCGTCAGGACTTCATGGCCGGTCGGGGTCACCAGGATCGTGTGCTCCCACTGCGCCGACAGCGAATGATCGCGCGTGATCACCGTCCAGCCATCCGGCAGCAGGCGCACGTCGCGCCGGCCCGCGTTGACCATCGGTTCGATCGTGAACGTCATGCCGGCTTCGAGTTCGATCCCGGTGCCCGCCGTGCCGTAATGCAGCACCTGCGGGTCCTCGTGGAAACCGCGGCCGATGCCGTGGCCGCAGTACTCGCGCACGACCGAGCAATGGTTCGCTTCGACGAACTTCTGGATCGTCGCGCCGATGTCGCCGAGGCGCGCACCGGGCCGCACCGTGCGGATGCCGAGCCACAGCGCCTGGTAGGTGAGGTCGCACAGGCGCACCGCGTGCGGCAGCGGCTTGCCGACGTGGAACATGCGGCTGCTGTCGCCGTGGAAGCCGTCCTTGATCACGGTGATGTCGACGTTGACGATGTCGCCGTGCTTCAGCTTCTTGTCGGTCGGGATGCCGTGGCAGACCACGTGGTTCACCGAGGTGCAGATCGACTTCGGGAAGCCGCGGTAATTGAGCGGGGCGGGGATCGCCTGCTGCCGGCCCACGATGTAGTCATGGCAGACCTGGTTCAGTTCGTCGGTGGTGACACCCGGGACGACGTGCGGGCCGACCATGTCGAGCACGTCGGCGGTGAGGCGACCGGCCACGCGCATGGCGGCCTGGTCCGCCGGGCCCTTGATCAGCACGTGCCCGGTGGCGTCCTTGGACGGGGCGGGCGCCGGGGTCGGGGAATACTGCATTTAGAATGGATCCTGGCGCCTGAAGGTGGCCGACGGCGGCGAAGGCGCGTAAGTATTTGAAAATCCGAGGCCGCGATGGTATAAAGCGCGGCCTTTTTTGACAATCAAATCCGCACACACACCGTCACGTGTGGCTGGGTGCCCGGCAGGTCGTGAGACTTTCCTGGGTTGCCGCATGGGGTGTGTGGAGGTTTAACCCTTCAAGGAGTTTTCTATGACCGGCATGTCCATGCGACAGATGCTGGAAGCGGGTGTTCATTTTGGACACCAGACACGCTTCTGGAACCCGAAGATGTCCCAATTCATCTTTGGCGAACGTAACCGCATCCACATCATCAACCTCGAGCACTCGCTGCCCCTCTACAACGAGGCTGCGGGGTTCGTCCGCAACGTCGTCGCCGACGGCGGCAAGGTCCTCTTCGTCGGCACCAAGCGTTCCGCGCGCGATGCGATTGCCCAGGAAGCGGCCCGCTGCGGCATGCCTTACGTCAGCCACCGCTGGCTCGGCGGCATGCTCACCAACTTCAAGACGATCAAGCAGTCGATCCGCCGCCTCGCCGAAATCGACGAGATGCAGGCGAACGGCACGCTCGACCAGCGCAGCAAGCGCGAAGCGCAGATGGTGCGCCGCGAGCGCGAGAAGCTCCACCGCAGTCTGGGTGGCATCAAGGACATGGACGGCATTCCGGACGTGATGTTCGTGATCGACGTCGGTCACGAGAAGATCGCGATCCACGAAGCGCAGAAGCTCGGCATCCCCGTCGTCGCCGTGGTCGACACGAACTGCTCGCCGGAAGGCATCAGCTACGTGATCCCGGGCAACGACGACGCCATGCGCGCAATCCAGCTGTACGCCTCGGGCATCGCCGATGCCGTCATCGAAGGCCGTTCGACGGTCATCGAGATGTCGGTCGGTGAGGACGAGTTCGTCGAACTGGACGAGGAAGGCAAGCCGCGCGCACGCACGGGCGCACCGAAGCCTGCCCGCAAGGCCCCGGCGCGCAAGAAGACCGCCGCCGGTCCCAGGCGCAAGCCGACCGACGACACCGCGGCCGCCGAACAGCGCGCCGAAGAACTCGTCGAGGCCGATCCCGAAGAGAGCGCCGAGGCATTCATGGCCCGTCGTGAAGCGGCCCGCAAGGCCAAGCCGGTCGCGGTTGCTGCTGCTCCCGCCGCTGCTGCTGCTCCCGCCGCCGATGCCGTTGTCGAAGCCGTTGCCCCGACCCCGACCGAAGGCGCCTGACCATGGCCGTTACTGCAGAAGCAGTGAAGGCGCTGCGTGAGCGCACGGGCGCCGGCATGATGGAATGCAAGAAGGCGCTGGTCGAAACGAACGGCGACCTCGAGGCCGCCGCCGAGATCATGCGCAAGTCGGGTCTCGCCAAGGCAGACAAGAAGGCCGGTCGCGTGGCCGCCGAAGGCGTGGTCGTGGTCGAACGTGCGGCCGACGGCAAGCAGGCCGCGGTCGTCGAGGTCAACTCGGAGACGGACTTCGTCGCGCGCGAGAAGGACTTCCAGGGCTTTGCCGCCGACGTCGCCAAGGCTGCGCTCAGCGCGCAGCCGGCCGACCTCGATACGCTGCTCGCCACGAAACTCGCCTCGGGCAAGACGGTCGAGGAAACCCGCCGTGAACTGATCGCCCGCATCGGCGAGAACATCGGCGTGCGTCGCTTCGAGATCGTCAAGTCGGACGCTCCGCTCGCCACCTACAGCCACGGCACGCGCATCGGCGTGATCGTCGCGCTGCACGGTGGCGACGCCGCGCTCGGCCATGACGTGGCGATGCACATCGCTGCGATCAACCCGATGTACCTGTCGGCCGACGACGTGCCGGCCGACCAGGTTGCCAAGGAAAAGGAGATCTTCGTCGCGCAGGTCGCCCAGGACCCGAAGACTGTCGGCAAGCCGGCGGAAATCGTGGCCAGGATGGTCGACGGCAAGATCCGCAAGTTCCTTGGCGAGATCACGCTGCTTGGCCAGCCGTTCGTGAAGGACGACAAGCAGGCGGTCGGCGATGTCCTGAAGAAGGCCAACGCCCGCGTCGTGCGCTTCGTGCGCTTCGAAGTCGGCGCCGGCATCGAGAAGAAGCAGGAAAACTTCGCCGAGGAAGTGGCTGCTGCGGTTCGGGGCTCCTGAGTCCCGGGTCCGCCCGGTGATTTAGACCTACCCGGAACCCCGCGCAAGCGGGGTTCCTTATAATGGCGCCCTGCAAACGATAATGGCGCCCTGCAAACGGGCCGCTGGTGAGGGACGATGGAACCGAAAGCCGATACGCAACCGCGCAACCGCCGCATCCTCGTCAAGCTGTCGGGCGAGGCCCTGATGGGTGACTCCGACTACGGCATCGACCCGGCCTTTCTCCGTCGTCTCGCCTCCGAAATCCGCAGCGTCCAGGAAACGGGCACCGAAATCGGCGTGGTCGTGGGCGGCGGCAACCTGTTCCGGGGCGCCGGCCTCGCGCGGGCCGGCATGGACCGCGTCACCGGCGATCACATGGGGATGCTGGCCACGGTCATGAATTCGCTCGCCCTGCAGGACGCGCTCGAATCCATGAACGTGGCCACCCGCGTCATGTCGGCCGTGCGCATCAACCAGGTGTGCGAGGACTACATCCGTCGCCGCGCCGTGCGTCACCTCGAGAAAGGGCGCGTGATCATCTTCGCCGCCGGCACGGGCAACCCGTTTTTCACTACCGACACGGCCGCCAGCCTGCGCGCCATCGAGATCGAGGCCGACCTGCTGCTGAAGGCCACCAAGGTGGACGGAATCTACGATTCCGACCCGATGCTGAACCCGTCGGCAAAGCGGTACGATCGCCTGACGTACGACCAGGTGCTCGACCAGCGGCTCAACGTGATGGACCAGACGTCGATCGTGCTGTGCCGCGACCACCACTTGCCGCTGCGTGTGTTCAACCTGAACGATCCGGGTGCCCTCGTGCGTGCTGCCACCGGCAGCGACGTGGGCACGCTGGTCACCAACTGAGACGGCCGCAGCCGTTCGCCCGGGAGATTCCATGCTCGAAGAAGTGAAGAAAGACGCCGCCGAACGCATGGCCAAGTGCGTTGCTGCCTACCGGCACGAGTTGAAGCGCCTGCGCACGGGGCGCGCCAGCGCGAGCCTGGTCGACCACATCCGGGTCGACTACTACGGCGCCGAATCGCCGCTGAACCAGGTCGCCAATGTCGCGGTCGAGGACTCGCGCACCCTCACGATCGTGCCCTACGACAAGCAGATGGTCGCGGTCATCGAGAAGGCCATCATGAAGTCCGACCTCGGCATCACGCCGAACACGGCCGGCACCGTGATCCGCGTCCCGATGCCCGCGCTCACCGAAGAGCGCCGCCGCGACCTGACCAAGGTCGTGAAGCACGAGGCCGAGAACGCGCGCGTCGCGATCCGCAACGTGCGCCGCGACGTCATGCAGGACCTGAAGGAAATGCTGAAGGAAAAGCTCGTCTCCGAGGACGACGACCGTCGCGCCCAGGAGGACGTGCAGAAGCTCACCGACAAGTACGTCGCCGAAGTCGACGTGGTGCTGCACGAGAAAGAAAAGGAACTGATGCAGGTCTGACAGCCGTGCCGCAAGCCTCAGCGGGCGCGTCCGGCCTCCCACGCCACGTCGCCGTCATCATGGATGGCAATGGGCGTTGGGCCCAGCGCCGCGCTTTGCCGCGCCACCTCGGTCACCGGGCGGGCGCGAAAGCCGTGCGTGCGACCGTCGAAGGCTGCGCGCGGCGCGGCATCGAGGCGCTCACGATCTTCGCGTTCTCGAGCGAGAACTGGCAGCGCCCGCAGGAAGAAGTCACGCGGCTCATGGAGCTCTTCGTCGAGTCGATCGACAAGGAAGTCGATGAGTTGCACCGCAACGGTATTCGGGTGCGCTTCATTGGCGACCTGTCGCGGTTGCGCGAGGGTCTCGGCGCGAAGATCGCCGCCGCCGAATCGCGCACGGCGGCCAACCAGCGCATGACGCTGTTCGTCGCCATCTCGTACGGCGGCCGCTGGGACATCGTCGCAGCCGCGCGCAAGCTCGCGGCACGCGCCGTCGCCGGCGAGATCAGGCCCGATGCGATCGACGAAACCCTTTTTGCAGATCAGCTGCAACTGGCGGGCGCGCCCGAGCCGGACCTGTTCATCCGCACCGGTGGCGAGAGCCGCATCAGCAACTTCCTGCTCTGGAACCTCGCGTACTCGGAACTCTATTTCTGCGACACGCTCTGGCCCGACTTCGACGATGCCGCGCTCGACGCGGCATTGCGTTTCTACGCCAGCCGGCAGCGACGCTTCGGCTTGACCGACGCGCAGGACCCACGATGAACGCCGCCCTGCGCGCGCGCATCGTGACCGCGCTGCTGCTGGCAGGCCTGGTCATCGTCGTGCTGGTCTGGTTGCCGCCCGAGGTGGCGGTGGCGCTGATTTCGGTCGCGATCTTCGCGGGCGGGTATGAATGGGCCGGATTCGCGCGGCTGCAATCCGTGCCGGCTCGGCTCACCTACGCCGCCGCCATCCTGCTCGCACTCACGGGCGCGGAGATGCTGGCGAGTGACCCGCGCTGGCTCGTCAACATCCTGCGTATCGCTGCCCTCTGGTGGCTGGCCGCATTCGTGTGGCTGGCGCTGCGGGCCAAGGCGGGCGGTCGCCTGGCGGCCGCTGGCGTCGGTTTCCTGGTGCTGGTGCCTGCCGGCATCGGGCTCTCGCACCTCGTCACGTTGCAGCCGCACGGCCAGTTGCTGCTGCTCTACCTGATCGTGCTGATCGCCGCGGCCGACGTCGGCGCGTACTTCGGGGGTCGCAGGTTCGGCAGGCGCAAGCTGGCGCCGCACGTGAGCCCCGGCAAGACGTGGGAAGGCTTTGCGGCCGGCATGCTCGCCGCAGCCACGGTGGCCATCGCCTGCGCCTTCATCTTCGACATGCCGTTCTGGCCGTGGCTGTTCCTCTGTGAACTCGTCGCGCTGGTGTCCGTCGTCGGCGACCTGACCGAAAGCATGTTCAAGCGTCACGTCGGCCTGAAAGACAGCGGCAAGCTGCTGCCCGGTCACGGCGGCATCCTCGACCGGATCGACAGCCTCACCGCGGCGGCACCGACTTTCCTGCTCGGACTGCTCGCCCTGGGACTGGTCCCGTGAAGCGGGTCGCCGTCCTCGGCAGCACCGGCAGCATCGGTGTCAGCACGCTTGACGTCCTGGCGCGTCACCCCGATCGCTACTTGGTCACTGCGCTGGCCGCCGCGTCGAACTGGGCCATGCTGCTGGAGCAGTGCGTGCGATTCCGTCCGGGCGTAGCCGTGCTGCAGGATCCCGAGTCCGCGCAACTGCTCGCGCTCGAGTTGCGCGCGGCGCAGTGCCCCACGGAGGTCGCCTGCGGCCTCGATGCGCTGGACGCGGTCGCCGCCAGTTCCCAGGTGGACGTGGTGATGGCGGCCATCGTCGGCGCCGCCGGGCTGTCGTCTACACTCGCGGCGGCCCGCGCCGGCAAGCACGTCCTGGTCGCGAACAAGGAATCGCTGGTCATGGCGGGCGCGTTGCTCGTCGATGCCGCGCGTCGCGGCGGCGCGGTGCTGGTGCCGATCGACAGCGAGCACAACGCGATCTTCCAGTGCATGCCGCCGACATTGCAGACCGGCCAGGCGCCCAGGGGCGTGCACCGCATCCTGCTCACCGCATCGGGCGGGCCGTTCCTGCGCACCACCCGCGAGCAGATGGCAGGCGTCACCCCGGAGCAGGCATGCGCCCACCCGCGCTGGCGCATGGGCCGCAAGATTTCGGTCGATTCCGCCACCCTGATGAACAAGGGACTCGAGCTGATCGAGGCCTGCGTGCTGTTCGGGATGGAACCGTCGCGCGTCAGCGTGGTCGTACATCCGCAGAGCATCGTGCATTCGATGGTGGAGTACGTGGACGGGTCGATCCTGGCGCAGCTCGGCAACCCGGACATGCGCACGCCGATCGCGCATGCCCTCGGTTGGCCGGAGCGGATCGGCTCCGGTGTAGAATCACTGGATCTCGTGGCCGCGGCGCGGCTCGATTTCGAGGCTCCGGACCTGGTGCGGTTTCCTGCGCTGGTGCTGGCACGTGCCGCCGCGGAAGCGGGCGGCACGGCTCCGGCGGCGCTCAACGCGGCCAACGAGGTGGCCGTGGCGGCGTTCCTCGAGGGCCGGCTCGATTTCCTCGGTATTGCGGCGCTGACCGATGACGTGATGGGCGCGCATCGCGGCGCACCGGCGAACGACATAGGGGACATTCTGGAAGCAGATCGCTGGGCCCGTGGCCTCGCGCAGGCGAGGCTGGGGCAGGCTGCCCGGACAGGAGCATGACGAATTGATCTACATCCTGGCGTTCCTCGTAGCCATCGGCATCCTCGTTGCCGTGCACGAGTACGGTCATTTCTGGATGGCCCGGCGCATGGGAATCAAGGTCCTGCGCTTTTCGATCGGCTTTGGCCGCGTGCTGTGGTCACGGCGTGGTGCAGACGACACAGAGTATGCATTTTCTGCTGTCCCGTTAGGGGGTTACGTCAAACTCCTCGACGAGCGCGAAGGTCCAGTCGACCCGGCCATGGCGAGCCAGGCCTTCAACCGCAAGCCGGTCTGGCGCCGCATCCTGGTGCTGCTGGCCGGCCCGTTCGCCAATTTCCTGTTCGCCGCGGTCGCCTATTGGATCCTGCTGGTCGCCGGCACCCCGGCACTGAAGCCGGTGATCGGCGACGTGACGGCCGATTCGATCGCATCCCGGGCCGGGCTGCATTCCGGCGATGCCATCGTCAGCGTCGCCGGCAAGCCGGTCGCAACCCGCGAAGGTGCGGTGCTCGCGATGCTCGATCGCCTGATGGACGGCACTTCGATCGAACTCGAAGTGCAGGGCAACGAGGGCGCGGGCAGCCGCCGCAGCGTCGACTTCGTGATCGAAGGCGACCGTCGGGCGCTCACCGAGCCCGGCGCGCTCATGTCGGGCCTCGGCTTCGATTTCTGGTACCCGACCGTCCCGACCGAGATCGGCAAGATCGTCCCGGGGAGCCCGGCGGAGAGGGTGGGCCTGCAGATCGGCGATCGCGTCGTTGCCGTGGCCGGCAAGCCGGTTCCAGACTTCCAGTCGATGGTGAAGATCGTCCAGCCGAACCCCGGCAAGACGCTCACGTTCGTGCTTGACCGCAAGGGCGAGCGCCTCGAGGTCCCGATCGAGGTCGAGGCGCAGCGCGACGGCGACCGCATGATCGGTCGCATCGGCGTCCAGCCGGTCGCGAGCCTCGCGGTGCCGGCAGCCATGAAGACCGTCGAACGTTTCGGGCCGGTCGATGCCGCGGGTCACGCGGTCGAGAAGACCTGGGATATGTCGGTGCTGACGATCCGCATGATCTGGAATGTCGCCACGGGCGACGTCTCGGTCAAGAACCTGAGCGGGCCGATCAACATCGCGGAGTACGCCGGTTTTTCCGCGCGACAGGGCATACTGTCGTTCCTTTCCTTCCTCGCGGTCGTGAGCGTGAGTCTGTTCGTGCTGAATCTGCTGCCCATCCCGATCCTCGATGGCGGCCAGGTGGTTTACCAGCTGGCCGAAGTCGTCAAGGGCAGTCCGCTCTCGGAGCGTGCGCAAGCGGTCGGCCAGCAGATCGGCATCCTGCTGCTGCTCGTGCTCATGAGTTTCGCGTTCTACAACGACCTCTCGCGGTTGTTCAGCTGAGCTTCCCTTAAAACAATGCGACTGAAGTTTGCGGCCGTCCTGCCGGCCTTGCTCCTTGCCGTACCTGCCGTTCTCGCCCAGACCGAGAGCGCGGAGTTCACCGTCGGCGACATCCGGATCGAAGGCCTGCAGCGCATCACGGAAGGCACGGTCTACAACTACCTGCCCGTGAACATCGGCGACCGGCTCGACAACCGCCGCGTCGATGAAGCCCTGCGCGCGCTGTACGCAACCGGCTTCTTCCGTGACGTCGAGATCCGCCGCGACGGCGGCACGCTCGTCGTGGCCGTGCTCGAGCGCCCCTCGATCGAGAGCTTCACGATCACGGGCAACAAGGACATCAAGACCGAAGACCTCGAGAAGTCGCTGCGCAACGTGGGCCTCTCGCGCGGCAAGACGT
>Ga0315292_10000496_pt1 | contig 18477 bp, 16 predicted proteins | sample YL17G13_0_MG_FD_204029 | JGI IMG/M metagenome (GOLD analysis project Ga0315292, IMG submission 204029) | Sediment microbial communities from Yellowstone Lake, YNP, Wyoming, USA - YL17G13_0 | ecosystem: Environmental > Aquatic > Freshwater > Lake > Sediment | place: USA: Wyoming | collected... | reverse complement strand
CACTTCTTCATCGTAGCACCCACCCGCCATATCGGCTTCCAGCTTGTGCAGGTGTGCTTGCTGGTCCTGCAGATGAGCGAACACGGTCAACATCTCTGCATATACCGTGTTCTCATCCATAGCAAAGGCTCCTGCACCCGAGGTTTTTCCGAGGGTGTCACTGGCTTCCTGACGCAGGTAACCCAGCTGCCTGCCCCGAGCAATATGAATACTGCCCGTGGTGGGCTGGTTCAAACCTGCCAGGATCATCATCAAAGATGTTTTACCGATCCCGTTCGGCCCAATCAACCCAATCTTGCCATCAATGGGAATCGTCACCGATATCCCACTGAACAGGTCAAACGCACCGAAAGATAAACCTAGATTATGTGCAGATAATACAGACATTCTAACTCCTTGTCATCAAGGGCGCTCTTCGCCCAAAACCACCGACATTGGTCATTGCGAAGGCGGTTTGTGCCTGAAGCAATCTTCCCGTCGCCTTATGAAGCCAATTTTTATCCGAAGTCATCTCCATTATTTCCTTCTCAGCTCACCCATTCCGGTGCAGCTTGCCGGCGCGCTTGGCATAGCGCTCCGCCAGACCAAACACCCACAACCCTACCGGGATGGCAACCAAGCCCATCAACAGTGTCGGCCAGATGTACTGCCAGAGCTGCAGCGTGGGGGTTCCTTCCAGTAACGCTTTTCGGGTGCCATCCAGCACGTAAGTCGCCGGGCTATAAACCGCCAGCTTTTGAAGGAATTCGGGTAACACATCCACCGGATAATACACACCCGATACCAGCAGCAGGAGGGCGATGATGACATGCGTCATTTGCGAGCCACGCTCAGGGAAGAGCAGCGGTAGCACCGATCCCATCACGCCCACACCGACGAAAGACAGGCTCCCCGCCAACAACATTACCGTACCGCCCATCAGGTTAGCCTGGTGCAGGTCGATGTGGAAGATTGCTACTGTAACCACCAGGATGATCGCGGTCGAGAACATACTGTAGACGACTGCCCACAGCGTCTGCCCTGCCATGTGGGTAACGCGCCGGATGGGTGCCATCAGCGTATATTCGATAGTGCCCTCCCAGCGCTCCATGCCGATCACATCCGTGATCCAATAAAAGATAAGCGACAGGTAACGCCACACCAGCGTGCCCACCACCAGGTACAGCACCATGGTTCGTCCATCGATTTTTGATGCCCCACCCATTTTCTCCATGCCCAGGCCGATAAAACTGACCGATAGGCTGTTGGCGATGGAGTAGGTGATCCACACCAATTCCCATGACCAATAACGTTTCACCAAATTGGCATTGCGTTCCATGAACGCATAGGTTGCTCTAAATTCATTCACTAACGTGGTCATTTCAAACTCTCCAAACATACTAACCAGATCTTGCGAGCCACTCTTCGCGCAGGATACCCATAAAGAGCATATCCCAGCGCCTCCCCTCCCGCAAGAGAAATTTTCGTGCCCGTCCTTCATGAACGAAACCAACCTTTTCATAAGAACGGATCGCCCGGGGGTTATACTCAAAGGTGTCAAGGCTGATCCTTCGCAGGTTTAGCTCCTGAAAGGCGAACCGTAAGATGACTTTCATCGCATCGCTGCCGTACCCCTTACCCCAGAATTCCCTATCTCCAATCCCAATTCCAACAAAAGCATCGCCGTTAGGGAAAGCATCTCCATCCAAACCAGCACAACCAACCAGCCGGTCATCTACTAATGTGCGAATGGCAAAAAAGTAAAACGCGGGAGGCTCTTTCTCCTGGTCTTTCTGGAAAATCTCAGTAAATTTCTTCTCCGACAACTGGTTGGGGGGTTCAGCATCCAGCAAGCGCAGGTATTCGCTGTCACCGCCCCATCGCACCATCGCCTCTGCCATCACCTCTGGCTCATCAATTGCGAGGCGCACAATTGTGCCATGTAATAAATGTTGTTCCATCATCCACCTTCCCTCGAATAAATTAACCTCTTCTTTGATCAAACACCTATCCTGCTTGCTTGGTTACCCATCCACTCTTCCCGCAGGAGACCCATGAACAACCAATCCCAACGCCGGCCCTCACGCAATATCGCACCACGAATACGGCCTTCAGGAATGAAACCGATCTTTTCATAGGATCGGATTGCCCGTGAGTTATACTCGAACACGATCAGGCCCACTTTTCTCAGGTTCAGCTCGTAAAAAGCGTATCGAAGCATGATCTTCATTGCGTCTGTGCCGTAACCCTTGCCCCAATAATCACGCTCTCCCAGGGCAATTGCCACCAGAGAATCTCCATGGTGCTTGAACAGATCAAATAACCCAACGAAACCGATCAAGCTGTCATCCTCCAAAGTGTGGATGTGGAAAAAAAGCTCATTCGAGCTTTCTTTCTCCAGCTCCTTTTCCTGGAATTCTTTCACCTTTTTCTCTGAAAACAGCCTGGGCGGATCGGTATCCAGGAAGCGGAACCATTCAGTATCCTGGTTCCAACGGAAAAGTTGTACCGCCATCACATCCGGATTATCAGCCGTCAGGTGAACCATCTCTCCACGTAAAAGGTCATTCATGGCGAGTTTCTCCATTCATTGCCAGCCATTCATCCCGCAGCAATCCCAGGTGGATCAGGTCCCATGCCTGCCCATCACGGAGGATTGATTTGCGCCTGCGTACCTCCTCCACAAAACCGTGCCGGATGAAAAATCGCAACCCTGCCGGGTTATCCTCACCAACCACCGCCGATAGCCGGTAGAGATTCAGCTCACTGAACGCAAAATGCATGATCAGCTCCAAAGCCTCGCTTCCATAGCCCTTACGACGCTCCACGGGATCGCCGATCGCCAGTTTCAGGCTGCATGTACCATGCGTCCATTCGATCCCTTCGATGCGTACGAACCCCAGCAAACGGTTATCATCTTTTCCCCGGATGGTGAAATAGAACAGCCTTTTTGACTCATCCACTTCCTTCTCGATCGCCTCATATCTCTTCTTCATCTGGGCAATCGATAATGGTATGGCAGGTTGGCGGCTCAAGGCGCGCATCAAGGTGAGGTCATGCGTCCAGTGCGATTCCACCTGTGGGTCCTTCTCATGGTCGATGGGCGCCAGAAGGATCATTTTTCCTTTAAATAGTTGTGTGTCGATACTCATGCTTCTGTCCTTTCTATTTGTCATTGCGAGCGAGCGGTTTTTGCGAGCGAAGCAATCTTCACCACTTCATGAAGTCATCTCAAACAAATTTCAAATCTACTTCTGAAATCGTTATTCGCTCTCAACATCATTCATCCTCATCCTCAGCAACTAGCTTGTTCCCAGTCAGCTCTAAAAACACCTCTTCCAGTGTGGGCTTGTGCCCATTGCGTGGGATGAGCTTCTTGAGTGCTTCCGGTGTATCCAGAGCCACGATCCTGCCATTATCCACAATGGCAATGCGGTGGCACAGGGCTTCCGCTTCACCCATATCATGCGTGGTGAGCAGGATGGTGGTGCCATGCAGCTCGTTCAGCTCTCGTACCACTGCCTGCACCTCACGCTTGGAGCGGGGATCCAGCCCGGTGGTGGGTTCGTCCAACAATAGCAGCCTTGGGCGGGATAGCAGCGCGCGTGCAATCGCCACTTTCTGCTGCATCCCACGCGACATCTCCTCCATGGGCTGCCGGATGGTATTCTGCTCCAAACCCAGCCGGGTCAGGATCTCCACCACCTTACGGCGGGTTTCCTTACCTTCCATCCCATACAGCCGCGCCCCATACAGCAGGTTCTCCATCGGCGATAGCTTCTTAAAGAAGCTGGCTTCCACAGAGACACGGTTGATCAGGCGCTGGACTTCCATCGCTTGGCTCACCACATCATGCCCGAAGACCGTAATTGAGCCTGCGTCAGGCAGCAGCAGCGTGGCAATCAAGCGGATGAGCGTGGATTTGCCCGAACCGTTGGGTCCCAACACACCGAAGATCTCCGCTGCGTGCACTGAGAATGAGACGTGATCCACCGCCACCTTAACTACCTTGCCAGTCCCGGTAGGTTCAGCCCTTCTCTTCCAAATTGGCTGTGAGGTTTTTCCGAACTTTTTATATGCATCCTTCACCTGTATTGCGTCCAACATTTCAAACTCCTACGATGTTGTCATTGCGAGCGAGCGAAATTAGCGAGCGAAGCAATCTTCTCCTTTGATGCGCTATCAAAACAGCTTTTCAAAATCAACTAAATCCTCAGCTCATTCCCTCATCCAAACCCCTCAATTATTGGGTGATTGGTTGGAGGGTTAAACAAAAACCGGTCACGGGGACCCGCTCCGTGACCGGTTCATGCAATACAGTAATAAAGCAAAACGACCACGGGGCTTGGAGCTCACCGTGGTCGTTAGAAATCAATGCGTATAACCTAACGAGCGATAGGCGCGCTCCGCGAAGGCACAGCAGGTCCGCTGCCAGCGGCGACTGTGTGGACTTCATAAATTCGCTTGATGAGATCGCTCATCGAATGCGCCTTTCCTTTCATTAGAGTATGATTAACAACTATTCGAGTTTACCATTATTTTCCGGATATCGTCAAGGGGGAAATTTTTGTCACTCTACCATTTAGTTTAAATTCATTATTGGCAAAACATCTTCTGCTTCTAGTTCTCATTGCTGAATTTCTATTCGGCGGGTGATCGTTTCACCAATTCATAATGCCTGACTGTGAATGATCTTCTACAAAAAAATCCTGCAATTCCTGGCATTTCCAAATGATTTATCATTTTTTGTTAAGTGTTTTCAATATTGTTTTAATTAGGTTTCAGACTTTCCCTATCACCATAATTCAAGACTTGACGCTAATCACTAAGAATTATATTCTAATCGCTACTTGCTACCAGCTAATCGCTAACTGCTACCCACCAACCTCACTTCTTCAGCTCCAGCTGATCAATCAGTTCGTTACTTCGGTTATAGAACTGAAACAAAAGATATCCATCTGTCGCTTCCATCCGCATGGCACCATAGTCGGCGTTATAGCGCACCTGGCTGCTCTCCAGGATATTCACAAAATTATATAACGTATAACCACCCGCCCCATTGACGAAGTATGGAGTTCCATCCACCCACAGGCGTTCATAGGTGTGGTCGTGGCCCGCCAGCACCGCATCCGCCCCCCACTCCGCGTAAGGCCACCTCGCCCAATCCGTTGAGCCATGGGTTCCCGATGAATATGGCGGGTAATGCATGTAGACTATATTCCACGGGGAGCTGGATGCTGCCAGCCTTTCCTTCAGCCAGTCTGCTTGAATTGATGAAGTCCCCACGCCATCCGGTTCCGAATCGAGATCATCCAGGGCAAACAGGTGCACAGGTCCCCATATAAAGTCATAATAACGCTCATTCCCAGGTAATGTGAAAAAGTCGAAATAAGGTTGCCCGTTATCCGTCTTCACATCGTGATTTCCCAGGCTAGGAAAGAAACGATTGATATCAGATCCCTCACCCGAAGTACCCTGGTACGGGTATATGTAGTTGTGAAAGAACTGCCCGATGGCATTATCCATATTATTTGCTGCCCCATTGGGATAATTATTGTCCCCCAGGGTGATGATGAATTCAGGCTGCCAGCTTTGGATCAAATATGCCACATCCGCCTCACTGCTATTTCCCCCACCATAATCCCCAATCGCCGCGAAGACCAGCGGCTTTGGTAGAGGTGTAATGGTTGGTTCTGGGGCGGGGAACTTAGTCGCTTCCGGACTGGGGGATAAGGCTGAGATCAGGGTTGGTTCAGATGTTGGAGTTAGAGTTGTGGTAAGTGTAAGAATTGTCTCCTGCGTGGAAGTTTCAGTGGGAATCTTAGCTAACTGGGTTGACGGGCTACAACCCTGGGCGAAAAAAAGTAGGAACAGAAGTAGGGTTATTAATTGCCTAAAACTTGAATTTGTAAAATGCTTACTAGAATGAAGATCTACTAGTCGGTAACGGATTTTCATCGTAAGGTCATGATATTACCAATATAATCCACCAGGTATATTTCACCGTTCTCATCCACGCCAAACGATGAGATGCTGGCGCCTGTTTTAAACATCAGCTCATTTTGCCAACTTCCATCCGGCAAATGCAACAATGCCCACACCCGACCTGAGCTGAAATCTCCATAAAGATACACTCCCTGCCAGGTTTGCAAGGCTTTCCCACGGTAGACAAAACCACCCGTGACAGAATCACCGACGTCGTGCCCATATTCTGCCACTGGCATCACATATACTGCATCCAGTGGAGGTGAGCCGCGGTAGGGGTGGTTACCCTCGTAATAATTCCAACCCAGGTTCTCTCCCCCTGGACTGCCCACTGGCAAATAGTCGATCTCTTCCCAGGAGTCTTGCCCAACATCACCGACGTACAAATCACTGGTCAGTTTGTCAAAAGAGAAGCGCCACGGGTTACGCAAACCGGTTAGCCAGATCTCCCACATCCCTCCCCCATTTGCAAATGGGTTCCCAGGCGGAATGGCATAAGGTTCCGAGGAATCCACGTCTATACGCAAGATTTTACCCAGCAGGGTTTGCAGAGATTGTCCGTTTCCGAGGGGGTCACCATACGAACCGCCATCACCCATTCCGATGTATAGATAGCCCTCTGGGCCAAACTGGAGCTCTCCCCCATTGTGATTTTGGAATGGTTGTTCAATGTGCAGCAGACGCATCTCGCTGGTCGGGTCTGCCTGGTCTGGGTCTGTTGCCGACACGTTATACCGGGAAACAACAGTGTATAGCTGGTTATTTACCTTTTCTGTATAGTCAACGTAAAAATATCCGTTCTCGACATACTTTGGATGAAAAGCCAGTCCCAATAAGCCCTGTTCACCACAACAGCTTACTTTTGTGGATAGGTCCAGGAAAGGCACAGAAAGAAGTTTGCCATCCTTCAGCACCCGAACCAGACCGCCCTGTTCGATGATGAACAATCTTCCCGAGCCATCTCCTGCATTCACCAGACCTTCGGGTTTATCCAAACCGGTTACGACCAACTGCCAGGAATAACCCGCTGGGTCTGGTAGTTCAATCACCGTCACTGGTGTGGGTGTCGCGGTCGGGATCGTGATCGTGATTGTGCCTGTGACCGTGCTGGTCACCGACGGTGTAGGCTCCATCGTGGCTCGTTTGGATGGAGAGGGAGAAGCCCCTGAAGTTGGTGATGGCACCCGGATGATTAAACCAGGCGTGGGCTTGCTGGTTGGGGTGGGGGTTGACGACCCAGTGCTGCATCCAGTCAACACAAATGCTGACAGAATGAAAAGCGGAAGGAAGGAACGATTCATTTCTCCTCCGGGTCACTCTCCACAATCTCCCCATCGATCACTTCACCATGCATATCCGCTTGTGACGTCTCCTGGTAGCTGTCCATCACCTTGCGTGTGGCGTTTAAGGCTTCCAGGTGTTCCTGGACTACATTAGGTGGGCAGAGCTCGACAAATAAATAAGTCGCCAGCCAGATGACAGCTGCATCATCGATCGGTCCGGGTACGATGTCGGGTACCACCAGGTATACCAGCGATCCGATTGGAAGCAGCTTAAGCATCGGGCTAACCCGCGAATCTCCTAACAAACGCAGGATCAGCTTAAGACGTAAAGATAAATCCTGGAAGAAACTTCCACTTTTAGAGGTAGTGATTTTACGATTGGATTTTTCTGACATTTTTATCTCCAGACAAAGATATAACATATATACGCACCTTGCGAGGATCGGTTCTCGCTATTAACAATCCCAAATAGCCAGCCGAGGGATGGGTCATTGCTCATCCACCGGCGCTGCAGCCTGACCATAATCCAGGATCTCATATCCAAGTGGACCGGTCTCCTTCCCAATCACACCTTTTTCCTGCATAGCTTCCACCAGGCGTGATGCACGTGTATAACCAATCCGCAGACGGCGCTGCAACATCGACACCGAAGACCGTCCCTGCCGGCGTGAAAGGTCGATGGCTTCCTCCAGCAGCGGGTCTTTATCTTCCTGGGCTTGCATATCCTCCCATAATGGCATCTGCACCAGCGGTATCCCTGATGGCATCGCATCCGGGATTCCCCCCGCCATACTAGGAGCCAGGCTAGTGCTGGGGTAAAAGCTCTGCCAGTAACTCACCAGGCTGAGGATTTCACTATCCGACACATAAGTACCTTGCATGCGGATGGCAGCCGGCGCATCGGGAGCCTGGAAGAGCATATCTCCTCGACCGAGCAACCTTTCTGCACCAGGTTGGTCGAGGATCACCCGGCTATCGGTGTTGGAAGCCACGGCGAAAGCAATGCGGGCCGGGAAGTTAGCCTTGATGATGCCAGTCACCACCTCTACAGAAGGGCGCTGCGTGGCGATCACCAGATGAATACCAGTGGCACGTGAGAGCTGTGCCAAACGGGTAATGGCACCCTGGGTTTCATCCGGCGCCAGCATCATTAAATCTGCCAGCTCATCAATGAATACCACCATCTTGGGAAGCTTTTTCTCTTTTCCATCACCCGGGGTATCCAGGCGAGCATTGTACTCCAGGATATTACGCGCGCCCGCTTGAGCAAGCTTGTGGTAACGCATATCCATTTCGCGCAGCACCCACTGCAGCACGCCCACCACCTTTTCAGTGTCCACCACGACGGGTGCCAAAAGGTGCGGGATGCCGTTATAGTTGGTGAGCTCCACCCGTTTGGGGTCTACCATGATAAGGCGTAAATCATCCGGGGTGTTATGCAGTAACAGGCAACAGATCAGGGAGTTGACGCATACCGACTTGCCAGAACCGGTCTGACCAGCGATTAACAGGTGCGGCATGGCTGAAAGATCAGCAGCTATTGCGTTACCCGCCACATCCTGTCCCAATGCAAAGCGTAGGGATGATTTTAATCGCCTGAAAGCTTCGCTTTCAATCACATCCCGTAGCGTAACCACGGCGATCTGCTCGTTGGGTACCTCGATACCAATATAGCCTTTACCAGGTACAGGGGCTTCTACACGGATCGTCCGGGCAGAAAGAGCAAGCGCAAGGTCATCTACCAGAGAGGCAACCTTTGCTACCCGCACCCGGGTGCGCGAGCCACGTGTCTCGATAAAATCAGGTTCCACGCCAAACTGGGTGATGGTAGGTCCACGGTTGATCTCAACCACATTGACAGGCGCACCCAGCACTCGCAATGTTTCCTCGATCACCCGGGCGCGCTGGCGATCGACGTCATCATCAAAAACGGTCGCATTACCCTTTTCGAGGATTTGGTCGATGGCAGGTAATGCCCAGGGGCGCGGTTGGTTGGCATCCAAAGTGTTATTTTGGGTGGAACCAGGCAGGGTTTCCAATTCCGGCCAATTTGCAGGTGGACCAGGTGCGTTTGATAAAGACTTCGATTTTGCTGTCCCTGATAGACGATGGTTGCGACGCTCATCCATCCAATCTTGGATGCCATCCTGGAAGCTGACAACCAGTGGTGGCGCCCACCGTACCAGCTCTACCACCGATACATCTAATATCAGTATCAAGGCGATGATCAGCCAGGCAAACAGGACAATGGCAGCTCCAGCTATTCCAAGGTTGGTATAAAGGAAATCGTAAATGAATGCTCCTGTGTATCCCCCACCAGCATTGGCAGCCGCCAGGGCATATACATCCTTTGTAAAAGAAAAGAAATGCAACCAACCCAGGATATCGAGAAACAACAATACCACCCCAATGATCCGCTCAATTGCCACATGAGGAATCCGCTGAAAACTGCGCAGGACCAGCCATAAACCCACAATCGTCAGCCCAACCGGGAACAGATAGGCTCCCCAACCGAATGCACGTCCCAGAAAGCTCAGCCAGCTGGCGGTCGCAGCATAATGGCTGGCGGAGATCAGGCTCAAAAGTGTCAGCAACCCGATGAATAACAACACAATGCCCACCAGGTCAATCTTGCGGTCAAGCGACATGCCCACCGAAGGTGGTATATTGACCACTGGCGGTCTGCCTCTAGGTCTTGGAGGCGGTGCTCCTCGCAAAAGCGCGGAGAGTGATCCCAGGATGCCTCCCGTGGTTTTGCGTGGCTTGCGCCCTTTCCCGGAGGAATTCCCGTTCTTTTTGGCTGAAGTGCTTCCCGGTGGTCTGCCGCGTTTCGTAGTGCCGCGCGGATACGATCCTCCGCGACTTGTCTTGGCATACTGGCGGGTGCTATTTTTACTGCTTTGCCTGCGGTGCCGCGGCTTGGCTGATTCTGTCATCTTTGGCATTATAGCACAATGGTCTGATTAATCATTACGACGCACTTTGAGGGTGCGTCGTAATAACTTATAGGTATTTTATTAGGAACTAACAATCAATGTGCCGATGATATACTGAACGATTTCAACGACAGGTTTTCATATCGCATTATTCCGCAATGTCAGAAAGTGCGGATGGTGCGGCATATAATTCCACCGTTGCAGGTGTCCCAGCGACGGTCATGTATACTGATACAGCAGCTTTCGAATTTGCTGGTATAAAATTGAGATAGGTATAACCACTGCCAATGATCTCGCCAACATCGTTATAAGCGATTGCATCCACTCGAACATTCGAAACTTCTTTACTGTAAGGGTTAACAATTTCACCAGTGACTTGAGGGGAATATTCATCGGGGATAAAAGTTACATTCTCACTGGTGAACATTGGGATTAGGTTCGATACTGTAAAATTACCTGTTTTTATTTGAATATCAACCCGGGCAACGATAGCCCCTTCATCAAGATATTGAGCATCTGATATCCCTAGTATCTGTGTCGGTAATAATAAACTAATATATCCTGTAGAAACACCAAGGACAGAGCCATCATCGGAATACGATGTAGATTGATACATACTACTCTCAATTGCATAACCCTGGTTAGGATTTTCTATAGTCATTCCAATTCCCAAATTTGTATTATTTTGGCCAAACCCTTGTTTTAATTTTGACAAATTACTCGCCCCTTCTGGTATTTGGTTACTGTTCTCGAATTCATAAATACTAGTTATGGATGGGTATATTTCTACCCGAGACACGTTATTACTGCTGCTAACCGGAACGATTACCCCTGATGAGCCATTGGCTAATAAGAAGCTAAGATAAGTGTTCCCTCCCCCAACGATTTGATCGGCCTCATCATACAGTATTGCTGAAACCTTTATTGTTGTTGTGTCCTGGTCATATGGATTGGTGATCACTCCCCGAGCTGTAGAATAATACTCGGTTGGGACATAAGTAACATTTTCCACCGTAAATGGTTCAGAGAATTCAGCCGCGACTGGTTCACCTTCACCGAGCTGGACTTCGATCTTTGCTGCCGTCACCCCTTCATTTAAATATATTATTCCACCGACACCAAGCGTCTCACCTGGATTAATATAATCGACATATCCTCCTTCAGTATTTACAACTGTATTATTTGCATCATAAACAGCAATCTGAAAAGGAATACTCCTGATGGCGAATTTATTATTTGGGTTATTAAAATCAAAACCAAATCCTAGTTCTTGATTCTTTTGTCCGAATCCAGTTTTTCCTAACTTTACAGGATCAGCATTCAACGCTTGGGGTGGTTCAGGATCCGATTCAGGGTCAGGGTCAGGCTCGGGATCAGGGATGATCACATCCGGCTTAGTTGGACCTGTTGGAGCGAGGTTAGGCTTATTCACACTTTCCTGGCTTGCAGGAGGTGCTTGTGGAACAGTTACTGTCGGTTGTTTCGCGGTTGAATTGAAACAAGCTATTGAAATCAGGGAAAACACTGCTATGAACCCTAAAAATATGGTAAGCATCTTATTTTTCTGTATATTCATTGCAGGCTCCTCATTCTATTATTTATTATTGACGTAGTTCTGGTCCACATTAACATACACTGATACTTTGTCCATGTCAACTAAAATAGGCTTGTTTTTTTCAATATGTATTTATTACCTCGAATTTATATATTTTGAACTCAAGGAAATAGTTTATTAGAATGGTTATGATTTTAATGGGGGATGAATAATTCTCCTCGGATAAGTATTCAATCCCGCATTTTATGATAGAGACACAAATAAGCTAATTAATCCTCCTTCAAATTTTCTCTTTACCAATGCGTGTGGATTTATTTCATACATATAAGGTACAATTCTACCGTTCCAACGCTCATATCCCTAACAAAGAGGCTCTCTTGTTTGAAATTGTCTTCCTCGGTACTTCTGCTTCCGCTCCCTCCGTCCACCGTGGGCTTTCCAGCCAGGTGGTCATCCATGACGAATTCCGCTTCCTGATCGACTGTGGTGAGGGCACCCAACGCCAGATCCTGCAATCAGGCCTGGGATTTAAGCGTTTGAACCGCGTGCTTATCACCCATGGGCACCTGGATCACATCCTTGGGTTGGCTGGCTTGCTTTCCACCTTCATGCGCTGGGAGACTATCGACAAGCTGGAGATTTACGGTGGGCAATGGGCACTTGATCGCATCTCTGACCTCATCTACAGTATCGTGCTGCGGGGTGCTAAGCCACCCATGGATCTGCAGCTGTTGCAGATCAAAGCAGGCATCATCTTCGATGAAGACGACTTCACGGTCACTGCCTTCCCGGTTTGGCATCGTGGACCTGACTGCTTCGGTTACCTGTTTGAGGAAAAGACCCGCCGTCCCTTCCTGCCTGAAAAAGCTGACGAGCTAAGTATCCCCCCCGGACCCTGGCGGCGCGACCTGGTGAATGGTAAGTCCATTACCCTGCCAGATGGTCGAGTTATTCATCCCGACCAGGTGCTCGGTGAAGAGCGACCAGGGTCCCGACTGGCGCATGTAGGTGATGTGGGACGAACTGATGAGCTGCTGCAGGCTGTCCGTGATGTGGATACGCTGATTATAGAAGCCACCTATATGCAAGAGGAAACAGAGATGGCGGAGAAGTTCGCTCATCTCACCGCTAGGCAGGCTGCCGAGCTCGCAGTTACAGCTGGGGTCAAATATCTGATCCTGACCCATATCTCACGCCGCTACCGCGAGCGGGATGTCCTCGCAGAAGCACAAGCGGTCTTCCCGCATACCATTGTGGCGCGCGACTTTGACGCTTTTCAGGTGCGGCGTGGAGAGTGCATGAAAGTCGAACAAATCAAGGAAGCAGCCAACGCAAAATAAAAAAACGTTACCCGTTTTAACAATCAACGTGTAACGTTCCAATTATTTATGTTTTATCGTTTTACGATTAACCTTTTAACGTTCAAACGTGCTACTTTCCAACGTCTTTTATTGGCTACACCGTACTCCCGGTGAAATTAAAATCCTTGATCTTTAACCCCGGGACGCGTACACAGATCCCACCAAATTCACTTACCAATAAGTGGGAGGCCTTCCCCACAGCTTCCACATTCGCCAGCGCCTGCACGTAGGGCATGGTGAAACGCAGGTTTTTGACCGGATAAGCTACCTCGCCATCCTCAATCTTGAATACCCCGTCGCGGGTCATGCCTGTCATGGCGCATTCCCGTGGATGAACCAGGCGTGTGTACCAGAAACGGTTGATATACAATCCTGACTTGGTGGACGCGATCATCTCCTGCACGGTTACATCCCCGGGCGCCATGAACAGGTTCAGAGCTAATGGACCAAAGCCCCGGAAAACGATCGGTGTGGCATGCCCGGTGCTTGGTTTACCCATTTTCGCCCCTGAATAACGGTCATAAACCGGTCCCATCACTACGCCCTGTTTCACGATATCCACTCGTTGTTTTGGCACTCCCTCAAAATCGAACGGAAGCGGTGACCCATTCGTATCCAGCCCGTCATCCCAGATGCTTACATTTCGGCTCATAACCTGCTTCCCCAGCCGGTCATTCATCCACGAACGACCTTCCTGCAAAGCCATGGCGCCCATGCCGTAAAAATTGAGACTATTGATCAGATCTTCAGTGGCATAATGCTCCAGGATAACCGTATATTCCCCAGGGTCAATCTTACGCGGATGTCGACCACACACGGCCGTTTCAATGGCTTCCTTTCCCAGACCTTCCACATTCAGATCGTCCACATTCCAGGCTGACTCTTGGGACCGGCCGGATGAATCATCGCTCATCACCACTGTCTGGAAGTCTGCATAACTCCGGGTGTGGTAAGTGAATACTCCCTGGGAGTTGGCTACCATCAGAACATCCGAGCCAGTAGTAAAAGCACCTGAAGCATTCAAGCCTTTTTCCACCGCCAGCTGGCAAACTGTGCCCACTGCTCTCGCACGCTTCTCAGGTGAATAATCTGCTGTGGTAGCATCCCAGGCTGATACACGTTGATAATTTACAGGCTCCGGGAGGCCAGGGTAATTCGGGTCTTCCGGGCTGGTTTTGGCATTGGATTTTGCACGCACAACCATCTCATCCAGACCTGCTTTATCCATCCGGTTGGTGGAGGCTGTGCCAATTTGCTTTCCAATCATGTACCGTAAGGTTACCTCTCCATCGCGCTCTGCAACGTTTTGGTGAATGATGTTGTTGGCAAAACGAGTTAATGACGAATCAGTGTATTGCAGGGTGATTTCTACCGGGTTGCCCTTGCAGCGTAATAAGATTGATTCACATAATTCTCGTGCATCTTTTTCTTCAATCATGCTATCTCCTTGTATCCAATCACCCTTATTTCAACACCCCGACCTTCACGTTGCGAAAACGTGCCGGAGCTGTTCCATGCCCTGTATGGGCTACCTGTGATGGCTGGCCTTTTCCGCAGTTTGGGGTTCCCCACATCACCCAATGGTCGGCGTTGCACACCGCATCACAGCTATTCCAAAACTCAGGCGTGATGCCAGTGTAGGTGCAGTTGCGTAACATACGCCCCATCTTGCCATTCTTGATCTCATAACCGATCTCAGTTCCGAATTGGAAGTTATATCGCTTGTCATCGATCGACCACGAACGGTTGGAGTCCATGAATATTCCATCTTCAGTATCTGCAATCAAGTCGTCCAGCGTCCAGGTGCCAGGCTCCAGGCTAACGTTGACCATGCGGATAATAGGTATCCGGTTCCAACCTGAGGCGCGCATACACCCGTTTGAGAAGCGGCCTAATTTTGAAGCCGTCTCACGAGACATTAAATATCCGACAAAAAGCCCATCCCTTACGAGCGGCGAGGACTGAGCCGGGACGCCTTCATCATCCCAGCCAAATGTGCCCAGACCAAGAGGTCGCACGCTGTCGGCTGTTAGGTTAACTACTGGTGAACCGTAGTGGAATGTATCCAGTTTTTCCGTGGTCAGGAAAGATGTGCCAGCATAGGCTGCTTCACTACCATAAACGCGGTCCAGCTCTGTGGGGTGCCCACAGGATTCGTGCACTTGCAGTGCCAGCTGCGAGCCTCCCAGGATGAGCGAAGTGGTTATGTTGGACGGGCAGGGGTCCGCCGTCAGTAAAGCAACCGCCTCGCTGGCGATACGCTGCCCATTACCAGGTAGATCCCAGCTCAACATCGCCTCCCAACCACCCGTAACCTGTTGGCGTGCAAAGGCATTCGGATAGGAGCGTACCTGGATCTCACTACCACCCACTGCTGTGGCTTGAATGCCTCCACCGGTTTCAATGATGGTCTGCTCGGTGAACGCACCTTCAGAATTCGCAAAATACTTGTGTTGTTTAAGTGTGGTGGCGTGTGTTTGACGGGTCCGCACACCTTCCACCTTGCCCATTTCAACATCCGCATTCATCAGCAGGCTAAGCTTATCTTCCAATGAGACGCTGAACGGGTCGATCTGAACAGGGGTCTGGTAAGTGCCCTGGTTGGTCACTTTTGGACCGAGATCCACCTTTTCTCCACTTACCAGTCCTGAAGCATGGGCAATAGCCACCGCCTGGGCTGTGATATGATCAATTTCATCCTTGGTTATGGTTCGGCTGGAAGCAAAACCCCATGCTCCATTAACCAGTACCCGTACACCTACGCCCTCTGTTTCGGATGAGCTCAGCTGCTCGACAATCCCATCTTTAACGGAAAGGCTCTCTTCGCGATGGTTTACCACCCTCACATCCGCATACTGTGCTCCGCGCAACCGAGCCAGGTCGAGAGCACTCATGATTAGTTCTTTCAATTTAGCCTCCTTTTATATACTCTTTACAATTCAGGTAGGTTTCAGAAAATAGTCGCTTATTATGCCTTATTTGTGATTGATAACAACCTTATTGATATTGTGTCTTTGGTCTGATCATTTGCTATCGAATCTGGCTGTAAAAGAATCAACCAAAGCGTTCTTCTTTCCAGATATCTGCCTCATTGTGATAACCAGCCTGTTCCCAGAAACCAGGACGGTCGTGCAGCATGAACTCAAGTCCACGCAACCATTTTGCACCCTTCCAAAAATAGGGTGTACTCAAGTCTTCCCTATCTATAATATAACCAACCACCCCTCTCAACGGGGCACCATGCTCAGCGGTCAATGGCTGTCCGTTGAAATGGGTAGCCAGCAGGAAATTATCCGCCAGAACAACTTCCAACGGGAGATTCACCGTGAACCCATACTCTGCGTGCTGTAGCACATACCTGGCAGTCGGTTTAAGCTTGATCAATCCCTGGTCAACCAGCGTCCGCACGGAAACCCCTTCCCAGGTAGTATCCAGCTTGCTCCATTTTGTCACACAATGGATATCCATAGTTAGTGTGGTGCGTGGTAACTGGCTAAATTCGTCCCAGTTCCAGGATTTTTCTTCTTCAATCTCACCCCAGATACGAAAATCCCAGGTGGCGGGGGTGAAGGTTGGAACCGGTCCATAGTGGAGCACGGGGAACTTCTGGGTCAGAGATTGACCCGGTGGCAGGCGACCTGCATTCCTGCTCTCATCTTCCTTCTCTTTTCGTTTAAATAATCCATCAAACATAGGCACCTTGTCTCTTCATCATATTGTCAGGCCTTCACCGGGTTGTAGTACGTGAACCTGCACGCCCAATTTTCTAACCCGTTCAGACCACTTTTCAGCATCCTGAGCAATCAGTTCCCAGGTATTATAGTGGATCGGGACGACATGCTTGGGCTTGATCATCTCGACAGCCTTATAAGCGTCATCAGGGCCCATCGTGTAATTATCACCAATGGGGAGAATGGCCAGGTCGATCCCTTCCTTTCCGATCAGCTCCATATCACCGAATAAACCTGTATCCCCAGCAATATAAATCTTCATCCCATCCCTGGTGGCGAGCAGGAAACCAACTGGATTTCCTCCATTGCTTCCATCCGGAAGGACCGAACCATGCAGGGCAAGCGTTAGCTTTACGTAACCGAATGGAAATTCGTGACCACCTCCGATATGTTGTCCATGGGTCTGTTGTACACCCTGCTTTTCCATCCACGCGGCAATCTCAAAATTACTGATAATCATTGCCCCTGTGCGCTTAGCGATGGATACAGCATCACCCACATGGTCAGAATGGCCATGGGTGATTAGGATGTAATCTGCCTCAACTTCCTGTGATGTCGAGGAAGCAACCGGGTTTCCGGTGAAATATGGATCCACTAGTATCTTATAACTACCACTCTCCAAACCCAGCGTTGCGTGGCCGTACCAGGTAAATTTGATGCTCATTTATTCCTCCTACAAATTCCTTGGAAATGATTGGATCGATAAGAGTATCGCCTTAAATATTTTCAAAACAATCTTCCCATCCGAAAAGATGGATCTAAGTATACACCTTGTATATAAATGAAAACTAAATAAAATTTTCTAAAGGACTCGCATGCTATAATCGATCCACCATGCCTGCCATTACATAATCATCCCATGAAATACTGACCGCCTCTCAGTGGATGAGGCTTTATCCAGCCATGAGCTCCAATCTTCGAATGACAATGAAATGGTGGCAGTGCAATAGCAATTAGGAGATGGGTATGGAAATTATTGAGCTAATTCATCCTGGGATGACCCGCGAAGACAGCTTTCCGATATCCCTAGAAAATAGTGCCATTCATTTGGGCAGTGGTTCTTCGCGGGTCCTGGCTACTCCGTGGATGATTGCCTTCATGGAGCGTGTCTCACACCGGCTGTTGACCTGTTGCATGCCAGAGGGTTATTCAAGTGTTGGTACTCACCTGGACGTGCGCCATTTAGCTCCCACTCCTGTTGGTGCAACGATACGCGTTAAAGCTGAGGTGCTCTCGGTAGACGGAAACCGCGTTTATTTTAAAATTGAAGCCTGGGATAACCTGGAATTGATTGGCGAAGGCACACACGAGCGGGTGGTAATAGATGAAGCCCGCTTCTTACGCAGGGTTGAGAAAAAGATCGCCAACCTGTGAGGTTTTTAAGTAAGCTGCTACTCGCTTTTAGATCCCCCGGCACGGCGGAGTAAGGTGGCGTAAATCCCCAAGCCGATCCCGGCAGCTAAAAGTACCCCCCCAATGATGCCCATGACTGGACTTTTACGTGGGGATTCAGGGATAAGGGCAGTTTGTGCTTCCAGCTCAGAATTTGCCTGTGCACCAAATGCAAGTTGGGTGGTTTGGCCAGCTTCCAGCCTTAAGGACTTGTTCAGAATTGTGGTTCGATTATATCCTTCAGGGGCAGCCACA
>Ga0315292_10000494_pt1 | contig 18491 bp, 18 predicted proteins | sample YL17G13_0_MG_FD_204029 | JGI IMG/M metagenome (GOLD analysis project Ga0315292, IMG submission 204029) | Sediment microbial communities from Yellowstone Lake, YNP, Wyoming, USA - YL17G13_0 | ecosystem: Environmental > Aquatic > Freshwater > Lake > Sediment | place: USA: Wyoming | collected... | reverse complement strand
CCAACCGCCGCACCACCACCGCCGTGCGAGCCAGACCGTCGAACGCATCAGACCCCAACAACACCGCCGGATCAGTGCCGTCGCACAACGCCCCGACCGCCGCCTCGGCCGCAGCCAGAAGGCCGCCAGCACCCGGGAGACACACCGTCGAAGTCATGACCTCACCCTATATCGAACATCTGTTCGCATCAAGAGAATACGCCGAAAAATCTGTAAACGTTTGGGAACGCAAAGGAAAGGACGGAGAGAGGTGGGAATATGTCGATCTCTCGACCCGCCGACCCGCCGACCCTCGACCCGCCGACCCCCAACCCGCCGGCCGACCAGCCGGCCCCGGACCCGCCCGGCCTCAGATCAGGGAGAGCACCAGCCCCATCTGACCGAGGTGATACGTGATCATGATGGCGACCCGACCCCACGGGTAGGTCTGGACGAAGCGGTTCCAGGCGATCAATGCGTCCGACGTGTAGAAGAGCACGCCGCCCACGATGGCGAACGGATTGAGCGTGCCGACCGCACACGCCACCATCAGCGAGATCACCCCGATGTACGCCGTCACGGGCACGGCCAGTTCCGGCGTGTCACTGTCGCGAACGGATCGGAGGATCTTCCAGCCGATCACCAGCACGGCCAGGCCGACCACGACGAGACCCACGACGAAGGCCCCCGGGGTCATGCCGCGCAGAACGAGGCCCACGATGTAGGCGATGTGCCCGACCAGGAAGGCGCCGAGCCCGAACACGAACCACTGCTCGCCGGGCAGCATCAGAAACACATCGCCGAGGAGTGAGAACAGCAACGCGGCGACGAACGCGAGCAGCACCGCCTCGCTCGTGACGTCGAGGTTGAGGGCCACGGCGATGAGCATGACCATGGTCAGCGGCTTGGCGACGTACTCCGCGATCTTGTGGCCCGTCCCTACCGCCCACCAGTCGGCCATGGCGACGGCCAGTGTCAGGGCCAGCAGCAGGAACGCCGTGCTGTTCATCTCTCGAGTCCCCCGTTGCTCACGCCAGCCCCCCGTTGCTCACGCCAGCCCCCGCGCCGTCGCCAGGCCCCCGTTGCTCACGCCAGCCCCCGCGCCGTCGCCAGGCCCTCGGCCCACGCCACCCGTTCCTCCACCAGCGGACGCAGCTGCATCACGTGGCGCGGGCGGTTCATGCCCAGCACTCCCGCGACCCGGCCGGCTCGACCGTAGAGCGCAACGAACCGGCGCTCGTCGAGCGACCCGATCACGACCTCGAGGTCGTCGTCGGCCGACGAACGACCGGCGAGCTGGATCTTGCGGTCGTACTGATCGCTCCAGAACCAGGGGACCGGGTCGAAGGTGGCCGGCTCGCGCCCGTGGTGATCGGCCAGCAGACGCCGCGCGGCCGCCTCGCCCATCTGGATCGCCGTCTCCCAGTGCTCGACCCGCAGCAGCTCGCCGTACCGCGTGCTCGGCCAACGAGCGATGTCGCCGGCCACCACCACGCCGGGCGCCGCGCAGAGGGTGTCGTCGACCACGACGCCGTTGTCGATCTCGAGCCCCGATCCCTCGAGCCAGCCGGTGTTGGGGGTGACCCCGATGCCGACCACGACGACCTCGGCCTCGATCACCGAACCGTCATCGAGTCGCACCGCCTCGACCCGGTGAGAGCCGTCGAGGCCGACGACCCCGACGCCGAGCCGAAGATCGACTCCCTCCTCGCGATGGATCTCGGCCATGACCCCGCCCACGTCGGAACCGAGGGCCCGCTCGAGCGGCACGTCGGCCCCCTCGATCATGGTGACCTCCAGGCCCAGTCCCCGGCAGGTCGCCGCCACCTCGGCGCCGATGAACCCGGCCCCGACGACCACGACCCGCGACGGCCGGTCGTCGAGCTCGGCCCGCAGTCCGAGACAGTCGTCGAGGTTGCGCAGCACGTGCACGCCTTCGAGCATCGGCGCCCCGGGGAGCCAGCGCGCGGCGGCACCCGTGGCGATGACGAGACCGTCGTAGCCGATGTGCTCCCCACCGTCGAGGCGCACGAAGCGGTCGGCCATGTCGAGGCCCATCGCCCGTCGCCCGAGCAGGTAGCGAAGTCCGAGGTCGGCCTTCGCCGCCGGCAAGGTGATGCGCTCGGCGTCCCACGTGCCGGCCAGCACCTGCTTCGACAGCGGCGGCCTGTCGTAGGGGGTGTTGGCGTCGGCGTCGACCACCGTGATGTCGCCGTCGTAGCCCTCGGTCCGCAGCGTGTGGGCGGCGTGCATGCCCGCAATCGATGCCCCGACGATCACCACGGACCCGATCATGATGACCCGACCACGACGGACCCGACCAGGACGGAGCCGCTCACGACGACCCGGTCGGCCGGCCTGGACTGCCGACCAGCCGGGACGGGCAACCGGATCATTCCTCGGCGAGCGAGATGGCCTGCTTCGGGCAACGGTTCATGGCTTCCTCGACCTTGGCCCGAAGCTCGTCGGGTGGCGTCTCGTTCAAGACGTAGAGGAAATCGTCGTCGCGCACCTCGAACACCTCCGGCACAATCCCCATGCAGATCGCGTTGCTCTCGCACAGGTCGTAGTCGACCACCACTCGCATCTCGGGCCCCTTTGGCTGCCGTGGATTCAGGAACACCCATCATGTCACCCTGCCGGTCGACCATCCCGCCGACAGGGTCAAAACACCGTGTAGCCGCCGTCGACCACGAGGAGGTCGCCGGTGTGGAACATCTGGGTGGGGTCGGCCAGGAAGACGGCGGCCGGGCCCATGTCGGCCGGGGTCCCCCAACGTCGGACCGGTGTGCGCCTGATGGTGTTGTCGACGAACTTCGGGTTGGCCGCGCTGCCGTCCAGCAGATCGGTCTCGGTCCAGCCCGGCAGGATCGAGTTGCAGCGGATCTGATGGCGGGCGAGTTCGACGGCCAGGCTTCGGATCAGCGCCAGGATCGCCGCCTTTCCCGACGCGTAGTGCTCCATGCCCGGCGCCCCGTGGATCGCCGACGTCGACGACACCGCCACGAGCGAGCCGCCTTCGCCGCGGGCGACCATGTGCCGGGCCGCCTCGCGCAGGCACAGGAACACTCCGTCGAGGTTGACCGACTGCACCCGGCGCCACTCGGCCAGGGTCATGTCGACGAACGGCGCGTACCCGCCCACACCCGCATTCGCGAACAGCGAGTCGACCTTGCCCATCGTCTCGACCGACGCGGCGAATGCGTCGACCACCTGCTGCTCGTCGGCGACATCGCAGCGGAATGCCTCGACCCGCGTGGCGAGGTCGAGCCCCAACAGCTCGGTCCGGGCCTGGTCGTTCTTGTCGGCGTTGCGGCCCCAGATCACGATGTCGGCTCCGGCCTCGGCCATCGCCCGGGCCATGCCCAGGCCGATGCCGCCGTTGCCGCCGGTCACCACCACCACTCGTCCCTTGAGGTCGGCCATGGCCGATGGTCTATCGCATCTGCTCGTCGGGTCGGACGCCGACCACGACGTCAATGCCGGGCCCCGCTTGCGATGAAATCTGATGGGGTGTCAGATATGGCCCATGACGAGCGCTCGCACCGACCCGACCCGCCCACCCCTGGCGGGTGTCCGCATCATCGAAGCCTCGATCCTCGGACCGGCCGCCATCACGACGGCGCTCGCGGACCTCGGCGCCGACGTCGTCAAGATCGAGTCGCCGCAGGGCGACTACATCCGCCAGATGACCTGGCCGATCGTCGAGGGCGTGTCGCTGATGCACCTGCACATCAACCGGGGCAAGCGCAGCATCGTCCTGAACCTGAAGACCCCCGAGGGCGTCGCCACCTTCCTCGAGCTCACCCGCACCGCCGACGCCGTCATCGAAGCCATGCGGCCGGGCGCACTCGAGCGATGCGGCCTGGGCTTCGACGCGTTGCGCGAGGCCAATCCGGCCATCGTGTTCTGCTCGATCTCGGGCTACGGCATGACCGGGCCCTACCGCAACCTGCCGAGCCACGGCATCGCCTACGACACCTGGGCCGGCCTCGTCCCGGCGGAGCGCGACGACGAAGGTCATCCGTACATCCCCGAGCATCCGTCGATGGGCATCCACGCCGGCCCCCTGTACGGCGCGCTCGGCGTGCTCGCCGGCATCATCCGCGCCCGAGAGACCGGCGAGGGGTGCCGGATGGAGATCGCCCAGAGCGACGCCGCCGCGGCGATGGACTGGCTGCGCAGCGAGACGTACAAGTCCTACGAGCGACCCGAGTCCGAGGTCACCGGCAACAAGAGCGACAACTACGAGCGCCGTGCCCCCGGTACCGCCGGTATGCAGGGCGGCGTGCGCTACCAGATCTACGACTCGGCCGACGGCCAGGTGCTGTTCATGGCGAGCGAGCGCGAGTTCTGGAAGAACTTCTGCGAGGGCATCGGCCGCCCCGAACTGTTCGAGGCCCACCCAGGCAGCCAGTACGCCGATCACGCCCGCGGTGACCTCGAGTTGCGAGACGAGCTGACCACCATCTTCAAGACCCGCACCACCGCCGAGTGGGTCGTCTTCGGCGAGCAGGCCAACACCACGCTCGCCCCGGTCAACACACCCAAGACGCTGGCCGATGACCCCCAGTTCCAGGCCCGCATGCCGTGGCTGCCCGCGTCCGAGCACGGCATCGACATGCTGCCGAGCCCGATCAAGCTGCTCGACGAGACGCTGCCCGCGCCCACGAAGGCGCCGACCCTCGGCCAGGACACCGACGCGGTGCTCGCCGACGTCCTCGGCTGGGACGACGAGCGCATCGCCGCGCTCCGCGCCACCGGCGCCCTCGGCTGACCGGTCCGGCTCGCGGACTCGACGCCTGACCCGCGGACCCCACGCCCGCCCGGCCGACCCGACGCCGGTGCCAGATCAGGTCGGCTCCCGACCCGAATCGACGCCAGAGCATCGACGCCGCCGAGGCTCGCGTCGGCCGCAGACCGGAGCCGGAGCGTCCCCCGGATCTAACGTTGCGCGGATGAGCACCATCGCCGGGCGCCACGCCGTCATCACCGGGGGGTCGAGCGGTATCGGCCTGGCCACGGCCCGGGCTCTCGCCGCCAAGGGGGCGCGCCTCACGATCGTCGCCCGTCGGCCCGAACTGCTCGACGCGGCGGTGACCGAGCTGAGCGCCGCGGGGGCCGACGTCGCGTCGGTCTCGCTCGACGTGAGCGACCGCGAGGCCGTCACCGCGGTGTTCACCGGCATCGAGGCCGACCGGGGGCCGGTCGAGATCCTGGTGTGCAGCGCGGGGGTGGCGCACCCGGGCTACTTCGAAGAGCTCGACGACGACGTGTTCCGGGAGATGATGGAGGTCGACTACTTCGGCACGCTCTGGCCGATCCGCGCGGTCGTCCCCGGCATGATCGAGCGGCGCTCGGGGTCGATCGTCGGCGTGTCGTCCGACGCCGGGCTGATCGGCGTGTTCGGGTACACCGCGTACGGCGCAGCCAAGTTTGCCGTGCGCGGAATGCTCGAAGCCCTACGGGCCGAGATGGTGCCCTACGGCGTGCACGTTGCGTGCTGCTATCCGCCCGACGTCGACACACCCCAACTCGCGTGGGAGGACCAGTACAAGCCGGACGAGACCCGGGCGATCAGCGGCACGTTCAAGCCCATCCAGCCCGAGCAGGTCGCGTCGTGCATCGTCACCGGCATCGAGAAGCGGCGGTTCGCCCTCATGCCCGACCTCGGCAGTCGGCTCCTGGCGGTGGGAGCGGGCGCGGCGCCCGGCCTGCTCACGTCGGTCATGGATCGATCCGTCCGCAAGGCTCGCGTCGGTCGCGACCAGCGGGGGGCCCGCCCGTCGTGAGCGAGCCGTCGGATCCGGCCCCTCCACGGGTGGGCCCCCCACCGGTCGACCCGCCACCCGTCGACCCGGCGGGCCAGGAGCCCGCTTCGGCCACCCCGGCCCATTCGGCCCGTTCGGCTCGTTCGGCTCGGACCGAGCGTCCCGCCCACGCGTCGGCGCTCGGTGCGGCCACCCCGATGAGCGTGGCCGATCTCGAGGCCCCGGCTCCGGTGCGACCATCGTGGGCCCGAATCGTCTGGCGGGTGGTCTTCCTGCTCGTCAGCGTCTTCACGCTCTACGGCCTGTTGCCCCAGCTCCTCGATCTGTGGACCGAGATCCCGAAGCTCGACACCCTCGACCCCGTCTGGTTCGGAGCGATGCTGCTGCTCGAGGGCGGCAGCTTCGCCTGCCAGTGGAAGCTCACACGCACGGCGCTGCCGATGGTGTCGTGGTTCGTCGCGGGCACCTCGCAGCTCGTCTCGAACGCCGTGAGCAAGACCGTGCCGGGCGGCGGGGCGATGGGAGCCGCCGCCGGGTTCCGCATGCTCTCCGTCTCGGGCGTCGATCGCGGCAACGCCGGAGCGGCGCTGGCCGCCACCGCCATCGTGTCGAACGGCGTGCTGTTCGCGCTCCCGATGGTGGCGGTCATCGGGTCGATCGTGAGTGCGCCCGTGCCGAGCGACCTGGCCGTCATCGCGTGGGGCGGCGCCCTGCTGTTCGTGGCCTTGTTCGCTGCCGTCTTCACCCTCGTGCGGTTCGATCGACCGTTGTGGGCCGTCGGTCGGGCGGTCGAGCGGGTCGTCGGCTGGATCCGGGTCAAGGTCGGCCGCACGGGTGGACCGACGGCCGAGGGCCTGGTGCACCAGCGCGACGTCATGGTCGGCACGCTGGGATCGCGTTGGGAGATCGCGCTCGTCGCCGCCGTCGGCAACTGGGGCCTCGACTACCTCGCCCTCGTCGCCGCCCTCTACGCGGTGGGCGTGACCCCCCGGCTCAGCCTCGTCCTGCTCGCCTTCGGCACCGCCGCCGTGCTGTCGATGATCCCCATCACGCCCGGTGGCCTCGGGTTCGTCGAGGTCGGGCTCACCGCCGCGCTGCTCGCCGCCGGCGTGCCCGGGCCCGATGCCCTGTTGGCGACCCTGGCCTACCGGGTCGTCTCGTACTGGCTGCCGCTGCCGACCGGGCTCGTGGCGTCGATCCTGTTTCGCCGTCGGTACGGGAAGATCGAGACCAAACCAGATGATTCGTCTCCCGGTGCGGTGATCGAGCCGGCCTGACAGCCGTCGGCCTGAAAGCCTGAAAGCCGGTGAGCCGGTGAGCCGGTGACCCATGCCACAGCGAGATGGGGAGTAGGAGCCGAACCATCGTGGTTGTCACCCGTGACGCCGAAGCCACCCGGTTGCGGCACTACCCATTCGGGCCCCCGGCCCGCATTCGGGAGGGACGACACCATGGCGAACATCATCGAGATCGACCGTGAGCTCCTCGACCTGGCCCGACATCTCCGCCAGCGGGCGACGAGCCTGCGCACCCAGGCTCGCTCCCTCAGCCCCGTCCTCGCCACGGCGTACCGGCGTCGGGCCAGTGAGGTCGAGTTCGAGGCCTGGGTGGCCGAGCTCCAGTCCGGTGTCCCCTACGAGCAGATCCATTCCGCAACCTGATCACCGATTCGTGACCACGGTCTCCTGACCACGGTTCCTGACCGCTGGTCATCCTGCAGCTGCGACGCGGAAACTAGAACCTGTTCTATAGTGCTCGGCATGACCATGCCTGCCGACCTCGGCATCATCGACCTGATGCTCGGCATTCCCGAGGGGCCCAAGAAGGACTGGTACGACTTCCTCAAGCCGCTCGTCCGCGACCACGAGAGCAAGGACGAGTTCGAGTTCCCGGCGCAGTACATGTTCAAAGAGGTGCCCGAGGATCCCGACGTCGACGACAACGTCGCCTACGTCCTCGGCCAGATGGATCGCCACGGCATCCGCCAGGCCATGATCGGCTACGCGAGCGAGGGCGAAACGGCCCGGGCGCTGCGAGATCACCCCGACCGGTTCCTGGCGTCGGCATCGGTCGACCCGAACCGGGGCATGGATGCGGTACGCGATCTCGAGCAGGCCGTCGTCGACGGCGGAGCCATCTCCGCCCAGGTCTTCCCAGCCGGATGCAACCCGCAGGTGCCCATCAACGACAAGCGGATGTACCCGATCTACGCGAAGTGCATCGAGCTCGACATCCCCATCTTCGTGTGCGTCGGCGTGCCCGGTCCTCGGGTGCCCATGGCGTGCCAGCACATGGAACTCGTCGACGAGGTGTGCTGGTTCTTCCCCGAGCTCAAGTTCGTCACCCGCCACGGCTGCGAGCCGTGGACCGACCTGGCCGTCAAGCTCATGATCAAGTGGCCGAACCTGTACTACTCGACCAGCGCGTTCGCGCCCCGGTACTACCCCAAGGCCATCATCGACTACGCCAACACCCGGGGCGCCGACAAGGTCATGTACGCCGGCTACTTCCCCATGGGATTGAGCCTCGACCGCATCATGCGCGAGATGCCGGGCGTCCCCCTCAAGGACGAGGTGTGGCCCAAGTTCCTCCGTGACAACGCAAGAAAGGTCCTGAAGCTCGATGACTGACGCAGCGACTTCCATCAAGCCGGCGATCCCCACCCAGACCGAGGCCGAGGCCGGCGTGCCGAACCGATTCCCGTTCGGTATTCCATTCGGGTGGTTTCAGGTCGCGTGGTCATCCGAGCTCGAGGCGGGCCAGGTCATTCCCCGCTACTACTTCGGCCGCCACCTGGCGCTGTGGCGCGACGAGGACGGCGCCGTGCACCTGAGCGATGCCTTCTGCCCCCACCTCGGCGCCCACTTCGGCCACGGCGGCCACGTCAAGGGCAACGACCTCGTGTGCCCGTTCCACGGTTGGCAGTTCGATGCCGAGGGGGCCAACACGTGCATCCCGTATGGAACCCGCCCCAACCGCAAGGCCCGCATCCGCACCTACCCGGTGCAGGAGCTCGACCAGTTCGTCATGGCCTGGTACCACCCGCAGGAGGCCGAGCCGCTCTACGACCTCGACGAGCCGGGCGAGATGACCGACGCCGAGTACCGCGAGTGGACGAACGTGCACTTCACCGTGTCGACGGCCGCCCAGGAGATGTCGGAGAACTCCGTCGACGGGCCGCACTTCCGGTACGTGCACAACACCGAGGTCGTGCCCGAGATCCAGAGCTACGAGACCGACGGCTTCCGCAACCGCATGCGCTCGGTGCAGAAGTTCCCGACGCCGCGAGGCGTGGTCGACGGGCGCATCGACGTCGACAACCAGGGCCCCGGCTTCGCCGTCACCCGGTTCAGCGGCATCGTCGACACCTTGCTCATCGGTGCGGCCACCCCGATCGACGCCAGCCACACCGAGGTGCGGTTCTCGTTCAAGACCCGCAGCCTGGGCGACGCCGAGATGACCACCAACGTCGGGCGGGCGTTCGTCAAGGAGGTCTGCAAGCAGTTCGAGGAGGACCGGCCGATCTGGGAGAACAAGGCCCACGTCGTGCGACCGGCCCTGGCCGACACCGACCCGCCGTTCATGAAGTTCCGCAAGTGGTACGCCCAGTTCTACGTCGAGCATCCCGAGATCGACGAGGAGATGTGGGTGCCCGGACCGCCGCCGGCCGGCGGGCAGCCGGTCTTCGTGAAGGCCAACCCCGATAGCGCCACCGCCTCGGCCAAGTACCGCACGAGCGAGTAGCCGGCCGGGCTCGCACGGGTCGCCAGGCCACACGGGCGGCGAGCCTCAGACCACGCCGTCCCGCTGCAGTCGGCTCAGTGCGATCCAGCCGGGCAGCATGGGCAACCAGAAGGTCAGCAGGCGCGTGAGCAACGCGGCGGCCACCGCCGGGCCGGCATCGGCTCCGGCCCACACCAGGCCGAGCGCGAGCATCGCCTCGACCACGCCGGCGCCGTCGGGGGTGAGCGCCGCCACGCCGGCGACCGATGCCACCAGGCTGACCGCCAGCACCGGCGCGACCGACAGCGAGGTGCCGAACACATGCGTGGCCGCCACGAGCACGAGGCCGTCGACGAGCGCCAGGCCCACGCACGAGCCGATCATCGCCGCGAGCCGCGAGGGTCGACCCGGCAACGCCTGCAGATCTGCGACCGTGCTGCGGTCGGGCCGGACCACCAGGTTGCGGTAGCGCCGCGGCGCCGCGACCGCGCCCGCGGCCACCAGGGCGACCACGAGCACCACCGCGACCCATCCGTAGCCCAGCGACTGGCCGCCGACCGGCCCTGACGCCAGGGCCACCAAGCCGACGACCACCAGCACGAGCGCGTGGCTCGCCACCGCGACCGTCTCGAGCACGGCGATACGCCCGACGGCGACCGGGCGGGACATGCCGTTGCGCACGAGCTGATGCACGGTCAGGCCGGCCGGCCCGTACTCGGGCAGGAGTCGGCCGGTGTACGACGAGGCCACCGCCACCTCGATGGCGATGGCGGCGCCCGGGGTCGGATCCGATGCTGTCGGCTCCTCGATGTCGCCGGCCCGGCCGGTCGGCGACCCGATCGCCGCGAGGACCTCCCCGGCGGCCACGACGTACGACAGCGCCACCGGCGCGAGGGCGACGGCGATCCATCCCGGCTCGACGGTGCCGAGCGCGGCGCGCACGGCCGACCACGGCGCCAGCAGGGGGAGCCCGACGAACGCCAGAACCCCGACGCCGAGCACGACCCGTACCTCCCGCCACTCGATGTCGGGAAGTCGCTCGCCCAGATCGTCGATCGGCACCACGGGCTGATCCCACGGGTCGGCCGGCACATCGGTCGGCCGCTCGCGCAGGTACGACTCGAACCGTGGCGCCCGGCGATAGGACAATCGGTCATCGGCGAGGCCGAACGCGGCGCCGGCCAGCCCGAACACGATGCTGACGCCGAGGGCGACCCCGAGATGGCCGAGCTGCTCGTCGACCCGCAGCCGGCAACGCCGCTGCGCCCGGAGCTCGGCCGCGTTCTCGGGCTCATCGGGCGATCCGGGCGACGGGATGCGGACGTCGTCGGTGTTGCGGATCGCGAACAGGGCCGGGCTGCCACACTGCTGCACACCCGGATTCGTGACCGGGAGGGCCCCGAAGAAGACGGCCACCCCGAACGCCACCGCGCTCACCACGAGCAGGGCTCGGGCGACCATCCACATCGACGCGTGGCGGCCGCGGACTGGGTGGTCGGCCACTCAGCCGGTGGTCCCGGTCGAAGCGCCGGGGACGGCGGTGGGAACAGGGATGGGGGAATCCTCGATCCACGTGTTCTGGCAGCCTGGCGGCGCGTTGAGCGGGTTGCATCGGGCCGGCGTGCCGCCCGGGATCATCGCGACATAGGTCGAGCCGTTGTAGCGCGCCGTCATCCCCGGCAACGGGGAATCGGTACTCACCCACTGCGCCCCGCTGGCCAGCGCCGCGTCGCGCTGGCTTACATCGCCCGAGGTCGCCGTGGTGACCGGGTCGTCGGCCCGGGTGCGGATCACATAGCCACGACGTACCTCATCCTGGATGCGGGCGAAGTTGTCGCCCTGCGGATCGTTCTCCTTCAGGAATGCAGCATCGGGCAGACCCGGGGTGCTCGGGGCGAAGGCCACCCGGCCGGCGAGCGATTCGTGCCCGACGACGTAGGCGTCGCGCTTGTTGTCGAGCGTGAACATCACCCGACCGCGCACATCGTCGATGAGCGGCCAGTTGCCGGCGAGCACTGCGGCTTCGAGCGTCGGGTACGAGCCGCGCACGTCGTCGGGGGTGATGAGCCGATCGGCGGGGAACACCGCAAGGATCTCGGCGTCGAGGGCGTCGTACAACTCGGGCGTCATCGGTATCGAGTCGGGTGGCCCGGGAAAGTCGATGCCGTCCTTGATCTCGATCTGGATCATGATCGGGATGGCGTCGGGATGGGTGTCTGACCACGCCTTCACTGCCGTGATGCATTCGGTGAGCGTGAGGCATGTCGAGTCCTCGTCGATCTGCTCGATGTGGAGCACCTTGAAGCCCGGCGTGCCGATGGGGCGAAAGATCTGCCCCGTCGGGTCGGCGTGCACGTCGATCTCGATCTGGCGCACGCCCTGATTCTCGAACTGCTCGCCCAGGGGCTCGTGGGTGTAGGCGAGGGTGGCGGCGTCGGCCGACACCTTGGCGTACTCGGCCAGCACATCGGCCGGCTGCTCGATGTGGTAGCTGTTGTGCGAACCGATCACCTGGATCTGATTGAGCTTGAGGCCATGACCTGCGGGCTCGGTCGTGGCCGACGCCGCGCCGGGGCCTGCACTCGAGCCACCCGAACTGCACGCCGCCAGCAACGTGACCGCGACGACCGAGCCCAGGGCCACCTGCATGCATCGATTCACGTCGCCTGCCTCCTGGGCCGAGCCGGCCTGGGTCGGAACGGCGTCGACCTGCGTCGGCCTGCGTCCGAACGGCGAACGTACCACCGGCGCCCCATCGCATCGCGGCGCTACGGTGCCGCCAAGACCAAAGGGGAACCATGACCGACGACCAGCGTTACGCCATCGACGACCAGCGTTACGCCATCGACGACCCGGTAGCCGCGGGTATCGATCCGGTCGCCCTCGACGCGCTGCTCGTCAGGGCCCGCCGCGAGGTCGACGGGGGCGTGCTCCCGTCGTGTCAGCTGGCGGTGGCCCGACATGGGCGGCTGGTCGCCTTCGAGAACATCGGCGCGACGGGGCCCGACCGGCGCTACGTCATCTTCTCGTGCTCGAAGGCGCTCATCGCCGGGGCCGTGTGGCTGCTGCTGGCCGACGGATCGCTCAAGCTCGACCAGCCGGTCGCCGACCTCATCCCCGGCTTCGGGGCCAACGGCAAGGACGCCGTCACGGTCGAGCAGCTCCTCGTGCACCAGAGCGGGTTCCCCCTCGCGCCGCTCGACCCGAAGCGCGTCCTCACCCGCGAGGAGCGCATCGAACGGTTCGCCTCGTGGCGGCTCAACTGGGAGCCGGGCACCCGGTTCGAGTACCACCCGACCTCGGCCCACTGGATACTGGCCGAGCTGATCGAGGCCACCAGCGGCGTCGACTACCGCACCTTCGTGCACAGCCGCGTGCTCGACCCGCTCGGGCTCGACCGCCTGCGACTCGGCGAGCCACCCGAGCGCCAGGCCGACATCAACGACCTCGAGGTCCGGGGCGAACCACCCACGCAGGCCGAGTTCGAGTCGATGATCGGCATCCCCGGGCTCACCCTCGACATGCTCGTGGGCGAGGTCACGAACGACGCGCTGATGACCTTCAACCGGCCCGACGTGCGCGCCCTCGGCGTACCCGGTGGCGGCGGCATCTCGAACGCCGCCGACCTGGCGCTCTTCTACCAGGCCCTGCTCATGAACCCCGACGGCCTGTGGGACCCGCGTTGGCTCGCCGCCGGCACGCTCGAGATCCACGGCGATCTTCCCGACCCCATCTTCGGGGTGCCATCGCACCGCTCCCTCGGCCTGATGATCGCCGGCGAGGGCGACACCGCCCGCTTCCGGGGATACGGCCACACCGTGTCGCCCCGCACGTTCGGCCATGCCGGCGCCGGCGGGCAGATCGCCTTCGCCGACCCCGACACCGGCATCTCGTTCGTGTACCTCACGAACGGCCTCGATGCCAACGTGCTGCGGGAGCACCGCCGCACCGCCGGCCTCGCCAGCCGGGCCGGCATCCTCGCCGCCGCCTGACAGTGAGAATGGGGTGGGGCCAGCGCACCGCCTGACGAAGTCCCCGTTCTTGCGACCTGAGAGAGCGGACGTGCGCTCTCTAGCGTCGCAAGAACGGGGAACGGGGGGTGCGGATGAACGGGTGGACCGACAGAACAGGAACGTGTTCTAGTATCCGGCCATGACCATGCCGGCGGGGATTCCCGTGATCGAGACGTTCCTCGGGTTCCCCAGCCAGAACCGCAAGGACGTCTACCGGTTCCTGGCGCCGCACCTGCGCGACGCCGAGAGCAAGGAGTTCTCGTTCCCCGCCCAGTACATGTTCAAGGACGTGCCGGCCGACCTCGAGGACAACGTCGATCCCGTTGCCGTCGTGCTCGACAACCTCGATCGCTTCGGCATCGAGCGGGGCATGGTGACCGTCGGCCCCGGCAAGAACGACGCCGATCGGGCCCTGCGCGACCACCCCGACCGCTTCTTCGGATGCGTGGCCGTCGACCCCAACGACGGCATGGACGCCGTCCGGGCCATCACGGCGGGCTACGAGACCTACGGCATCAAGGCCGTCACGACGTTCCCGGCGGGGGCTCAGGTCGCCATCAACGACAAGAAGTACTTCCCGATCTACTCCAAGTGCTGCGAGCTCGACATCCCGATCTTCTCGTGCGCCGGGGTGCCCGGGCCGAGGGTGCCGATGGAGCCGCAGAAGGTCGAGCACATCGACGAGGTCTGCTGGTTCTTCCCCGAGCTCACGTTCGTCACCCGCCACGGCTGCGAGCCGTGGACCGACCTGGCCGTCAAGCTCATGATCAAGTGGCCGAACCTCTACTACTCGACCAGCGCCTTCGCGCCCCGGCACTACCCGAAGGCCATCATCGACTACGCCAACACGCGGGGCGCCGACAAGATCCTGTACGCCGGCTACTTCCCGGCCGGCCTGACCTATGACCGCATCTGGGGCGACATGCCCGACGTGCCGTTCCACGACGACGTCTGGCCGAAGTTCCTCCGCGAGAACGCCCTGCGGGTACTCAAGCTCGACGCGTGAATCGTCAGGGCTTGTCGGCCCCGACCACCCACATGGCGAAGAACTGCGAGCCGCCCCCGTAGGCGTGGCCGAGCGCGGTGCGGGCCCCGTCGATCTGGTGCTCGCCGGCCTGGCCCCGCACCTGCATGGCCGCCTCGGCGAAGCGCAACATGCCCGAGGCGCCGATCGGGTTCGACGACAGCACGCCACCCGAGCAGTTGACGGGCAGCTCGCCGGTCATCTGGGTGACGCCGTCCTCGACGAACTTCCAGCCGTCGCCGCTGGGGGCGAAGCCGAGGTTCTCGAGCCACATCGGCTCGAACCACGAGAACGGCACGTACATCTCGACGACGTCGATCTCGTGCAGCGGGTCGGTGATGCCGGCCTGACCGAACACGTCGGCGGCGCAGTCGCGGCCACCCTGCGGATTCACCTGGTCGCGGCCCGCGAACATCGTCGGCTCACTGCGCAACGCGGTGCCCTTGACCCACGCCGGCGGCCGGCCGGCGGCCGCAGCCGCGTCGCCACCGGCCTCGTTGGTCAGCACCATGGCGCAGGCGCCGTCAGACGACGGGCAGGTCTCACCCAGCCGGATCGGGTCCCACAGCATCATCGTCTCGTTGATCGACTCGAACGTCGCATCGGCCTGATGGAGATGGGCGTAGGGGTTCTTGAGGGCGTTCAGCCGGTCCTTGAGGGCGACCAGCACGCCGATGTGGTCGGGGGCACCCGAGCGGCGCATGTACGAGCGGATGTGGGGGGCGAAGTAGCCACCGGCCCCGGCGTGCATGGGTGGCTGGAACGGCATCGACACCGACAGCGCCCACATCGCCTCGGATTCGGACTGCTTCTCGAAGGCGACGGTGAGCACCCGCTCGTGCAGCCCGGAGGCGATCAGGTCGCTGGCGACGATGGCCGTCGACCCGCCGACCGAACCGGCGGTGTGCACCCGGAACATCGGCTTGCCGACCGCACCCAGGGCATCGGCGAGGAAGAGCTCCGGCATCATGACGCCCTCGAAGAAGTCGGGAGCCTTGCCGATGACGACGGCGTCGATGTCGGACCAGGTCATGGCGGCATCGTCGAGGGCACGCTGGGCGGCGGTGCGCACCACACCCGCGATCGACCCGTCGATGATGGCCTGATGATGGGTCTGACCCACCCCGACGACGGCTACGCGTTCCTTACCCATCACTCGCCCTCCAGCACACATACGAGGTTCTGTTGCAGACACGGGCCGGACGTGGCGTGGGCCACGGCCCGGTCGCCGTCGCCCCGACCGATGCGGGTTGCGGCCTCGCCGAAGCGGATCAGGCCGGCCGTCATGATCGGGTTGGCGCACAGGGCGCCACCCGACGGGTTCACGGTCACGTCGTCGGCCAGGCCCAGCGCCGAGCGCAGGATCAGTTCCTGGTGGGCGAACGGGGCGTGCAGCTCGGCGAAGTCGACGGGTCCGTCGGCCACACCGGCGCGGGCGCCGGCCTGCTCGGTCGACACCGAACGGGTGAGGTCGCGCACACCCAGGGCGGCCGCTTCGATGCGATGGTCGATGCCCCGGATCCAGGCTGGGCGCTCGCTCAGCTCCCGGGCGACATCGCCGGCGGCGAGGATGAGCACCGCGGCGCCGTCGGTGACGGGTGGACAGTCGTGCTTGCGCAGCGGCGACACGAACTCGGGCTCGGCGAGCAGCGCGCCCGCATCGAACTCGCCGCCGAGCTGGGCGAACGGGTTGGCTGCTCCGTGACGCCGGCTGGCGGCCACCACGTCGGCCATCTGCTTCTCGGTGAAGGCGCCGGCCTCGAGCCCGAGCCGGGCCTGCATCGCCGCCATCGACACCGGGTCGAGCCAGAGGGGACCGAGTGAGTAGGGGTCGAGCTGGCGGCTCATCACCCGCCGGATGTTGCCGGGCGACGACTTGCCGTAGGCGTAGACGAGGGCAATGTCGGTCTTGCCCATCTGCATCTTGACCCAGGCCTCGTAGAGGGCCCAGGCGCCGTCCATGTCGACGTGCGATTCGGAGATCGGCGGCCACGGACCGAAGGCGTCGAGTGACATGACGAACGAGAACGGCTGACCGGCCAGGTAGTCGGAGCTCGCCGAGCACACGAAGTCGACCCGCTCCTTGGCGATGCCGGCCTCGGCGAGCGCCTCGCCCATGAGGGGCATCAGCATTTCGACCTCGTTGATGTCGGAGATCTCGCGCCGATGCCTGGTCTGGGCGAACGAGATGATGGCAACGTCACGCATCAGACGTTCTCCTTGTAGCTGTCGAACGGCGCGTCGGGCTCGCCGTTCGGGCGGAAGTACCTGATGCTCTCGAGGGTGGCGCCGATCTCGTCGTCGGGAACCCACACGGCCTCGACCCGCATGCCCGGGTGGACCTCGTCGTAGGGCACCTCCTGGATGAGGTGCATGATCGGGATGTCGGAGCCGTCGAGCACGATGAGCGCACTGACGTAGGGGATGTCCATCAGCGTGCCCATGAACGGCACGTTGACGACGCAGAACGACGTGATCGTGCCGTTGTCGGTGAGCTCGACGTCCTCGTCGGTGGCGACACCGCACGTCGGGCACGATCCGCGGGGCGGCACGTAGACCTTGAGGCACGTCGGGCAGCGCTAGCCGACGAGTCGCTTCTGAGCCACGTTGTTCAGGAAGCGGGAGCTGGCCCGGCCCGCGGAGTACTGGTACTCGAGGCTGGCCGGGGTGCGGATCGACTTGACGGGTGCCACTCCCTGCAGGCTGGCGGGCAGGGTGATCTCGCTCATCGGGCGACCTCCTGATCGGCGGCGAGCTGGTCGATGGCGCCGGCAGAGTCGGTGACAGGCTCGAAGCACTCGATGTCGAGGATGTGGCCCTCGCGGTAACGGCCGCCGTCGTCGGCCTTCGAGTCGGCCTCGACGTCGGCCGGCCGGGCCGGGCGCCAACGGGCCTGCACCCGCATGCCGGTGTGCACGGCGCTCGGATCGCCCCCGGTGTCGAGGGCGTGCACCATGGCGGTGTCGGCGCCGTCGAGGCGCACCAGGGCCCAGGCGAACGACCGGTCGAAGGGCTGACCCTCGAGGGGCTCGTCGATCCAGCACCACGTCGTCACGACACCGGCGTTGCCGACCTCGACGATCTCGGTGAGGTCCTCGGCGGTGAGCGGGTCGTATTCCTGCGGCGGCACGAGCACCCGACCGTCGGCCCCCCTGATGCCCACGATCAGCCCCTCACGGAGCCCCGTCATGAAGGCGCCGATGACCGGACCGGTCGTCCGCCGAAACGGGTACTCGATGGTGACCGGCGCGGTGAGCACCTGTTCGCCGTCCATGGCGATCCTCCGTCTGCTTTGCCCCGCTGATTCCCACAGCGGGGCTCGATCTCGAACCTGACCTATGCGGCGACCGTCCGGCACTGCCGGAACCACTCCGATGCGTGCCTCGGACCATACTGCAACACGTTCTACTCTGCGCGTCGGAGACAACCACGGCCCATGATGCGCCCGACGACCGGGAACGGACTAGCCTCTTGGGGACGTCTTCGCGGGAGCATGCTGTGACAGAGAACGAGAGGGTCCCGATGCGCCCGGAGGCGACTGATCCATCGCGCATCGACCGCCGCAAGCTGCTACTCGGCGGCACCGCGGCGGCCGGACTCGTCTGGGCCGCCCCGGCCATCCTGCAGACCACCGGTTCTGTGGCGATGGCCTCGCCGAACTCCTGCCCGAGTTGTGGCACCAACGTGCTCCTGACTCGCAACGCGGGTGCTGAGCTTCCCGCCGGGTCGAGCACGACTCCGGATCTCTGGACACCAGGCAGCAACGCCGCTCGCGGGTTCTATGGCGTGTCCCCTCAGGTCACTGCGCCGACTGGCGGTCTCCTCGCCTACTTCGGCCCCGGGAACGGCGCGAACAATTCGACCTACACGCTGACCACTCCGATAACTCTCACGGCGTGCGAGCTGGCGTTGGTGGCGGCCGGCAAGCTCAGCGTGAGCATGACGGGGCTTCTCATCAGTGGGGCGACGACAACCAATACG
>Ga0315292_10000493_pt1 | contig 18495 bp, 19 predicted proteins | sample YL17G13_0_MG_FD_204029 | JGI IMG/M metagenome (GOLD analysis project Ga0315292, IMG submission 204029) | Sediment microbial communities from Yellowstone Lake, YNP, Wyoming, USA - YL17G13_0 | ecosystem: Environmental > Aquatic > Freshwater > Lake > Sediment | place: USA: Wyoming | collected... | reverse complement strand
ACCTGCCCGTCATCCCTGCCGGCCGGCATGCTGATGGCCCGGCGGTCTTCGAGCGGGTGGCCGTCGTCGGCCTCGCCGGCGTCGGGCGTGCGGTCGCCATGGCCGTGCGCCAGGCGTTTCCTTCCGCCCTCGTCATCGGCGTGGACCGCAACGACCGCCTCGAGGCCTGCATCCGGGCCGGGTCGATCGATATCGGAGCCGACGATCCGATCATCGTGGCCGAGGCGGACCTTGTGCTGCTCGCCGTACCGCGAGCCGAGCAGGAACAGTGGCTCGCGGCCGTGCCGGATCTGATTCCGGGAGCCGCGATCGTGGTCACCCTCGCGTACCAGGACTCTCTCCCCGATGGGGCGACGACGCTTCCGGACCGGTTCAGTTTCGTGGCCGGTCATCTGACGCTCGCCTCGCAGCTTCCTGACCTCAGGCTGGTCACCGCCGCGGCGATGGGTGATGCCACGTGGGCACTGGCCGCCGGACACCGCACTGCGGCTGTCACGCGGCTCGAGGATTTCGTGCGTGCGCTGGGGGCCAGGCCGGTCGTCGTCTCCACCGAGGCCGAGCTTGCCGCGCTGGCGCACGACGCCCGGGTGTCGCCCGGTTCCCGCGACGAATCGTCACCCCCGGCCGTATAATTCCCCTATGCGCAAAGTGATCAGCGGCGCCGCCGAAGCCGTCGCCCTCATCCCGGACGGCGCCACCGTGATGGTGGGCGGCTTCGGGCTCTGTGGCATTCCCGAACTCCTCATTCGCGCGCTGCGCGATCGAGGCACGCGCGGCCTGACCATCATCAGCAACAACGCGGGCGTCGACGGGTTCGGGCTCGGCATCCTGCTCGAGACCCGGCAGGTGCGCAGGATCGTCGCGACCTACGTTGGCGAGAACCAGGAATTCGAGCGGCAGTGCCTGAGCGGCGAGCTCGAGGTCGAACTGGTCCCGCAGGGGACCTTTGCCGAGCGCATTCGCGCGGGCGGCGCTGGCGTCGGCGGGTTCTTCACGCCGACCGGCTACGGGACGATCGTGGCCGAGGGCAAGGAAACGCGCATCCTCGACGGCGTGCCGCAGGTCTTCGAGCGCCCGTTGCATGCCGACTTCGCGCTCATCAAGGCCTTCAAGGGTGACCACGTCGGCAATCTGGTCTATCGAAAGACCGCGCGGAACTTCAGCCCGATGATGGCGACGGCCGCCACGATCACCATCGCCGAGGTCGAGCACCTGGTCGATCCCGGGGCGATCGACCCGGATCACGTGCATACGCCAGGTCTCTTCGTCCGGCACCTCTTCGAGGGGGCCGGGTATGAACAGCGGATCGAGCGGCGCACCACGCGCAACGCGTAGCCGGGACCCGTCCGGCGGCTGAGGAGCGACACGGTGGACAAGCGAGAACGGATCGTGCGGCGCGTGGCCCGCGAATTGAAGGACGGCGACTACGTCAATCTCGGGATCGGCATGCCCACGCTGGTGGCGAACTTCGTGCCGCCCGACGTGCACATCACGCTGCACTCGGAAAACGGCATGCTGGGCGTCGGGCCGTATCCGCTCGACGCCGACGTCGATCCGGACCTGATCAATGCGGGCAAGGAGACGGTCTCCGAACTGCCGGGCAGCTCGTATTTCAGCAGCGCCGACTCGTTCGCGATGGTGCGCGGCGGCCATATCGATGTGACCGTCCTGGGCGCGCTGCAGGTCGATGAACGCGGCAGCCTGGCCAACTGGATGATCCCGGGGAAGATGGTCAAGGGGATGGGCGGCGCGATGGATCTGGTCGCGGGCGCCCGGCGCGTCATCGTCGCGATGGAACATGCGACGCGCGACGGGGAGCCGAAGATCCTGCGCGCCTGCACGCTGCCCCTGACCGGCGTGGGGGTCGTCGACCTCATCATCACGGAGCTGGCCGTCATCGAGGTCACCGAGCAGGGCCTCCGCCTGGCCGAGATCGCCGCCGACACGACGGTCGAGGCCGTGCAGGCCGTGACCGAGGCCCGCCTGATTGTCGACCTCGTGCCGCCGGTCTTCTGATGCCGGCCAGCCGCCTGGCGTGGTCCCGCAGTTCCGCCATTTGAGGTCGTCGTGACGCTGTCCGACGCGCAACTGGTCGAGCGGGCGATTGGCGGGTCCCAGGACGCGTATCGCGCGCTCACGGACCGCCACGCGTCGGCGGTCTTCAACGTGATCGCCCGCATCGTGCGCGAGGCGGGCGCCGCCGAGGAGCTTGCGCAGGACACCTTCGTCAAGGCCTTCGGCGCCCTGCGGTCCTTCGATCCCGCCTACAAGTTCATCAACTGGATCCTGCGCATCGCGCACAACACCGCGATCGACTACCTGCGTCGCCGGCGCCCGGACACGGTCTCGATCGACGAGGAGACACCGAGCCAGGCCGTCGCGGAGGCCCTGGTCGACGATCGGGAGGCCTCACCGTTTGACCGGGCCGCCCATGCCGATCTGCGGGAGGACCTGGAAACGGCGCTGGCGGCGTTACGCCCCGAATACCGGCGGCTGGTCGTCATGCGATATCTCGAGGACCTGTCCTACGAGGACATCGCGGAGATCCTCGACTTGCCCATGGGCACGGTGAAGAGCCACCTCCACCGGGCCCGGGCCGAGATGGCCCGGCTGATGGCCCGTGGGGGGTGGGGGCCCGGCGGCGGAACCTCTGACGCCGCGGTCTGCAACCCGCCACGGGGTCCTGCTCGTAGGACTGGGTGAAGCCGATGGCACACGACCCTCGCCACGCCGTTCGGGACTGGCTGGAAGCCGAGCACGCCGGGCAGCCGGATGCCGCAGACCGCGCCTTCGCGCGGGCCGCGGCGGTCCTGCCGCGTCTCCAGCCGTCCGCCCGCTTCGCCGACGCCGTGCTTGCGCGGCTCGGGGGGAGCACGGCGGCGCCCGACCCGTGGGCCTCGTGGTGGCTGCGCGGGCTCATCGGGGCGGCGCTCGTCTCGGTCGGCGTTCTGGTGGTGTCGCTGTCCGGGGGGGGCTGGATCTCGGCGGTGATCGGGTCGGTGCATTCTGTGGCCTGGGGCCTCGGCCACGCCGGGACGGCCGTGTCGGCCTGGGTCGGCAGCGCGCTGACGGCGTGGGCCGGCGTGGCCCACGCCGCTGTGGTGCTCGGCCGGCTGCTCTCCGGGCCCGGCGCGATCCTGATGCTGATACTCAACCTGACGGTGGCCGCGGCCGCGCTCACGGCGCTTCGGCGACTGGTTCCGATGCAGGAGAACTGACATGCGCAGACTGCTCTGTGCGCTCGTACTCGCCGCCGTGGCCGTGCAGCCGTGGTTCGTGGCGCCCGCTCTCGCGCAGACGGACCGGACGGCGGATGTCCGGTCGGACCTGGCGCCACTGAAAGCACGGGCCGAGCGGCGATTCCAGATCGTGCCGCTGCGGCGCGGTCTCATGCTCGTGCCGAAATCCGACACCGCGCGCGTGCGCTCGATCGAGATCGCCGACGGGCAGGTCCTGGTCGACGGCGCGCCGGTGACCGGCCGCGAACTGCGCGACCGGATTGGCGAGGACGCGGACGTCGTGGGCCAGTTGTCGTTTCTGGACACCGCGGCGCGGCGGCAGTTGTTCCCTGAGCCGCCGGCGCCCGCGCAGTCCCCTGAGGCGCCCGCGCCGCCCGCCGTCCCGGCGGCCCCGGCCATTGCGGCGGTCCCCGCAATTCCGGCGCCCCCGTCTGACACGGGATGGAACGAGGTGTCCCGCAATCGCCATGGGGGCGCGCGCTTCCGTCTGGGTGGCGACGTCACCGTCAAGGCCGGCGAGGCCGTCGGCAGCGACGTCGTGGTGGTGCTCGGTTCGGCCCACATCGAGGGCCGCGTCGATGGTGATGTGGTGGCGGTCGGCGGCTCGGTGTATCTCGGGCCGAAGGCCGACGTGCAGGGCAGCGTCACGTCGGTTGGCGGCCAGGTCGCCCGGGCCACCGGCGCCCTCGTGACGGGTGAGATCAACGAGGTGCGGATGTCTGCGCCGGCGTTCGGCCCCGTCGTGCGGATCGGATCGTGGCGTGAATGGACGTGGTTCACCCACCCGTTCGGCGCGTCGGCTGACCTGATTGGGACCATTGTCCGGATGGGACTGGTCGGTCTGTTTGCCGCGCTGCTGGTCGCGATGGTGCCTGGTCCGGTGCGCCGCGTCGCGAACCGGGTTTCCGCCGAGCCCTGGCGTGCCGGCCTCGTGGGGCTCGCCGCGCAACTCCTGTTCGTGCCACTGCTGGTCCTCACCGTCGTCGTCCTGGCCGTGTCGATCATCGGGATTCCGCTTCTGCTGCTGGTGCCGTTCGCGCTGGTCGCGATGCTGATCGGCCTGCTGCTCGGGTTTGCCGGGGCGGGCTGCGCCGTTGGTGAACTCGTCGGGCGTCGCTCGTCCTCGAACGCGCAGACGCTGCTGGTGTCGCTGGTGGTTGGCCTGGCCCTGATCTGGGGGCTGACGGTCATCGCACGCGTCGTCGGGCTGAGCGGCCTGCCGATCCGGATGCTGCTCGGGATCGTGCTCTTCGCGGGGTTCCTGATCGAATATCTCGCGCTCACCGTCGGGTTCGGCGCCGTGATCCTGAGCCGCTTCGGCCGTCGCGGCGGCGCGCGCGACACGACGTTCGTGCCTCCGCCGCCGGTCCCCGGCTACGCGTCCGGGCCCTCCGGCGCGTAGCGCCCTGCACGGATTCTCACCTCGGCCGGCCGGCGCCCATCGCGCCGGCCGCCTCGTCTCTGGCATAATCGAGTCATGCGTTATTCCGAACAGTCGCTTCCCGTGGGCGTCGCGGCCGGAACCTGTGCGGCGCTCGACGCGGACGTGCTCGTGGTGCCCATCTTCGAAGGCGAGGACGGGCCGGGGTTCAGGATGGCCGATGGCGCGTGCGGCGGTCGGCTCAGTGTCGCCCTTGCGTCGCGGGGGTTCCTGGGCAAGCCGTACACGACCTTTAGCGCAGCCGTGACCCTGGCGGACTGGCGGCCAGCCTGGGTGCTGGCGGTCGGTCTCGGGCCGCGGGCCGACGCGGATCTCTCACGCCTTCGGCGCGCGGGGACTACCGCCGCGCTGGTGGCCCGCGATCGCCGGTGGAGCCGGCTCGCGATGGTGCTCACGGGATTCGAGGCCACGCTGGCGGACGCGGCGCAGGCGGCGGCCGAGGGCGTGACGCTGGCCGCCCACTACAACGGCGTCTACAAGAGCGACCCGGATGCGAAACCGGTTGCGGTCGTCCATACCCTTGTCGCGCCGGGCGACCTGTCGCGCGACGACCGGGAGGCCTTCGAGCAGAGCGTCGGTCGCGGGTACATTCTCGGCGCGTGCAGCAATCTGGCGCGGTCGCTGGTCAACGAGCCGTCGAACGTCATGACGCCGAGGGCCTTCGCCGACATCGCGATCGAGATCGGCGCCGCCGCCGGGTTGTCAGTGGACGTGCTCGACGAGGACCGCATCGCCGGCCTGAACATGGGGCTGCTGCTCGGCGTGGCGAAGGGCAGCATCGAGCCGCCGCGCGTCGTGGTGCTGCGCTACGAGCCGTCGCGGCCCGCGACGCAGGCCGTGCTTGGGCTGGTGGGGAAGGGCGTGACGTTCGATTCCGGCGGGATTACGCTCAAGGAGCCCGACGGCATGCACAAGATGAAGTCCGACATGGCGGGCGGGGCCGCCGTGCTGGGCGCGATGAAGGCGATCGCCGCGCTGAAACCCGACGTGCGCGTGGTCGCGGTGATTCCCCTCGTCGAAAACATGCCTGGCGGACGCGCGTTCAAGCCCGGCGACATCCTGCGCAGCGCCGACGGCAAGTCCGTCGAGGTGCTCGACACCGATGCCGAAGGGCGGCTGATTCTCGGGGATGCGCTCTGGTACGCCCGCGACCTCGGGGCGACGCACCTGGTCGACGTCGCCACACTGACCGGGGCCGTCGGCATCGCGCTCGGGCGGACGACGACCGGGCTGTTTGCCGCGCCCCCGTCGTGGGCCTCGATCGTGGAGCGCACGGCGAACCGCGCCGGCGACCGCGCGTGGCCCCTGCCGTTGTTCGACGACTACCGCGAACAGTTGCGAAGCGACATCGCCGACCTGACCAACATCGGCGGCCGGGCTGCGGGCGCGATCACCGCGGCGATCTTCCTGAAGGAGTTCACCGGCGCGCTGCCCTGGGCCCATCTGGACATCGGAGGCACCGCGTGGTGTGACGAGGCCCAGCCGTTCCAGCCGAAGGGGCCCACCGGCGTGGCGGTGCGCACGCTGGCCGGACTCGCGCTGGCGTCGGCGGACTGGGCACCCGGGGTCGCATAAGGCGGAGGAGCGACCCGCCTTCAGCGTGAGGGCGAGCTCAGATCGAGCCGCGTCGCGCGGCTGGTCCCGCCGCCGGGTTGCCTGTCGAGGCGGCGGCGGCTGTAGGCAATGAGCAGGCCGCCGACCAGCAGGCCGACGACGATCGACGCCACCGCGATCAGCCCGGTCAGCCCCAGAGACCCGACCAGGATATCGACCACCCCGACTTCGGGCGTCGGCGTTGGGACCACCTTGATGATGATCGGCGTGATCGGCTGAGGTTGCAGCATAGGCGCCCGGCTATTGTAGCGCCGCTATCGCACCGGGGTCGCGCCGCGCGCGGCGCCCTGGTCGGCGAGGGCCTCGGCGCGCTTCAGCGTGCGCAGGTACTGCCGCACGCCGTCGAGCAGCGACTCGGCGATTTTCTGCCGATAGGCGCCGGTCGCGATCAGGCGGCCCTCCTGAGCGTGGGTGATGAACGCCACTTCGACGAGCACGCTCGGCATGGACGCGCCCACCAGCACCACGAACGGCGCCTGCTTCACGCCCAGGTCGCGCACCGGCTGGTTCGCCGGCCGGAGCTTCTTCACGAGCGCGCCCTGCATGTGGCCCGCCAGGTCGTTCGATTCCTGCAGCTTGCTGCCCAGCGCGATCTGCTTCACCAGGTCGTTCAGGTGGCTCATCGTGAGCGACGACGACGCGTTTTCCCGGGCGGCGACGGCGGCGGCATCCGGCGTCGACGCGAAGTTGAGCAGGTAGGTTTCCACGCCGCGGACCGATGGGTCACGGTTCGCGTTCACGTGAATCGAGACGAACAGATCGGCGTGTTCCCGGTTGGCGATCGCCGGCCGTTCCTGCAGGGCGACGAACTCGTCGGTGCGCCGCGTCAGCACCACGTCCACGCCCGGCTCTCTGGCCAGGAGCTTCTCCAGACGCAATGCGACGTCGAGCGTGATGGCCGCCTCTGAGGTGCCCTGACCCAGGGCGCCTGGATCGCGGCCTCCGTGTCCCGGGTCGATCACGATGCGACCCACGCGCAGGCCAAGCTGCCGCGCCATCGAGAATCCGCCGCTCGCATTCGTCGACGGCGGCGCCGGGCGGCTGTCGGTCCCCGGCCTGGCCTGTCGAGCGGCCGTGGCAGAGGGAGGCGTGGAGGCGGCCCCCGGAGTCGCGTGTGTGACCGGGGCCGACGACAGAATCACCGGCGCGGGGGGGGACTCCTGCGTGGCCGGGGCGGTCGTTGGGGTGGCCGCCGCGGCGGGTGGAGGCGGCGCCGGCCGCGCCGCGCCGCGCGCGGGAGGCGGTGTCGACGCCGCGCGGTCGCGGCACGAGACGACGATGCGATGCGGATCGACGGCCTTGCGGGCGTCGCACGCGACGTCGCTCGCGGTCTCGATGACGACGCGCGTCGTCTGCGGCGCGGGGCGCCCGACGCGAACCTGGCGGACCAGGCCGGTCTCGAACGTCAGCATCGCGTCACGCAGGGCGCTGGTGATCTGCGTCGCCAGAAGATCGAGGAACACGCGCGGGGGAGTGTCCAGGCGGCCCGTCCGGTACACCACCGGTCCGTCCGTTTCAACCTCGACCTCCATGCCGTCGGTGGTGGTGCGGCGCCTGATGTCGCGAACCGTCACGAGAGGGGCGGAACCGCCCGGCTCCGCCGAGGGCGTCGGCCCTGCCGGAGGCGTCGCCGGGGGCGAAGAGGGAGAGGACCCAGGACGCCCGTCCTGCGCGCCGAGGCGCGCGGACTGGGCGCGGGCCTCGGCGGCGAATGGGCTGGCAGGGTACTCAGCGGACAGGCGGTCGTACAGTCCGATGGCTGTGCGGCGGTCCTCAGCCGCGCCGAACCGGACGGACGACTCGGCGGCCAGTTGCGCGCCGTACCAGAGGGCATCGTCGCCGTAACCGCTGGTCGGGTAGCGCAGGGCGACCGAGCGGTACGCGCCCATCGCCTGCTGGTACGACTCCCGCGTCGGGTCGGGGAGGCTGCGTTCCGGGTGCGCGAGCGTATTGCGGATCGCGGCTTCCCGCGCGCGCGCGGCGTCGAACAGTTCCCGCGCCGTCGGTGGCTGGCCGGCCACGGGACCGCCCGCCGCGAAGGCGACGGCCACGGCCAGGGCGCACACCACCGCCACCGGGCCCGGGCTGGGCCGTCGGTCTCGGCACGAATGGGCGGTGTTCGGGTCGGCCACGGCGCTACCGCAACTGCTGATCCACGTCGTCGAAGTACCCCTTGTCCACCAGCACCTCGCGAGGCTTCCCGCCCATGGCGGCCGAGACAATGCCCTCGGCCTCCATCATGTCGACGAGGCGGGCGGCGCGGCTGAACCCGACCCGCAGCCGGCGCTGCAGGTAGGAGATCGACGCCTGCCCGGTCGCCACCACGAGGCGGGCGGCCTCGTCGTAGAGGTCGTCTTTGTCGAACTCGATCGCGTCGCGCGTCTGTTCTTCCGCGGTGATCGATTCGTCGTACACCGGCTTGCCCTGCTTGCGCAGGAACACCGCGAGGCGCGCGGATTCCTGCTCGGAGATGTACGGCCCGTGCACACGGATGAGCCGCGCCGAGGCCGGAGGCAGGTAGAGCATGTCGCCGCGCCCGAGGAGCTGCTCGGCGCCGTTCCCGTCGAGGATGGTGCGTGAGTCGACCTTCGACGACACGCGGAACGAGATGCGGGCAGGCAGGTTGGCCTTGATGAGGCCGGTGATCACGTCGACCGAGGGCCGCTGTGTCGCCAGCAGCAGGTGGATGCCGATGGCGCGTGCCATCTGGGCGAGCCGCGCGATGGACTCCTCGACCTCGTTCCCCGCCACCATCATCAGGTCCGCGAGTTCGTCGATCACCACGACGATGTAGGGCAGGGGCCTGGGCGGCTCCTCGCCGGTCCCGTTGCGCTTCTCCAGCGCGGCCTGCTTGACGTTGCGGTTGTACTGCTCGATGTTGCGGACGCCCTCGGCCGCCAGCGTCTTGTAGCGCTCTTCCATCTCCCGGACCGCCCACTGCAGGGCATTGGCGGCCTGTTTCGGGTCGACCACCACCGGCGTCAGCAGGTGTGGAATGTCCTCGTACATGCCGAGTTCGAGGCGTTTCGGATCGATGAGGATCAGGCGCACCTCGTCGGGCGTGGCGCGGAAGAGAATGCTCGTGAGCATGCCGTTCATCGCCACCGACTTGCCCGTGCCCGTCGCGCCGGCGATGAGCAGGTGTGGCATCGCGGCGAGGTCCCCCAGGAACGGCTCGCCGTGGATGGTCTTGCCCAGCGCGAGGGTCAGCTTCGACCCGCTTCGCTGGTACGCGTCGGACTCGAGCAGTTCCCGCAACGAGATGATCTCGCGGTTCTGGTTCGGAATCTGGATGCCTACCGTCGACTTCCCGGGGATGCGGTCGATGAGCACCGACTCCGCCCGCATCGCGAGCGACAGGTCGTCGGCGAGGCTGGTCACCTTGCTGTACTTCACGCCCGCCTCGGGCTTGAACTCGAAGGTCGTGACGACCGGGCCGGGGTGGATCTGCACGACGGACCCGGCGACCGAGAACTCGCGGCACTTCTCTTCGAGCAGGCGCGCGGATTCCATCAGCTCGCGCTCGTCGATCTTGCGTTCGCCGCGCGGCGCGTCGAGCAGCGTAGACGGCGGGAACACGTAGCCGCCGCGCTTCCGCTCGGCGGGCGTCCTGGACGAGGCGTCCGGCGTCGGCGTGGGCGAGACCGGTTTCTGCACCCTGATGGTGGGGGCCTTGGGCGAGGACAGCCAGCCGCCAGCCGCCGGCTTCTCGTGGTCGCCCGCCGGTGCGACCGGAGGCGTCATGGCCGCGGCGGCGCGCTTGCCGTTGGACGGGGCAGACACGGCAGGCGCGGGAGCGGGCACAGGCGGCGGCGCGGGTTTCGACGCCGCGCGCAGCGGTTCGGCGCCGACGGCGGGCGCGTTGCTCCGCTTGGCATGCTTCGCGATGATCTCGCGGCGCTGCTGGTTGCGGCGGCGCTCTTCACGCCACGTCCGGAAGGCCTCCGCCCGTCCCTTCGTCCAGCGGGCGATCCAGGCGACGATGGCCGAGAAGACCCGGCCGAAGGAGAACTGCGTCGTCAGGATGATCGCCAGCACCAGACAGGTCAGGATGATGATGATCGAGCCCGTGCGATTGAACGAGGCCTGGAGCGCGCCGGCGAGCTGATCGCCGACCCAGCCGCCCGGTTCGAACGTCCCGCGCGTGGACCGGGCGGAGGCGAGGGCGAGCCCGAGGAAGGTGGCGGTCGAGGCGAACAGCAGCGTGACGCCGATGGCCTTGGTGTACGGCGCGTCAATCGGGCGGCACCAGAAGCGGCACCAGCCGATGATCGCGGTCAGCGCGGGGAACAGGTACGCGGCGTAGCCCACGAGCTGGAACGAGAGCTCCGCGAGAAACGCGCCGGCCCGCCCCGCAAGATTGGTGGCCGGCTGCCCCGATCCCGTGTTGAAGAACCACGCAGGGTCATCGGGGTTGTAGGTGGCCAGCGCGATGAGCCACATCAATGCCAGGGCAAAGAGGAGCACGCCGACGAACTCGCTGAGCCGGCGTGACAGCGTGGAGGTAGCGGCCACGAATCAGATCTCCATGATGACCGGCAGCACGAGCGGACGCTGTCCGAGGCGCTTCCGGAAGAAACGTCGAAGCTCGACGCTGATTTTGTCCTTCATCATCCCGTAGTCCGTGCGCTCTTCGAGGCTCGCGGATTCCACCAGTTCGGTGATGAGCCGCGCGGCGTCGCGCAACGGGCTGTCGGCCCCGGCCTCGACGCCCAGGCCGCGGGTAATCAGGTCCGGCACCCCTTCGAGCATGCCGGACTGCTTGTTGATCGCCAGCACCGGCACGACCAGTCCGTCCTCGGCCAGGTGGCGCCGGTCGCGCAGCACCTCGTCGCCGAGGCCCGACCGCGCGGCGCCGTCGATGAACACGCGCCCGGCCGGGACCTTGTCGGCGATCCAGCCGCCCGCGCGATCGAAGCGCAGGACGTCGCCGTTCTCGGCGACCAGGACGTTCGTGCGACGGGGCAGGTGGCGCGTGATGTGCTCCCCAATCCGGGCGTGCCGGGCGCGCTGCCGGTAGCCGCCGTGGATCGGGACGAAGCAGGCGGGGCGCACCAGCGAGATCAGGAGCTTCAGTTCCTCCTCGCTGCCGTGCCCCGAGACGTGCACGTGCTTGATGCCCTCGTGGACGATGTCGGCCCCACGCCGTGCGATGTGGTTCACGACCCGATCGATCGATCGTTCGTTGCCGGGAATCTCGCGTGACGAGAAGACCACCACGTCGTCCGGCGTCAGCGAAACGTGGCGATGGCCGTCGATCGCGATGCGTGACAGCGCCGACATCGGCTCGCCCTGGCTGCCCGTCACGAGGCAGACGACGTCCCCGGGCGGGTGGGTCTTCACCTCGGAGTCGCGGATCGCCAGGCTCTCGGGGATGTTCAGGTAGCCGAGGCGCTGCGCGACCTGCGAGGTTTCCACCATGCCGCGGCCGACAAACGCGATCTTCCTCCGGAACTGGGCCGCCAGGTTCACCAGGATCTGCAGCCGGTAGATGCTGGTGGAGAACGAGGTGACCACGATCTTGCCCCGCGTGCTCGCGAAGATCTCCTCGAAGGCCGCGATCACGCTCGTCTCCGACCCCGTGAAGCCCGGCCGTTCGATGTTGGTGCTGTCCGAGAAGAGCGCCAGGACGCCCTCCGATCCCAGTTCGGCGAACCGGTGGAAGTCGAAGTGCTCGCCGTCCAGCGGCGTCTGGTCGACCTTGAAATCGCCCGAGTGGATGATCACGCCCACCGGCGTGTGGATCGCGACGGCCACGCAGCCGGGCGTGCTGTGGGTCACGCGCAGGAACTCGATCGTGAACGCGCCGACCGTGACCTTGTCGCGCGGGCGAATCGCCTTCAGATCCTCGCGGGCGTCGATGTGGTGCTCGGCGAGCTTGGGCTCGAGCAGCGCCAGCGTCATCGGCGTGCCGTAGATCGGGCTGGGGAAGCGCTTGATGACGTACGGCGCCGCACCGATGTGATCCTCGTGCCCGTGCGTCAGGACCAGCGCGCGGTGCACGGCCTTCTTCTGCGCGAGGTACGAGAATTCCGGGATGATCAGATCCACGCCAAGCAGTTCCGGCTCGGGGAACATCGATCCGGCGTCGATCACGACGAGCGTGTCCTCCCACGACACGGCCATCATGTTCAGGCCGAACTCGCCCAAGCCTCCCAGGGGTACCACTTCGAGGAGGGGCTGGTTCTCAGAGACAGCAGCCGGCTGATCGGACATGTCCGTCCTCACGCGCCTCGCACGGCACACGCCGTGCCGGGCAGCGAATCTCGCATTACAGATGGCGGCAGCACTCCCGACAATTCCCCATACTCTGACCTGCCGACACCTCACGGAGGCGTGTCCGTCGGACACCGCACCCGCCGTACGATCCGTCCGGGGAGAACGGATTGCCGGTGTCGGCCTGGCCGGGACCTGTCAGGCTGCTGGGAGAGCCCGGACTACAGGCAGGACCAAGACCGTGGTGACACGCGGACTATACCACACAAGGCGCGTCCGGAGGCCGAAGCGCGTCCGCAAGCCCTGCCAGTTCCGCGAGATGCAGCGTTTCGGGGCGGCGTCCTGAATCAAGGCCCGCCGCCCGCAGCACCGACGCGGCGTCGAGTCCCCGGCTGGCCGCCAGGGGACGCAGCGTGTTGAGGATCGTCTTGCGCCGCTGAGCGAACAGCGAGCGAACCAGCGTCTCGAAGAGCCGCCGATCCGCCACCTCCACCGGGGGCGGACGGAACGTCAGCCGGATCACCTGAGACCAGACCTCCGGCGGCGGTGTGAAGGCCCCCGGCGGCAATCTCAGCAGGGTCGTGATGTCCGCGTCCAGTTGCGCATGGATCGAGAGCACGCCGTAGGCCTTCGAACCGGGGCCGGACGCGATGCGCTCGGCCACCTCGCGCTGGAGCATCAGTGTGGCATCCCGGAGGCGACCCGTCGTCCGGGCCACGTCGATGAGCCTGAACAGGATGGGGGTGGAGACGTTGTACGGGAGGTTGCCGACGACGCGGATTGCGGAGGCGCCGGCCGTGCCAAGGAACGCGCCGGGATCGACCTCGAGCACATCGCCCTCGATGATCCGCACGTTCGACGGCACGCGCGCGCGCAGGCCGGCAGCCAGATCGCGATCGATCTCGATCGCCGTGACTGACGCGACCCGCGAGGCGAGCAGAAACGTCAGCGCGCCACGGCCCGGACCGATTTCCACGACGTGGTCCGCCGGAGCAAGCGCTGCGGCCTCGACCAGTCGGGCCGACCACGCGGCGTCGAGGAAGTGCTGGCCGAAGCGGCGGCGAGGTGTCATGCGCCGTCCTGGTCGCCGCGTTCGTCGTCCAGGGCCCGCCAGTACTGCGCTTCGATGGCCTCGAGTTCCTCTTCGGACATGCCGAAGTAGTGGCCGACCTCGTGGATCAGCGTCTCCCCGATGGCGACGATGACATCGTCTTCGGTGTCGCTCCCGTCCTCGATGGGGCCCTGATAGAGCGTGATGTGGTCGGGGAGCGTGTTCCCGTGATCCCATCGGCGCTCGGTCAGCGGGATGCCCTGATACAGGCCGAACAGCGTGTCGGGCGGTTCGATCTCCATCTCCGCCAGCAGGGCGTCGCTCGGTTCGTCCTCGACGATGACCGCGAGATTCTGGAGCTCGCTGCGGAATCGTTCGGGGATCGTGCTGATCGCCTCCGCGACGAGGCGCTCGAACCGCCGGCGGGTCATCGCCGCGTCCTGCGCGCGGACGCGGCGCTCGTCCTCCCGGCTCCCGCCGGGGTGCGCCGTGCCGGCTGGCGCCGCGCGCGGGCGATCGCGGGGCGGCCTGCCGCGAGACGATGGTCGCACAGCGCGTTGGCGGCGCACCGCTCGCAAAGGGGCGTCGGTGTGCAGACGCGCCTGCCGTGCAGGATGAGCGTGTCGGACGCGCGTGTCCAGCGCGCGGGCGGCAGGGCCCCGGTGAGTTGCTGCTCGACGCGCTCCGGGTCGTTCGAGGACGCGATGCCCAGCCGGTTGGCGACGCGCAGCACGTGGCGATCGACGGGAAGCCCGGGCACGCCCAGCGCGTGGCCCAGCACCACGTTGGCGGTCTTGCGTCCGACGCCCGGCAGCGCGACCAGCGCGTCCATCGTCGGCGGGACCGCTCCGGCGTGGCGCTCGACCAGCGCCCCGGCCATGCCCTGGATGGACTTCGTCTTCTGCCGGAAGAACCCCGTGGCGTGCACGATGCGCTCGACGTCCTCGGTCGGGGCGGCGGCCAGCGCCTCCGGTGTCGGGTACGTCGCGAACAGTTCCGGTGTGACCTGGTTGACGCCGGCGTCGGTCGACTGCGCGGAGAGAATGGTGGCGACGAGCAACTCGAACGCGTTCGTGTAGCGCAGTTCGGTGTCCGCGTCCGGGTGCTGAGCTTCGAGCGCCGCCAGGATGGCCTCGACCTTCGCGGGCGTCTTCACCTAGTGCACCGGTCCTTTCGGCGGGGGGACGTTGGCATACGCGTCGTTGAACGACGCGAGCTGCTCCTGCAGGGCCCCGATGAGGCTCGGCAGGATCTGGACGGGCACGACGACGCGCGCCCGGACCGGGGCCTTCACCACGTGATTCTGCTGGGCCTGCTTGACGTCGATCTCCGAGAGCGGCTGTACCTCGCAGAAGGTCAGCGTGAAGTCGAAGGGCGTGTGCGAGACCGCGCAGAAGTTCGCGTAGGTGCGCGTGAGGTCGGCCGTGTCGGCCGGGACAATCGTGAAGTTGATCGGGCGCTGTTCGTCAGCCATGGACACACTCCTGAGGGGTTCGCGATGCGGCAAGGCTGCCGGGATCGGGATGGCGCGAGCGGGCGGCCGTGCGGATCAGTACTTCCGCATCACACCCACCACCACGCCCTGGATCTGCAACTGGTCGGCCGGCACGAGCAGCGGCTGCATGGCCGGGTTGGCGGGCTGCAGCCGCACGTGGCCGTTCTCCCGGTAGAACTTCTTCAGCGTCACGTCGGAGCCGCCGACCAGGGCGATGACCATCTCGCCGTTCTCGGCCGTCTTGCGGTCCTCGATGATGACGAAGTCGCCGTCGCGGATCTGCTCGTCGATCATCGAGTCGCCCCGGACCTTCAGCACGTACGTGTCGCGCTTGCCGACCAGGTCCTCCGGCACCGCGATGGTCTCCGCCGTGGCAATCGCCTCGATGGGGTGGCCGGCCGCCACGAACCCGAGCAGCGGCAGTTCCAGGGCCCGGCCCCCGCCGCGCGTCGGCATCATCTCGACCGACCGGCTGCGGTTCCAGGCGCGCCGGATGAACCCCTTGTCCTGGAGGTTGGTGAGGTGCTTGTGGACGGTGGCCAGTGACGACAGGCCGAACCGCCGGCCGATCTCTTCGAGGCTCGGAGCGTAGCCGTGTTGCTGGATGAACTCCCCGAGATAGTCGAGGATTTCACGTTGCCGTTTGGTGAGTGGTAGTGCCACGGGACCGTCCTCCTAGCCCAGCGCGTACTGGACCGTGCCTGCGTATTGTGCGCAAAGGAAAGGCGAAAGTCAACGGCACGCATCCGACCCGCACGGATGTCACTTTTCGTTCGCCCGCCAGTCTAACTATGCAAGGCTGTGGAGGTGTACGCGCGATGGCAACCGCCGCCGGTGACTGGCTGGCCCGTGGGATATCACCCGAGTGGACGCTGAGGGTCGTGGCGACAACGACGCGGGAGCCCCGGGACACGACGCCGCTCGACGCGCTCGACGATCGGGCGCTGGTGGCGGCGTGCCTGGGCGGCCGCCTCGACGCCTTCGATCTCATCGTCGATCGCCACAAGCGGTCCGTGTACCAGGTCTGCTACCGGTTCGTCGGGCGGCACGAAGATGCGGCGGACCTGTCGCAGGAGGTCTTCCTCCGGGCGTACCGCGGCCTGAAGCGCTTTCGCGGCGATGCCTCGCTGTCGACGTGGCTCTATCGGATTGGCGTGAACGTGTGCCTGAACAAGGTGTCGGTGCGCCAACCCGTGCAGACCTCCCTCGACGACGCGCCGCAGCTGGCCGCCCTCACCCCCGACCCGTCGTCGGGTCTGATTCGCGCCGAAGCTGCGACTCGCGTGCGCGCGGCCGTCGCCCGGCTGCCGCGCAAGCAGCGCGCGACGCTGATCCTGCGCGTCTACCACGACCTCTCGCACCAGGAAATCGCGATCGCCCTGGAGACGTCGGTCGGGGCGGTCAAGGCGAACTTCTTCCATGCCCTCGGCAACCTGAAGAAGTTGCTGGCGTCGGAGTCGAGGTGATCCATGACGCATCTGTCACCTGAACAACTCGTCGATCTGGTCGACGGGCACGCCGGACCCGACGCCGTGATGCACGTCGCGGCGTGCGGCGGGTGCCGCGACGCGGCCGACGATCTTCGCGAGGCCATGGCGCTGGCCGGGATCGATGGCGCGCCCGAGCCGTCGCCGCTGTTCTGGGATCACTTCTCGACCCGCGTCGGGGCGGCGGTCAGGGAAGAGGCCGAGGTCCATGCGCGCCGGGCCTCCTGGGCCTGGCGGTGGATGCCAGCCTCCGCGGTGGCGGCCGCCGTGGTCGTGGCGGCGCTGGTGGTCATGCCGCGTGAGGCCACCCGCGTGCCAGAAGGTCCGGCGGGTGCAGGTGTGGCCTCGACCGTCGCGCGTATGGCGCCGGCCGACGAAGACGTTCCGGCGGCGCCCGACGATGCCTCGTGGGCGCTGATGAGCGAGTTGTCGCAGGAGATGTCCGCGGACGACGCCGGGACGGCGGTCCCGGGGACGGCGGACCGGGCGCTCCGGCAGTTGAATGGCGTCGAGCGAGCCGCCCTGGTCGACATCATCCGCGAGGAGATGGCGCGCGCGTCGGCGAGAAGCGCCGAGCCGGCGGGCGAGTGATCGCCGTACGGCCGATTGAGCAAAGGAAGTCCGTCATGCGTCGAGTTCTTGGAGTCGTCGCGATCGTCATGGCCGGAGCGGTCCTGGCCGGAGAAGCGTGGGCGCAGAGCACGCAGGCGCCCCCGCCGGTACAGGGCACTGCGGGGGCCACGACACCGGCGCCGCAGGCGCGGGGCCGCCAGGGACAGGGGCGCGCGCCGGGCCGTGGGGCAGCGGCGGCGGACACGGGGAACCAGCCGATCGCGCTGGCGGAACTGCAGCGGCTCTTCGACGCCTACTTCCTGCTGCAGGCCCAGGACGCGCTCACGCTGGACGACGCGACATTCGGCGAGTTTCTCCCCAGGCTCAAGGTGCTCCAGGACACGCGGCGGCGACACGACCTGGAACATCGGCAGGCGGTCGGCGCCCTGGCCAAGCTGACGGCGCCCGGTGTGGTCATGGACGAGAACCAGGTCCGCGAGACACTGCGTGCCCTGCAGGAGTTCCAGAGCCGCGCCGCCGCCCAGCTGCGCAAGGCGTACGACGGGATCGACCAGATCCTCGACGTGCGCCAGCAGGCGAGATTCCGCGTCTTCGAGCAGAACATGGAGCGCCGCAAACTCGAGCTGATGCTGCGCGCCCGCCAGGGCGGGGCCCCCGGTGCGGCCGGGTCGGTGCGCTGACCCTGGCGTGCTAGACTCGGATCGTGCGTGCGCGGAGTACGGTCCTCTCGGCCTGCCTGCTGCTGACCGTGGCGGTGCTGGCGGCGCAGCCCGGCGCCGCGGCCCTGACCGCCGCTGACGCCGATCGCTTCGCGGTGACGTTGAATCGGCTCGTCCAGGGCGCGCCAATCGCCGGTCAGGCCCACACGCCGGTGTCCACCACGGTGACCGAACAGGAAGTGAACGCGTTCCTGCGCCTGCGCGGCCAGGCCCTGCTGCCCACCGGTGTTGTGGAACCCTATGTGCGCGCCCTGGGCGCGGGCCGTCTTCAGGGATGGGCGACGGTCGACCTGGATGCTGTCCGGCAATCGAAGGAGCGCGGCTGGCTCGATCCCCTGCGCATGCTGCGGGGGCGGCTGCCCGTGACCGCCGTCGGGGTGCTGCACGCCCAGGGTGGGTCCGCACGCTTCGATCTCGAATCGGCCAGCGTGAGCGGCATCCCCATCCCGAAGTCCATGCTGCAGGAACTGGTGACGTATTACACGCGCGGGGACACCTACCCGCAGGGTGTCAGTCTCGACACGCCCGTGCCGCTGCCCGCGGGCATCCGCGAGATCACGGTCCATTCCGGACGCGCCGTCATCGTCCAGTGACGCTCGACACGCCGCTCACGTCGGTGAAAGGCGTCGGCCCGCGCCGGGCTGCCGATTTCGACCGTGT
>Ga0315292_10000491_pt1 | contig 18530 bp, 20 predicted proteins | sample YL17G13_0_MG_FD_204029 | JGI IMG/M metagenome (GOLD analysis project Ga0315292, IMG submission 204029) | Sediment microbial communities from Yellowstone Lake, YNP, Wyoming, USA - YL17G13_0 | ecosystem: Environmental > Aquatic > Freshwater > Lake > Sediment | place: USA: Wyoming | collected... | reverse complement strand
TATCGATCTTGATTGCCTGGCTGAAGTCGGCAATGGCGTGATCGAGGTCACCCTTGTCCCTGTAAGCCTCGCCGCGAAGCCCATAGGCTAGCGCGGCATTGGAGCCGTGCGCGTCTTGCTGGAGAACCTCGGTGCAAGCCTCGATCTGCCTCTCGGCGTCCGCGCTTTGGTTGCAGTCTTCAATCGGGTTTGCGTGGGCGTAACTGATCGCAAGCAGCACGCAAACGCCGAAAAGCAATCCTCTCGGTATCATCGCTTTCATGATGCCACTCCATACGGCCACGGGGCAAAAGGTTTGCCATCTGCAAGTTTTGTCAGCCGGATGACGCCCTCTGAAGCATGTCGGCGTCAGATCCGAGATCGCGCGCCGCAACTGCGTGTTCCCAGCTTCAAATGTTTTAACCGCTTCGCCCGGTTGCTCTTCCGCCCGCCACACTACCGCCGCCAGAGGCGTCATCTCGATGGGCAGCGCAAGGGCCCCGAACGCGCGTCCACGGACCGTGCTTACCGAAAACTGCAGCTTTTTGGGTCTCCGAGAGCCGAGTCGTTCTGAGATTCCCAGGCCTCCCAGTCGAAGATGCAGACTGCAAGTAACTTGTCCATTTGCATGGTTACGACCGTATGATCCTGACTGCCGCCGAGAGCCGCGTTTTCGATCGCCTTGACCTTGTAACCTTGCTCAATGAGCGACTTATAAGATTGTTTTTGGTGGGTATCGTCCGCTCGGGCATCCGATGCGCTGACCACACACCCCAAACACGCGACCAAGCCCAGTAATTTGCGCATGTGCCCTTCTCCTTTCAACGGCTAATGGTGACGACTTCCTTAGTCGCAAGTGATCTCTCAATTGTCGCGCCGGATGCTGCTCACCGCATCGATGATTCGGGTGAAGCCCGCGGTCAGCGCCGGTGCAAGTGCTTGTCCGGCTTCCGTGAGTTCGAGGCGCGGCCCGACGCGGCGCAACAGCTCGCGTCCAAGTGTAACTTCAAGAATACGGAGCCGGTGGCTGATGGCGGACGGCGTTAGACTGAGTTCGAGCGCCGCCTCCTTGATCGACATATGCCGCGCCGCCGCCTCAAAAGCGCGAAGCGCATTCAGCGGAATGGAAAAGCCCTTCTTGTCCGTAACTCGACGATTCATTTCGCTTCTGCTCGCTTCTGCGCCGCTTCTCGACAGCGCACCGAAGCCTCCAAGTCCCCGCTCCGCTGATGAAAGCTCAGTCGCAATGCCCCCTCTCATATTGGTCTGCCTCGCTGGCTCCGGTCCAACCCGACCTATCAGCTGCGCGTGCGATTGAACATAAATTAAATGTTATTGAATGCTATGCACAGTTTTGTTATGTGAAACTAAATTTTCTCTATGATACAAGATAGCTATGACTTTTTGATCGGGCGTCGAAAAGGACGTGAGCCATGCTGTCAGAGACTCTGGCGGTCGGCCTTCGGAGCTACGGGATCGGTCCGAAGATCCGCGCGCTGCGCACAAAAAGGAAGCTAGGCCTGGTGCAGCTCGGTGAGCACACGGGTCTGTCAGCGGGTCTGTTGTCGAAGATAGAGCGCGGCCAGCTGATCCCGACGCTTCCAACGCTCCTCAGGATCGCGCAGGTCTTCGGCGTCGGCCTCGAGAATTTCTTCATCGATTCAAGCGAACGACCGACGGTCGCGGTTGTCAGAAAGAAGGATCGGTTGCGCCTGCCGGATCGCCCCGACGAAGACTCGCCATCCTATTTTTTCGAGAGCCTCGATTTCCCGGTGACCGATCGCAAGATGGAGGCCTACTACGCGGAATTTGAAGCGCACTCAAAACCAGCAGCGCCGCACAAACACGCGGGCGCGGAGATCATCTTCGTCATCAGTGGTCAACTCGTCGTCAACATTGACGGCGACGACACGATGCTCGGCGAAGGCTATTCCATGTACTTCGACTCCGGTTTTCCGCACAGTTACCGCCGTCACGGACGGGCGGCCTGCTCAGCCGTCGTTGTGGTCACGCCCTAGATCCTCCTTGATTTCGAAGACGCCGAGGCACAAGCCAGCCCCGGCAGATGTTACTGGGCGCTGATTCTGCTGAGACATCTCCGACGATAAGGTACCAAGATGGACATCTCCTCGATCATCGTGCTCATTGGCTTCGTCGGCGCCTGCTTCCTCGCAGCTGCGACCGGCGCGGCGTTTCCTCCCGGCGACTGGTATGAGCGGCTAGCCAAGCCCTCGTGGCGGCCGCCGAACTGGCTGTTCGCCCCGGTCTGGACCGTCATCTACCTGACCATTGCCGTTTCCGGCTGGCTGGTGTGGCGGACGTCTGGCTTCGCCGGCGCGGCCCTGCCGCTCGCTATCTATCTCCTGCAATTGGTGCTGAATGCTGCCTGGACACCAATCTTTTTCGGCCTCCACCGTCCGGACCTGGCCTTCATGGAAATCGTTATGTTTTGGCTGTCGATCCTTGCGACGATAGCAACTTTCTATTCCCTCAATGCCGCGGCTGCGTGGCTGCTGGTGCCCTATCTCGCTTGGGTCACTTTTGCTGCGGCGCTCAACTTCACTATTTGGCGCCTTAATCGCGGGTCAGTTCCGCGAAGCTAGCAGCCGCCAACCTTTGGGGGCGATATCCTGATCGGCAGCTTTGCCTGTGGCGCCCGCCATTGGACGCCTATCTCCAAGGTTGCACGAACCCTGCCGATTCCCCGGCCCAATAATCCTTATTCAGAATCAAATTGCCATGGCGCCGGTCCAGCCGATCTGACGCAATGCAGCAATACGGACTCGGTGAAGGCCAAGTTGCTTCGCACTGAAAAGATGGCTTGCAGGGATGTCGGCGTTTGCAAACGCCGCCGGCGTCCAAACGAAAACGGCGCCGCAAGCGGCGCCTTGACGCCGAAGGCCACGATCGCGCCGAGTACGATGACCGACAGCGCGATGCCGGCCTCGACGAACGGTACCGGTACGCCGGCGACGCCGAGGAACGCAGAACCTCGCGAGAGGTCCTGGGTCGTGCCGGATAATCCGCTCAGAAGGTCAAGCCGGCGCGGACGCCGTCTCGGGCCTTCGGGAGGGCGTAGCGATTACTCGCTCAGCGAGCATCCCGAACAGGAGGCCAAGCGTGGTCCACATCAACGCCTGCATCCCAAGCGAGGCCATGCGGAACGCCCATAAGACCTGCGCGGGGAAGTCTGCCGGCAGCTCGTTGATGTCGGGCAGCACGAGCTCAGCGATGACGATGATGGCGATGAAGATGCCGGCGCCGGCCAACGTCGCCTGCAAGGCGCCCAGCCGCTCGACCAGCCGTCTGCCCGTGGCCACCGCGAAGGTGAGACCACCCAGCGAGATCAGAATCATCAAGAAATACAGGCCGGTGCGGTAGCCGATGGTCGCGGCATCGCCCACGGCAGGCGGGTTTGCCGGATATTTCAGGCTCGGCACATAATAGAGCGCGGCGAAGGCGGCACCCGCGAGCAGCAAGGCGAGCAAGCGCGGGTTCACATCGCCGACGCGTCCATAGAGGAAGGCGAAAGCGAGCGCGAACAGGCCGCCCATCGCCGCACCATAGACGACCACGGCGGTGAGCAAGCCCGTGGTGCTCTGCACCTTGCGGCTGACCAGTCCTTCCTCTGCGTCGTCGTGGCTGTGCGCATGCGCCGAGGCGGTTTCTTGCTGATCGGTTGCCGCCTGCTCGTGCTGATGCGTGGGCTGGGCCTCGACTAATGCGGGCTGCTCCTCGAAGGCGATGGCGCGGTCGACCTGCGGCTCGCCGATCATTTTGGCGACGCCAAAGGCGAGTAACCCGGCAACCACCCCTGCGATCATGCCGCGGATGAGTAGATCTCTGACCATGGATTTCCCCACTTGGGTTTAGTGGCAGGGAAAGCCGAGCAAATGCCGGCCGTCATGGGTGAATTCATGCACATACATGCCGGGGATGATCGAGGTGGCGCCTTCCTCGACGCCGACGAAATAGATCAGCAGCAGCAAGAGGCCCCCGAATATCAGCCAGGGAAGAATCTCGCGGACTGGAATGGTGATGGGTGGAGAGATTGGTGCAGTGACGGCCTTAGCCATGGCAACCTCCTTGGGATCAGCGTCCCGTTTGAGTGCGTCTATCCACGAAGGAAGGTCTGACTTTCGATCTCGTGCTGGAAGTACGAGCCGATCACAGTGGCGCGACCGTGCCGGACTCACACCGGCTTCCTCGCTTCGCAATGCTCCACCCTAGGAGCGCGTGGCTTGCGATGTCAATTCTGATGTCGAGCGAAGCGCTGCGCGCTACCGCGCCAAGGCTCAAGCAAGCGCGCTCGCCAGCCGCTGCCACGCCTCTTCGGCGCCCGGTATCCCGAAGCGCAGCCAGGAGGGATGCTGCTCGAAGCGGCGGACGAGGATGCCGGCTTGGCCGAGGCGCGGGAACAGCTCGGGCGCGGCCGGGTTCTCGGCCAGGCGGAACAGCAGCGTGCCGCCGATGAGCGCTAGGCCTGCCTGCCGCAGCATCGCATCGAGGCGTTCGACGTCGGCGGCTAGCCGCCGCTTGGCCACTGCGAGCCACGGCCGATCGCCGAGCGCGCGCCTGCCGATGTCGATGGCCGGTTCCGACGCCGGCCAGGGCCGAGCGCGGCGCGGATCGAGGCCGTGAGATCGGGGCTCGTTAGCGCTAAGCCGAGCCGGAGCCCCCCAACCCGTAAGGCTTGGAGAGCGAGCGCAGCACCAGGAGGCCCGGTTGCGACAGATGGGGCGCGAGACTGAGCGCTTCATCTTCGAGGTCGGCGAAGGCCTCATCGACGATCACCAGTCCGCCGCTCTTTCTTGCGCGCAACAGAGTGAGCAGATCTGCGGCGTCGAAGCGTCGCCTGTCCGGATTGTTGGGGTTACAGATGACGATTGCGGCCGCGTCGTGCAGTTTCCCGAGATCATTCACCTGTTCGACCTTGCTTCCCGCAGCGGCAAAGGCGCGTGCATATTCGCCGTAAGTGGGGCCAAGGATCGCGACCGACTTTTGTTGAAACAACGGGGCAGGAGGGAGATCAAGATCTGCGTGCCGTGCGCGGCGGCGACCATGGACGCATCCGAAACGCCATAGGCTTTTGCGGTGACGGCTTCGAGCGCCGCGACCGCCCCTGGCTCCGGTAGCCGCGTCCAGGCGTCGGTCTTCAGCGGAGGAATGGGGTAGGCAGGGGATTGATCCCCGTCGAAAGATCGATGAAGGCTTCGGGCGCGAGCGGAAAAAGACGCCGCGCCTCCTGCAACCGGCCGCCATGGAGCGGGCCGCAATGCTCGCGCGCTGTGCTAGGCCTAGGCTGATCCATGGGCATGTTGTTCAATTTCGTCACCGTCCTCTGCGCGCTGCTGATCGAAGCAGCCTTCGGCTATCCGGTCGCTCTCTTCCGCCGCGTCCAGCATCCCGTCATGTGGATGGGCGCGTTGCTCGATCGCCTGGAGAACCGGCTGAACCAGCCGAGCATGCCCGAGGCCAGGCGGCGGCTCAACGGGCTCCTCGCCCTCGCCGCGCTGTTGGCGGCGAGTGTCCTGCCTGCGCTCATGGTGCAATGCGCGGTTCTGTCACTTCTGCCGAGCCTGCTTGCCCTTGCGCTCCTCGCTGTGCTCGCAAGCACGCTGATCGCGCAAGCGAGCCTTTACGATCACGTCGCGGCCGTGGCCGACGCACTCGACCGCCAAGGGCTCGAGGCCGGACGCGCGGCGGTGGCCAAGATCGTGGGCCGCGACACCGGCACCCTCGATGGAGAGGGCGTCGCCCGCGCCGGAATAGAAAGCCTCGCCGAGAATTTCTCGGACGGCGTGGTGGCGCCATGCCTCTGGGGCGCGCTGCTCGGGCTCCCCGGCATGGCGGCCTATAAGGCCGTCAACACCGCCGACAGCATGATCGGACATTTGACTGAACGTCATGCCGCCTTCGGCTGGGCAGCAGCCAAGCTCGACGATGCGCTCAATCTTCCCGCCTCCCGTCTTGCCGCGTTGTGGCTTGCCCTTGCCGCTCTGTTTCATCGGGACGCCAGCACCAAGGATGCGTTCGCGACGGTGCTGAGGGACGCGAAGCGCCACCGCTCGCCCAATGCCGGCTGGCCCGAAGCGGCGATGGCCGGCGCGCTTCACCTCAAACTTGCCGGTCCGCGCACCTATCCTGGCACATTGACCGAGGATGCTTGGATCGGGGAGGGAAGCAGCGCGGCGAGTGCGGCCGATATCCGCCGGGCGCTACGACTGTATCGAACCGCCTGCGCCGTGCAGATCGCCGTGCTTGGGTTGGTCGCCTTGCTCATCGCGCTGATTTGAGCAGGCGATCGATATTGATATGCGCTTCAAGATGCGCGGCGAGCGCATCGAGCGTACTCTCAATTAGCGCCTCGTGACTGCGAGGCGAAGGCGTGCCGCCGAGACGCGCGACCCAGGCGCGCCGCTGCTGGTCCTCGCCGAAGAAACCATGCACATAAGTCCCGGCCACGCGGCCGTCCGCCGAAATGGCGCCATCGACGCGGCCGTCGTTGAAGCGCAGCAGCGGTGTCGCGGCGGCGGGGCCTGAGCTCCGCCCCATATGCATCTCGTAGCCCTTGACCGGAACGCCGTCGACAGTCGTCTCGCCGGCAATCTCGGTGAGGGACTTCGTCCCGGTGATCTCGGTGTCGAGATCGAGCAGGCCTAGGCCCGTTACGGTCATCGGCGGGCCCTCGATCCCTTGCGGGTCGGCGATGGTGCGGCCGAGCATCTGATAGCCGCCGCACAGTCCTAATACACGGCCGCCCCGCCGCACATGCGCGGCGATGTCGATGTCCCAACCCTCCGCGCGGAGCGCGGCGACATCGGCGATGGTCGCCTTCGAACCCGGCAGCACGATGAGATCGCACAAGGGGAGCGGCGTGCCGCGTCTCACCATGATGAGCTCGACGTCGGGCTCCGAGCTAAGCGGATCGAGATCGTCGAAATTGGCGATGCGCGGGAGGAGCGGCACCGCGATTCTGATGCGTCCATTCCCGCGTGCCCCGCTCGTCTCGGCCAGATCGTAGGCGTCCTCCGCCGGCAACGCCCTCGCGCCATCGAAGAAAGGCACCAGCCCGAGCGCCGGCCAGCCGGTCCACTTGGCGATCTCGACCATGCCGTCGCCGAACAGGGAGAGATCACCCCGCATGCGGTTGACGATGAAGCCCACGACAAGCTTAGCGTCCTCAAGCTCGAGCACGGCCTTCGTCCCAACCAGGCTCGCGATCACACCGCCCCGGTCGATATCGCCGATCACCACCACCGGCACGTCGGCCGCTCGCGCAAAGCCCATATTGGCGATATCATGCTTGCGGAGATTGATCTCCGAGGCGCTGCCTGCACCTTCCACCAGCACGATGTCGGCCTCGCGCTTGAGTAGGGCGAAGCTCTCAAGCACATTCGGCATGAGCTTGGGCTTCAACGCTTGGAACGCCCGCGCATTTGCTTGGCCGAACACTTTTCCCTGCACGATGACCTGCGCACCGGTCTCGCTTTGCGGCTTCAACAGCACCGGGTTCATATGCACGGAAGGCGGAACGCGCGCCGCGCGCGCCTGGAGCGCCTGCGCCCGGCCGATCTCGCCGCCATCGGCCGTCACCGCCGCGTTGTTCGACATGTTCTGCGGCTTGAAGGGCCTGACCGTCAGCCCCCGTGCAGTCAGCGCGCGGGCGAGCCCCGCGACGAGCAGCGACTTCCCCACATTGGAAGCCGTCCCCTGCAGCATGATGGCGCGCGCACCCATTAGAACTCGATGCCGGCTTGCGCCTTTACCCCTTGGGCGAAGTGGTGCTTCACCAGCGTCATCTCGGTGACAAGGTCGGCGGCCTCGATCAGCTCGCGCTTGGCGTTCCGCCCCGTGACCACCACGTGCAGATCGGGCCTGCGGTGCTTCAAGGTTTCAACCACCTCGGTCAGCGGCAGATAGTCGTAGCGGAGCGCGATGTTGAGCTCGTCGAGTACGATGAGCTTGAGGTCTGGCTCGGCCATCAGCGCCTTCGCCGTCTCCCAGGCGCGTGCCGCCGCCGCTATGTCGCGGGCCTTGTCTTGCGTCTCCCAGGTGAAACCCTCGCCGAGGGTATGCCAGCGCACCATGTCGCCGAAGCCTTCGAGCACGCTGCGCTCGCCCGTATTCCACGCGCCCTTGATGAACTGCACCACGGCGCAGCGCCCGCCATTGCCGACCATGCGCAGCACGAGGCCGAAGGCAGCCGTCGATTTGCCCTTGCCCGTCCCGGTATTGACGATCAGCAGGCCCTTGCTCTCGACGGTCTTGGCGGCGACCTCCGCGTCCTGGGCAGCCTTACGGTTTGCCATCTTGGCGCGATGGCGCTCCTTCTCGTCCTTGGTCATGTCGTCGGTCATGTAGGTTTCACCGTCATGGGCAGGCCCGCCACCATGAAAACGACGTGCTGGGCACGCGCGGCAAGGCGCTGATTGAGGGAGCCAGCTTTATCACGAAAGGCGCGGCCGAGCGGCGTCTCCGGCACGATGCCGAGCCCCACCTCGTTCGAGACCACGATGGTGGGTGCGCGGCGCGCACGCAGCGCAACCTCGAGGCCGGTGACGGCCAGATCGGGATCATGCCCGCCAAGCATCAGATTAGACAGCCAGAGCGTCAGGCAGTCGATCACCACCGGCGCCTCGGCGGGCGCTTCAGTAAGGGCGCCGGCAAGGTCGATCGGCGCCTCCATGGTGATCCAGCCATCGCCGCGTTCCCGTCTATGCCCGGCGATACGCTCCCGCATCTCCTCGTCCAGCGCCTCGGCTGTCGCGATCATGACCCAAGGCGCCAGGTTGGCCCGCGCCAGGCTCTGCGCATGGCGGCTCTTCCCTGAGCGGGCGCCGCCAATGACGAAGGTCAGAAGCGGGTTTTGTAAGAGTCCCTGGGTCGCCATGCTCGATGAGTCCCAATTGCCGATTGCGGGCGGGAACATAGCCCGCCGGGGGCGCTTTCCGAACCCATCATTGACAAGCACCATCTTGGGGCCGTTTTATGCGGACGTGACGGTCTCCTCGTCGATGAGGAGTGAAAAGGGAATGCGGTGAGGGGCTTTTTGCCCGAATTCCGCAGCTGCCCCCGCAACTGTAAGCGGAAAGCTTGTCGTCAAATGACCACTGGGGTGAGCCCTGGGAAGGCGACGGCCAGCGTAAGAATCCGCGAGCCAGGAGACCTGCCGTCGCGTTGTTGACCCGTGATGCCGGGCGGGGTGCCCTGGCAAATGCGGTGGCCGGTTGACCGGCCGGGCGCGAAGCATCGCGCCTTTCGTGATGGCGCTTGCACCCCTAAGGATGCGTTCGAAGTGTCTCACGGGGTCGACGTGCCGCAGGACGATCGTCCGCAGCTCTATATTTGTATCTCCTGCCGGTGCCACGGCACCGACGAAGCGGCGGAGGGCGCGCCGGCCGACGGACGCCGTCTCTATTACGCGGTCAGGTCGCTGGTGGCCGAGATGGGCGCGTCGGCGCCGGTGCACGTGCTTCCCACGCTTTGCTTCGCCAATTGCGAGCGAGGCTGCACGGCCGGTATCGCGGCACCAGGAAAATGGTCGTATCTCGTGGGCGAGCTTAGTCCCGAACTTGCGGCCGATCTCCTGACCTACAGTGCCGCCTATGCCAAGGCCAAGACCGGCGTCGTGTTGCCGTCAGGGCGACCGGCATCCATGCAAACGAGCGTGATCGCACGCTTTCCCGCTTCTCTCCAGCAAGCCAAGGATGCCGCCGAATGACCGCCGCACCGCGCATCCCCGCCACCATCATCACCGGTTTCCTCGGCGCCGGGAAAACCACGCTCGTCCGCCATGTGTTGGAGAATGCCAACGGACTGCGGCTCGCCATCATCGTCAATGAGTTCGGCAGCGTCGGCATCGACGGCGAGACCCTCCGCGGCTGCGGCATCGAGAGCTGCCCGGAAGAGAATATCGTCGAGCTCTCCAATGGCTGTCTCTGCTGCACCGTGGCCGAGGACTTCATTCCCACCATGCAGGCGCTGATCGACCGCGCGCTGCCGCCCGAGCATATCCTCATCGAAACCTCGGGGCTCGCGCTGCCAAAGCCGTTGGTCAAGGCCTTCGATTGGCCTTCCATCCGCTCGCGGCTGACGGTGGACGGCGTGATCGCCGTGGTGGATGCGCCGGCGGTGGCCTCTGGCCGCTTCGCGCAAGACCCGGAGGCCATCGCGCGCCAGCGCGAGCTGGACCCTTCCGTCGATCACGACAACCCGCTGGCCGAAGTCTATGAGGACCAGCTCATGGCCGCCGACTTGATCGTGCTGAACAAGACCGATCTGGTCGACGCCGAGACCTACGAGCTGCTCAAGCGCGACGTCGCGGCCATCGTGCCGCGCGCGGTGAAGGTGATTGCCGCGCGCGAAGGCAGGGTGGATGCGGCCGTGCTGCTTGGGATTGGCGCCGCCGCCGAGGATGATCTCGCCGCGCGCCCGTCCCATCACGACGCGCTGGACGGCGCGCATGAGCATGACGATTTCCAAAGCTTCGTCGTTTTGTTGCCGGAGCTCCGCGATGCCGATCTGCTGCTCGCCCGCCTCAAAGCGGTCGCCGAAGCCCATGATGTGCTGCGCATCAAGGGCTTCGCGGCTATTGCCGGCAAGCCCATGCGCCTTGCGGTGCAGGGGGTAGGCCGCCGCTTCCGGTCAAGTTTCGACCGGCCTTGGCCGAAGGACAGCGAGCGACAAGGCCATGTCGTGGTGATCGGCCGGACCGGGCTAGACCGCGCGTCGATCGAAGCTCAAATTCTAGGCTAGACCATGCATTTGTTGGTGCGCGAGACGAGGGCGTTGGACGAGGCGGATGCCGCCATCGATCTCGGCCAGTCGCCGGCCGACCTCGTCTTTCTCTCCTTCTCCGACAGTGACCTTGGCGCCGCTGCTGCTGCGTGGACGGCGCACCGCGAAGCGGTTCCCTCCTTGCGCCTCGCCAATCTCGCCAAGCTCCGCCACCCCATGTCGGTCGACCTCTATGTCGAGCAGGTGATTGAACGCGCCCGCTGCGTGGTGGTGCGCCTGCTCGGCGGGCTCGACTATTGGCGCTACGGCGCTGAGGAACTGGCCCACGCCGCCCGTGCCGCCGGTATTCCGCTGGCGCTTCTGCCGGGCGATGGCCGCGCGGATGCGCGGCTCGCGAAGCTCTCCACGGTGACGGATTCGATGCTAGCCCGGCTCGACGGCCATTTCACTGAAGGCGGTCCCGAAAATATCCGCCGCGCGCTCGATCTCATGGCGCATCTGGCGGGGCTCGCACCCGACTATAGTCTAACGCCAGAGCCGGTCGCCATGCATGGTGCCCATGAACTCGGCGTGACTGAGTTACCGGGCCGGCCGCTCGCGGTCATCGTGTTTTATCGCGCTTATCTGCTCGCCGCCGATCTCGCGCCGATCGAGGCCCTGGCGCGCGCGCTCGAGCGAGAAGGCCTCAATGTCCGCGCGCTCTATGTCGGCAGCTTGAAGGATGGCGACACCGCGGCCTTCGTCGCGGAGCGATTACGCGAGTGGCGCCCAGAGATTATCCTCAACGCCACGGCCTTCTCCGCCCGTCTCGATGATGCGCCGTCGCCGCTGGAAGCCGCCGGTGCGCCCATCCTCCAGCTCGTGCTTGCGGGTTCCGGTCGGGACGCCTGGCAAGGCTCGTCGCGGGGACTGTCGCAATCAGATCTCGCCATGCAGGTGGTGCTGCCCGAGCTCGACGGGCGCCTTCTCACCACGGCGATATCCTTCAAATCCGAGCAGAGCCAGGTCGCTGGCCTTGAGTTCGCCCGCGTCGCACACCAGCCGGCGGAAGACGGTATTGCCGCCGCTGCGCGAAGCGCTTGGCGGTGGGCGAGGCTCGCCACCACGCCGCGCGTCCATCGCAAGCTCGCACTCGTGCTGTCGGACTATCCGGGTGCGGGCGGGCAGGCGGCGCACGCCGTCGGCCTCGACGCCATCGCCAGCACCGTGGAAATCTTGCAGCTTCTCAAGCGCGAGGGCTTCGACGTCGGCGAGACGTTGCCAGCGAATGAAGGGCTCGTCGTGGAGCTTTGCGAGGCAGACCCTGCTCCATTTCTGTCCGCCGGCGACTACCGGCGTCTGGTTGGCACCCTTGACCCAGACGCCTCGGCCAGGATCATGGCTGCCTGGGGCGCACCCGAGGAAGACCCCGCCATTCGCGACGGTCATTTCACCTTGCGCTTTGCGCATCAAGGCAAGCTCATCGCCGCGATCCAGCCGGACCGTGGCAATACGCTCGACCGCAAGGCGAGCTATCACGATCCGGACCTGCCGCCGCGCCACGCTTATGTGGCCTTCTATCTCTGGCTGCGCGAGACGGTAGGCATTCATGCCCTGATCCATCTCGGCACCCATGGCACGCTGGAATGGCTGCCCGGGAAGGCGATGGCCTTGTCGCGCTCCTGCCTGCCCTCGGCGCTGCTTGGCGGTCTGCCCGTGGCCTATCCCTTCATCGTCAACAATCCCGGCGAGGCCGCTGCCGCGAAACGCAGGCTCGGCGCCGTGACCATCGGCCATCTGACGCCGCCGTTGAAGCCTGCCGGCCACGGCAATGACGGTTTGGAGCTCGAGCGCCTGATCGATGAATTTGCCGCGGCCGACGGGCTCGATCGCCGCCGCACCGCGCTTCTGCGCCAGGAGATCCTCGATCGCGCCGCCGCCGCGGGACTGCTCGCCGAGAGTGGCGTAGACCGCACGCTGACCGAGGACGATCAGCTTGCCCGCCTCGACGCCTATCTCTGCGACGTGAAGGATTTGCAGATCCGCGATGGCTTGCATGTCTTCGGCCGGGCGCCGGACGCCGAGCGACGCCATGAATTCCTGGCGGCGCTGGCGCAGTCCAACCCTGGCATTCACGCCGAGACGCTTGCCGCCCGCTTCGACGGCGCGGCCAAATGCGAGCGCGACGCGTTGATCGCCGCGCTCGACGGCAAATTCGTGGCCCCGGGCCCCTCCGGCGCGCCGACCAGGGGCCGCGCCGACGTGCTGCCCACGGGTCGCAATCTCTATGCCATCGATCCGCGCGCCGTGCCGACGCGCTCCGCGGTCGTGCTCGCCGAGAAGGCGGCGCAAGAGCTGCTCCGCCGCCATTTGCAGGATCACGGGGACTGGCCGCGCGCGCTGGTGATGGATGTTTGGGGCAGCGCCACCATGCGCACCGGCGGCGAGGATTTGGCGCTGGCGCTCTTGTTGATGGGCGCGCGTCCCGTATGGAACCAGGGCTCCGCCCGCGTCACCGGCATCGAGATTTTGGCCGTAGCCGAGCTCGAGCATCCGCGCGTGGATGTCACCTTGCGCATATCGGGCCTGTTCCGTGACGCTTTCGAGACGCAGATCGCACTGTTCGACGAGGCGGTCCGCGCTATTGCCTCCCGCGACGAGCCGGCGGAGTGGAATCCGCTTGCGGCCGCCGTCAAAGAATTGAAAGGCGAGGCTTGGCGCAAAGCGACCGCGCGCATCTATGGCGCTGCCCCCGGCGGCTACGGGGCCGGCGTCACCGAGCGCGTGGAGCGTGGCGCTTGGGCTGCCCGCGGCGATCTCGGGCTCGATTATCTCGCCGCGTCCGCCACGGCCTATGGCAAAGGGATCGATGGCGTGGCGCATGCCGAGGGTTTCGCCGCGCGGGTTAGGAGCGCCGATGCCTTCCTCCATCAGCAGGATCACGCCGAGATCGATCTCCTCGATAGCCTCGACTACGCGGCCTCTGAGGGCGGCTTTGCCGCCGCCGCCGACCGGCTTGGCAGCACGCCGGCGCTTTATCACACCGACATCTCGCGCCCCGAGGCGCCCCGGGTGCGCACCCTGGTCGAGGAGATTGCCCGCATCGTGCGTGGCCGGGCAGCGAACCCCGCCTGGATCGAAGGCATGATGCGCCACGGCTATCGCGGCGCCGCCGAGGTGACGCGGAGTGTCGAGGGTCTGTTCGCCTTCGCCGCCACGCTGCCGGCTCGTCTCGACCCGCAATTCGATGTGCTGTTCGACGCCACGCTCGGCAATGAGCGTGTCGATGGTTTCTTGCGGAAGGAGAACCCCTCCGCCCGCGAGGCCATGGCCGCCCGCTTCGACGAGGCGATCCGCCGCGATCTCTGGCGCCCCCGCCGCAACAGCGTCGCCGCGATGCATGAGGACGCATCATGACCGCGGCGCCCACAATTAAGGGCTGGTGCCCGACGCTGCTGTCGCCAATGCAGTCGGGCGATGGCTGGCTCGCACGGGTCAAGCCAACCGCGGCGAAAGTGAGCGCCGCATCGGCGCGCATCATTGCGGAAGCCGCAAGCCGCCATGGCAATGGCCATATCGACCTGACGGCCCGCGCCAATTTCCAGATCAGGGGCCTGACGCCGCGCTCGGCCGAGCTATTCGCAGAGATCATCATCGGTGATGGGCTGGCCAGCGCTCGCCCCTCCGTTGAGGTGATCCGCAACGTCATGGCGAGCCCGCTCGGACCCGACGATCCATCGGCTGCGTTCGACTCGCATGCGGCCGCCATCGAGATCGAGGCCATGCTTGCCGGCGAGCCAGCGCTACAGGCGCTGCCGCCCAAATTCGGTTTTCTGGTCGACGCCGGCGGGGTGTTGCCGCTCGCCGGCATTACCGCTGACATCATGGTCCGCGCCAATGGGGGCCAGCTTGCGGTGCAGCTTGACGGCGGGACGCTCGCCGCACGCTGCGCTCCATCGGTGCTCGCCGAAACGGTCAAGGCCTTGGCTCTCGCCTTCCTTCACGAGTCAGGGGAACGACGCGAGCCGCCGCGCCGCACGCGTGCGCTGATCATGGCCGTAGGCGAAGAGGCGATTTTCAACGCCGCAGGGCTGACATCTGTCTCTTTGCATTCGGTGCCTCCATTCGGAGCGCCGTCGCTGATCGGCTTCGTTCCCTATCCCGGCGAGGCAACAGGCGAGTTTGGCGTCGGGCTGTCCTTCGGCCGTATCGAGGCGGAAGCCTTGTTCAACCTTGCCGATCTTTCCGCGCGCTACGGCGACGGCAGCCTGAGAACCACGCCATGGCGCGCTCTGCTGCTTCCCGGCATTGGCAGCGCAAATGTCGAGGACTTTGCGGAGGAGGTCCAGACGCTCGGCCTCATCGCCGATAGCGCCGACCCGCGTCTCCACATCTTTGCCTGCGTCGGCGCGCCCTCCTGCCAAAGCGCAAGCGTCGATGCGCGTGGCCACGCGAGCCGCCTTGCCGCCACCATCGCGGCAACGCGCGATCAGACCATCCACGTTTCCGCTTGCACCAAATCTTGCGCCCATCGCGGACCCGCCGCCTTCACTTTTGTGGGACGCGACGGCCGCTATGATCTTGTTCGCAATGGCAGCGCCGGGGACAAACCGGCTTGGACCGGTCTCAGCATCGAACAGGCCGTCGCCCTGCTCCAATCCGCGAAAGAACAGCAAGCATGAGCGCAGAGTACGACTATGCCCGCGACGGGGCCGAGATCTACCGCCGGTCCTTCGCCATCATCCGCGCCGAGGCGGACCTTGCCCGCTTCGACAAGGACGAGGCGCGCGTCGCCGTGCGCGTCATCCATGCCTGTGGCATGGTCGAGATCTCCCGCGACCTCGTCTTCGCGCGCGGCTTCGTGTCCACGGCGCGATGCGCGCTGCTCGCCGGCAAGCCGGTCTTCTGCGATTCCAAGATGGTGGCAAACGGCATCACCCGCGCCAGGCTCCCCGCCGGCAATGAGGTGATCTGCACGCTCGATGCCCCGGGCATCGCTGAGCGCGCCGCGCGTCTAGGCACAACGCGCTCAGCGGCGGCGCTCGACCTCTGGCTCGACCGGCTGGACGGCGCGCTGGTCGCCATCGGCAATGCGCCGACTGCGCTGTTCCGGCTCTTGGAGCTTATCGATGCAGGCGCGCCGAAACCGGCCGCGGTGATCGGGATGCCGGTTGGCTTTGTCGGCGCGGCCGAAGCCAAGCAGGCTCTCCAGAGCCAGGGCTCCTTGCCCTTCCTGATCGTGAAGGGCCGCAAAGGCGGCAGCGCCATGGCCGCCGCCGCCGTCAACGCACTTGCCAGCGAGGCCGAGTGATGACATCGCAGGGCACGCTCTATGGCGTGGGCGTCGGCCCGGGCGATCCCGAGCTGATGTCGCTGAAGGCCGCGCGCATTCTGAAATCGGCGCCGGTCATCGCCTTCTTCGCCAAGAAGGGGAACCCCGGCAATGCGCGCCGCATCGCCGACATTCACCTGAACCCGCAAGCCGAGCTCATTCGCCTCGACTATCCCTTCACCACCGAGATCGCCGAGACCGACTCCCGCTATCGCCAAGCCTTGGCGGCCTTCTACGATGCGAGCGCCGCGCTGCTCGCCGAGAAATTGGACAGCGGTCAGGACGTGGCCGTGCTCTGCGCCGGCGATCCCTTCTTCTACGGCTCCTATGCGCATCTGCATGAGCGGCTGGTCGAGAGCCATATTTGTGAGGTGATCCCCGGCATCACCGCCATGAGCGGATGCTGGACGAGGGCGGCCACGCCCATGACCTGCGGCGATGAGATGCTGGCTGTGCTGTCCGGCACGATGGATGTGGACAGTCTCGTCGAGCGGCTCGCCGTCTGCGAGGCGGTGGTGATCATGAAGGTTGGCCGCAACCTCCCCAAGATCAGGCAGGCGCTTGCCCGCGCGGGGATGCTCGATCGCGCCATCTATGTCGAGCGCGGCACCATGCCCGAGGAGCGCATTGTGCGGCTCGCCGACAAGCCCGACGACGAGGCGGCCTATTTTGGCGTCGTGCTCGTGCCGGGTTTGACGAGGCGGCTATGACGGGGTGCCTCGCCATTGTCGGCCTTGGCCCCGGCGCGCCGGAGCTGATGACGCCGCTCGCCGCCGAGACGCTTCGCGCCGCGACCGATGTCGTCGGCTATGCGCCTTATCTCGCCCGTGTGCCGGAGGGCATGGGTCAGCGCCGCCACGCTTCCGACAATCGCGAGGAGCTTGCCCGCGCCCGCCAGGCGCTTGAGCTTGCTGCGCAAGGCAAGTCCGTCGCGGTCGTCTCCTCGGGCGATCCAGGGATGTTCGCCATGGCAAGTGCCGTGTTCGAGGCGATCGAGACGGGCAACGCCGCCTGGAAGGACATTGATATCACCGTGGTGCCTGGCGTTTCGGCCATGCTCGCCGCGGCCGCCCGAATCGGCGCCCCGCTCGGCCATGATTTCTGCGTCATCTCGCTCTCCGACAATCTGAAGCCCTGGGAGCTGGTGCTGAAGCGCCTGGAGGCTGCGGCGGCGGGCGACTTTATTATTGTGCTCTACAACCCCGCCTCGAAGGCGCGCCCCTGGCAACTTGGCGAAGCCTTAGGCCTCATCGCGCGGCATCGTGCCGGCGCCACGCCGGTGATTTTTGCCCGCGCAGTCACGCAAGCCGATGAAAGCATTGAGATAACGACGATTGCGGAGGCCGATCCAGCTCGCGCCGATATGCGCACGCTCGTCATTGTGGGATCGAGTGCGACGAGGTTGATCCAAGGATCGAGAGGGCCTTTCGTCTACACCCCCCGTCACGCCGAGCTGGTCGAACCATGAGCGCGCTCGAGCCAGGCAAGCGCCTCCGCGATGGTCTCGACGCTCGGTGCGTCGGGCATTTCGGGGCGCTCAACCATCACTACGGGAAGATTGAGCGCGCGGGCGGCGGCGAGCTTGGCCGCGGTCGCCGTGCCGCCGGAATTCTTGGTGACCAGCACCTCGATGGCGTGGGCATTCAGGACCTTGCACTCGTCGGCATAGGCGAAGGGCCCGCGCGCGCTGATAACCTTGACGCGGGGCGGCAAGGCATCCGGCTCCGGAGCTTCGACGCTGCGCAGCAGATAGAAATGTTGAGCTGCCGCCTTGAACGGTGCGAGCTCCTTCCGGCCGGTGGTCAGCAAGACGCGCTTCGGCTGATCGCCAAGCGCCGCGGCGGCGGCGTCCAGATCCGCGACCAGGATCCAAGTGTCGCCGGACTCGGGCGCCCAGGGAGGCCGGCGGATGGCGAGCAGCTTGATGCCGGCGAGAGCCGCCGCCTCGACGGCGTTCCGCTTCATCTTCGCAGCGTATGGATGGGTGGCGTCCACCAGGATATCGATACGGGTCTCGGTAACGTAGCGCGCCAAGCCTTCCACGCCGCCGAACCCGCCGCTCCGTACGCGTATCGGGCTTTCGGCGGGGTGCTGGGTGCGCCCGGCGAGCGACAGCGTCGATTCGAAACGTTGGTCGGAGGCGAGCGTGCGCGCAAGCATTGCGCCCTCGCTGCTGCCGCCGAGAATGAGAAGCCTTGTTTGCGCCATCTAAGCTCGAAGGTTGCGCCATGACCGATGTGTTACACCGCCATCAGCCAGGCCGTTGGCTTGCCATCGTGGGGCTCGGCGAGGACGGTGTCGAGGGCCTTAGCCCGGCGGCCCGAGCGCTGATCGCCAATGCGAAGCTCGTGATCGGCGGCCGCCGCCACCTCGCGCTCGCCGACGGTCTGCCGCGCGGCGAATGCATGCCGTGGCCGAGCCCGATCGCGGAGTCGCTGCCGACCATCCTCGCTTATCGCGGCGAGGCGGTCACGGTGCTGGCCTCCGGCGATCCTTATTG
>Ga0315292_10000490_pt1 | contig 18604 bp, 15 predicted proteins | sample YL17G13_0_MG_FD_204029 | JGI IMG/M metagenome (GOLD analysis project Ga0315292, IMG submission 204029) | Sediment microbial communities from Yellowstone Lake, YNP, Wyoming, USA - YL17G13_0 | ecosystem: Environmental > Aquatic > Freshwater > Lake > Sediment | place: USA: Wyoming | collected... | reverse complement strand
ATCAGTGGGCTTTCATGCGAATTTCACCGGTTTATTGAGCATTTTACAACCGGCTTTGTTCACTTATGACCTTTTTTCAACGCCCTCATATATGCCAAATGTAATTTTTATGGAATAATTTTATAGAATTTCCCCATAACACACATATCTCCTTATGGTTAATGGTAACGCCTTCCTTTCCATAGCACCCCGCGGCCAGAAACCACATTAAATGCGGATGCTGCCATCATGGCAGTGAAAATGAGTGCTCCAAACGGGAAGGTGAGAGCATATCCACCTGGGATGCGAAACGCCCGGCAAGCCTGGAGACGGTTGAATATCAGATAAATCCAAAGCAGGCTGGCCTCGACCGTGACAACCGCAGCCGCGACCCCACCCCCCGAGGTGAGCCAAACCAGACCTCCCAATAACCAGAAGGGTAGCAAAATGGAGACCACCAAACCAAGTATAGCTCCAAATAATAGGAGCTCTAATCTGTCTTGCAGTCCCAGGTAAATATTCTTGGTCCAGCCTTCCCACATCTCCGCTAGGGAGGTGTACATGCGTGTCCGAGCAACCTTGCGCCCGTCCGCGAGGATCAACCTGTAACCCGCATGCTTGGTTATGGTAGCGATAGCTTTATCCTCGTCGATCCTATCCTTCACTGCCGTGTGCCCGCCAACCTGGTCGTAAACGCTACGTTTGATCAGGATGAATTGTCCGTTGGAGATGGCATCCGGTTTTTGGGGGTCATTCACCTGCTTAGCCGGGAAACCAAAGGATAGACCCAGAAAAACCAGAGGCAGGATGGTCTTTTCCCAAAAGCTGCCCAGCTCTTGCTCCGTCAGGATGGAGAACATATCTGCCCCCTGATTTACTGCCATGCGATAAGTTGAGCTAAGCAAATCAGGCTCAGCAAAGGTGTCTGCATCCATAAAGCACAGCCACGCGCCATGAGCTGCAGCAGCACCCTGTACCAGAGCATGAGGCTTACCAGCCCATCCAGGCGGGAGCTCTGACCCATGGATGAAACGCAAGCGAGTATCCTTCTTTTCAAGCTGTGACAGAATAACGGGAGTTTCATCGATGGAACGGTCATCGACCACAATGACCTCAACATTCGGATAGGTCTGTCTGAACAAAGCCTGGATGCAGCGCTTGATATTTCGTTCCTCATTTCGAGCGGGGATAATCACCGAGAACAATGGGGGTTCACCTGCAAGGGGGTATATATCCTGATCGGATTGCGGTTCGACCACGATATCTAGGCTGCTACGACCATGCACCAGCCAGGTGATATACAAACCCAACCCCATCGCCAGGGTGGATAAAACGATCAACGCTGGCAAGCTTATACCACCCTCACCAGGCTGCCATGTTCGGTCTTCTCCACTTCGATGCGATTGGGGAAGGCGTCTTTCAGCTCATCGATGTGGGTAATGACGAGCACTTTGGCAAAATCCTGCTTCACCTGGTTGATGGCTTCGATCAGGTGCTGTCTGCCCATCGCATCCTGACTGCCAAAGCCTTCGTCTATAACCAGGGTCTGCAAGCGCGCTCCGGCACGCTTGGCTAGCAATTCAGATAGTGCGAGCCGGATGGCAAAATTCACCCGGAAGGCTTCGCCTCCAGAATAGAGCTCGTAATCACGCGTGCCAGCACCGTCTGAGATGAGGATATCCAGTGTTTCCTTTAAGTCTTCGCGCTTTTTATCCTTAAACTGGGCCTGGGTCGCAAAGCGGACCGACATGTTCCCTTCGCTTAAACGGTCCAGAAGGTTGTTAGCCCGTGATTCTATCTCCGGCAAAGCCTGTTCAATCAACAAAGCCGGCACTCCATCCTTGCCAAATGCCCGTTCGAGCTGTTTATACTGCCCGACCAGGCGCGCAAACCCTTCGCGCTGTACAGTCAGATCTTTGAGCCGCACTTTTAAGTCCTTGAGTACCATCACCTTTTGTTGGGCGGCACCAACTTCCAACCTCTGGCTGTTTTCCTGTTCGAGCAGCTCATGTAAACTGCGTTCGGCTGCCTCAAGATCCGGAGCTTGTGCCTCGGCTGCTGCCAGGTTAGCACTTGAGTTATCATATTCCTGTTGCAGGTGAGTAATCTCCGTGGTTACAGATTCGAATTGGCTTTGGGCTTCAGTGATCTCTCGTTCCAGGGGTTGCAATGCAGCGCGGGCAGATTCAAGTGCCCGATATTCACCTTCAGCGGTGCGTGCGGCAATTTCGAGCTTTCGACTGGTATCATGGGCGGCCGCGTCATAACCAATGGCTTTTAATTCATCATCGATGGACGCCAACAGCAGCCGTGCCTCCGTCGCGTATGTCTCGGAATTTAAGGTTTCCTGGACATCAGCCAAACGGGGAGCCCCTTTCTGCTCCCACTCCTCCGTCTTCTGCTGGATGGTTTCGATCTGCCCAGCCAGGCGGGCGATGGTTTGGGTAAGGTTCAGGCGCTCGCTATCCGCCCTGGATAGGGATTCAATCTGAGCTTCAAGCTCACTCACTTTTCGGTCAGCTTCTTTCAAAAAAGCTTGATTAGCCCGATATCGATCCCCCATCTCCCTCCCCTGTGTGGCAATCTCTTCGATTAGCTGGAGGCGGTCGTGCGTTTCCAGCGATCGACCACAAAGAGGGCAGGCTGCCCCTTCCGTCTGTGATAACTGGTCAATACGGGCTTTAAGCTGGTCCATCTCAGCTTTCAGGCGGGGGTTTTCAGCTCTGGCATCTGCCTGCCTTTGACGGGCAGTTTGCAACTCAGCATCCAATACTGACCTTTGGCTGACAGCTTGCTCAGCCTTCTCCAATGCCTGCCGAAAAAAGGAGATCTGCGATTCTAGCTCCGCTCGGGAACCATCTTGAGACTGGATCATCTTTTGGGTCAAACGGAGCTGTTCAATCTCCTGGGATAATCGTGCCCGTTCTGCTTCAATTTCCATGCGGGGTGCCTGCCGCCTGGCTTCATGCTCCCTGAAGCGAGCAGCCACTTCATCCCAGCGTTCCAGTTCAACCCTGTGCGCCAACCAGCTGGCATAACCAGCTTCAATCTCGGCTGCCTTTGACACCATACGGGCAAAATCATCGCACTCCTGCTGACGGGTGGCCAGGCGAGCCTCAAGCTCACTCAGCCTTTGTTGAGCTGATTCAAGCTGTCGCCCAAGCATGTTCACCAGCTTGCGTTGCTCTGCCAGGGTGGCATCCACTTTGCGGGCATGCTCAAGCAATAGTTCCTGTGCTTTTCGTGCCTTGGCAAGGTGTTTTAGGTCAGCCTGTAAAGTTTCCAGGCGCTCTGTTCGGGCGGCCTCCTCACTTAATTCTGCATTGATCTCGGCTGTGCGCCCATCCAGGCCAGTAATATCTGATTCAACCCTTTTTCGACGCTCATTCACCCTTTGGCGGTAAGTCTCCCACACTTCCAACCCAAGAATACTCCCCAGTATACGTTTACGATCGCTTGGTTTCTGTTGGGTGAACTGGTCTGCCTTCCCCTGCAGGAAAAACGAGGCATTCACAAAGGTTTCATAATCCAGGCGCAGGGTATGCTCGATTAATTCCTGGGTATTGCGCAATGTAGCTCCAGTTAAGACCTTCCATTTTCCATCTGAAGGCTCTCGGATCTGGAATTCCAAGGAGGTGGTCCTGCCTTTTGGCAATGTCCGTTGCACGCGGTAGGTATTGGCTTCGTATTCAAAAACAAGGGATACTTCTGCAGCATTTGAATGAAGGTTGATCAGTGACTCATCCCGTCTACGCGCCTGACCGAACAACACCCAGGTGAAGGCATCCAACAGGGATGACTTGCCTGCCCCATTGGGTCCGGAGATGCAAGCGAGGTCAAACAAAGTAAAGTCCAGCTCAACCGTGTCGTGGTATGAGAGGAAACCGGTAATAGTGAGTTTAATGGGGATCATCCTGCCTCCATTCTATGGGTTAAGTATAATCGCAGTGTCTTTGAAACCCTGCTTTTATTAATATAGTAAAATTCTCCCATGCAAGGTAGCAGAACCTATTCTCGAGCGAAATCCCTCAACCTTTTGCACACCGTATTGGGATGGACGCGCCACTCTTACTACCTGCTGAGTGGTTTCCTGCTCACTTTGTTCCTCATGGGTTATATATGGTGGCCGTTAGCTAAAGATTACCTTGCCTACATCGATTGGCATGCCAGCTGGTGGCTCTATCTCGATTGGCTCCTTCTGGGCATTTTCCTGTTCATGTCACTTCTCATCATGGCGGGTGCTGACCTACGGGTTGATGCCAGGATCATTCTGGTTGGCTTAATGGGTGGGTTGGTGATCGAATCGTGGGGCACTCAGACCAACTTGTGGTTTTACTATACTGCTGAACGCCCCCCGCTGTGGATCATCCCAGCCTGGCCGATCGCCAGCTTATCCATCGACCGCCTGGTACGTTTCCTTCAAAAAAGTGTCCCACAGCTGGATCACAAAGTATTCAAGATCACCTATTGGCTGGTATTTCCGGTGTTTTATGCCCTGATGATCGCCTTCGTTCGCCCCACCATGGATAAATCTCTCACGCTTTGCGCCTTGGGGCTGGTGACCTTTCTCATCCTCACCCCCACAAACCACCGTCTGGCAGTCCTTACCTTCGTGGCTGGCGCAGGTTTGGGTTATTTCCTCGAGCTTTGGGGCACCACCCGGGAATGCTGGACTTATTACACATTCCAAACTCCTCCGCTGTTTGCCGTCCTTGCTCACGGCATGGCTGCGGTTGCCTTCTGGCGCTCCGCGTTATTAATGAGTTGGATATTTAGTAAATTCATCGTGAAGAGAGAGATCATCCCCGCTGATGCTCCTACTGGTGATTGAACCCATCGCCCTTCACCCTGAAGTTATGCTAGAATTTCTGGCTCTTCGATGATTTCTGTAGCCAACTTTTGAAGATCAACCAGCTCGGATTGATCGATATGGCTCGCTCTCCAGAAGCGGTCCAATAACTCAAGTGGGGTAAGGCTGCCAACGGTTTCATTTTGAGCCAGGCGGGCACGCGCTTCCACCATCGGGCGCCTGATCAGGTGGAATTCAAATGCGCCAGAAGCATACTGGCGTAATGCCACCTCATCGATCAATGTCTCCCACTCACGTGGGTATTCCAACACCAGGCGCACAATGGCTCCCTCCAGCTTTGAGGCTTGCGGGAGGCATCTCTGCAGCTGACCGGTTACATCCTCCCGGCTCTTGAATCGCAAACTGCGATCAATAAAGGGACGGATACCATTAAGTTTGCGCCATTCCACTTCAGTATGGGCATGATCTACACGGGCTATGACAAAGAATTTATCATCTCCTGCTTCGCCAAAATCCACCCGCTCGATCGACCCCGGATAAATGACAGGTGGGTGGCCATTCTCATTCAGGTTTTGGGATTTATGGATATGCCCCAGGGCAACATAGTCCAGACGTGAATCGCGCACGAGGGAACCCGGCAGCACCAGGTCGCTTCCCAGCATGACAGTGCGTTCTCCACCATACACTGCTCCCTGCACTGAGGCATGTGCCGTAAGCACTACCGGTAAGGCTGGATCAGCTTTATCCAGCGAATCTTTCACAATAAAAGTCAGCCTTTCTTCTATGGCTTCATTAACATTCTCCGGGTTCACTGCACTGATCTCCTGGCTGGCCATCAGTCCGGACCGGGACACCCAGGGTATGGCAATGACCTGTAGTGGCAAACCCCACAAATCAGCTGGACGGAGAAAAGCCGGGCGGTCCAGGACCAGCACATTGGGTACTTCAAGGGTGTTGAATGGATCCAAAGTATGGGCACGTCCCAAGGTGGGCGAGGTATCATGATTCCCAACCAGCAGCAGGGTTGGGATCCCTGCCCTTGAGAGACGCATCACCCGCCGGCCCCATTCGCGCTGGAAGGTGGGTGCCGGGTTACGATCCTTATACGCATCCCCCGCAAACAAGACCAGGTCAACCTTCTCAGCAATGGCCGTATCCACGATCGTGTCCAGTGATTTGAGGAAATCCAACACGCGCATGGGCAGCCCGCTGGCAGTGTCATGCCGGCCATAATTAGCCATATCGATATGCGCATCGGCGAAGTGAAGAATGGTCACCATCTTATTGCCTCCCAAACCAGACAAATTGCACCCAGATCATGGTGAGACACCCAGCTGTTCCAACTGGTATAGCCCGGGAGCAAAATCTGGGTGCAGACGCACGCTTTCACGAAAATCCGCAATGGCTGCCTCCGTGTCACCCAGGGCAAGCTCTCCCATCCCGCGCCAATACCAAGACTCCTCCAGGACATCATCAGCAATCGTGTTGAAGGTGACATTTGCCAGATCGATCACGTCCTGGTAGCGCCCGCTGTAGTAATAAGCAAAGTAAGGTCCAGTCTGGTACCACATCATGCGAAAAGGTCGCTGGTCGTCATCCTTCAATCCAGCATACAACTGGAAGGCATAATCATAGGCAAACGCAGCATCCACGTATTCCTTCAGATTGACGTGACTTGTACCGGCATTGAAGGCAGCAAAATATTGGTCTAAACCGGTCAGTGTCGAAGTCTCGTTGGTGGCAACCTCCAACGCTTGCCGGCTGGACCAATCTGTATCTGCATAATCTCCAAGTACTAACAGCAGCTCCTGTTCGCGCACAAGCGGGTATACCACCATGTAGAGATTGTCAAACGATCGCCACCCATTAATGAATTCGGGGTATGGGAATTCATGATTTTCTCCCTGCGGAATGTAGGTATCCTGCACCACCAGCACGCCTTTCGTTTCGTCGTAACCTGTAACGAACTGATAATGTCCCAACCAACCATATCGCCCGGTGAGATCATAGGTGTAGTACCCTTTTTCCGTAACTACCGGGAAACCAGCTGCCACCAGCTTTTTCAGTAAGCTGATATCGCCTCCATAACGGATGAGCGCCCCATAACCAGAGGTCTGGGTCAGGACAAAATCCTGCAACTCATAGGGCATGACATTCTTGTCATCCTTATTGGTTTTAACATACTCGCCAACCGTGTCACGGTTGCCATCCCATCCCCAGAACGTCAGCGTCATGGACAGGTTCGCAGGACCACAGAAGTTATAACGGTTGTGTTGGTCCTCATAATGAACGCCTGCCAGCTTTACGGCATCCGGGAGGGGTGTAGGAGTTAATGTGGGGGTTGAAGAAGGCATGGGTGTGGCAGTTGGACCAGCCTGAGTTGGGGTAGAAATTATCGGTGTGGGAGTTACGGTAGGTGCCAGGGCTGTCAGGGTGGCATTAACGATCAAATCCACCTGGTTTTCCAGATCAGCCTGCTGCTGAGGCTGGAATACGGCTTGCTCAGGTGGGTTGAGGGCGTATTGGATGCGAACACGCAAATTATCGACTCGCCATCCCAAACGGCTATGGACGAAGGGGATGTTATATACTAACAATGCCAATACACACAGCGCAGGTATGGCGAGCAGATACTTATATGAAAATCGGAAGCGCATGGCGGGATTATAACACCGCAATTTTGTATCATTGCGAGAGCCCGGGAAATGTTCGGGCTCTCTCTAATGACAGATTAAGACCCTATTTGTAAGGTACAATAGATTTGTGATATCCATGATAAAGAGAATCATTTCAGTTTTCTGGCTCAGCCTGATTGGCATCAGTCTGTTTCTAAGCCTGCCAGCACGTGCCCAAACCAACACCAACCAGATCATCGTGCTCACAGCGGATGGACCCATCACCCCCGCCATGGCACAATACCTGTCACGCGGCATCAAGGCGGCAGAACAGCAGGGGGCGGAAGCATTAATCTTCCAGCTCAATACCCCCGGCGGTGGGATTGATACGATGACCGAGATGGAGCAGATGATCCTTGCCTCCACTGTACCGGTGATCGTTTATGTAGCTCCAGCGGGAGCGATGGCTGCCAGTGCCGGTACCATCATCACTTTAGCAGGTCATGCATCTGCCATGGCCCCTAACACAACTATCGGCGCAGCCAGTCCAGTCGGTGGCCAGGGTGAAAACCTAGCCACGACCGAAGAGCTCAAAGTCAAAAATGCCCTGGCTGCCACGGCGCGCTCACTCACACAACGCCGTGGTCCGACTGCGGTTGCCCTAGCGGAAGATACCATCCAAAATGCGGTAGCTGTCTCAGCAAGTGAAGCCCTACAAGCCGGACTGATCGATTTCATCTCCGTAGATTTGAATCACCTAAGTAGCCAGTTGGATGGATTTACGGTCACTGTCGCCGGGCAACCTATTACGCTCGAGACTGCCAACGCCAGCTTTGAGAACATCAATATTTCGTTTATCGAGGAGCTGTTGCTGATCGTTACTGACCCCAATATCGTCTTCCTGCTCATTACGATTGGCGTGCAAGCTATCATTATAGAGATATCCAGCCCGGGCGGATGGGTAGCTGGATTCATTGGCGTGTGTTGTTTGGGGCTGGCTACATATGGGTTAGGCATCCTGCCAGTCAACTATTTCGGGTTGCTCTTCATCGCCATGTCGTTTGTCCTGTTCATCCTGGATATTAAAGCGCCCACCCATGGGGGGCTTACGGCTGCAGGCGTGGGCAGCCTGATTGTAGGCGCATTGGTGTTATTCAATACACCGACCACACCCAGCTTCCAACACGTCTCGGTACCGCTGGTAATTGGAGTCTCGCTGATCAGCGGAGCGCTCTTTTTCGGAATTATGATGATTGCAGTGCGTGCCCAACACACCCCTATCCGGACCGGTGAAGAAAGCATGATCGGTCGTACAGGGACAACCCGGTCTGACCTCGAACCAAAAGGCAGCGTCCAGGTTGGGGGTGAACTTTGGACAGCCGAGCTGGAAGAGGAAAACTCGTTTATACCCGTTGGAACACGGGTTCAAGTGATCAGAGTAGATGGCCTGCGCTTGATCGTGCGTAAGGCTGAATAATCGTTTAATCACCCAATTTTTTATTGACCAATTAAATGGGATATTTCTCTGATGATCCCATCGCGAACTTCCCGAAAGGCTGCCATAATCTCCGTTTCATCTCCGGTTACTTTTACTGGATCAGGAAAAGGCACATGCACCCGTCTCCCCTTACCCAACCAAACCGGACATTCATCAGCAGCCGGGTCACATAAAGTGACTACTAAATCAAATGACAGACCCTGAAACTCGTCTATGGACTTTGACCTGCCCTGGTGTTCTATTCCGATCTCCGATAACGCTTTTATCGCCAAGGGGTGAACAAAATCCGTTGGATGGGAACCAGCACTGAATGCTTCCCAACGATCACCCAGAACAGAGTTGACAATCGCTTCTGCCATCTGGGACCGGCAGGAATTGCCTGTGCACAGGAATAAAACTCTTGCCTTGTTTATCGATTGGGTCATGCTAAATATCCTCAGGTTGTATCCAATTCTTTCATCTCACCAGTGGCCACATAAACTATGCGCTCACAGATGTTGGTGACCCGGTCTGCCATACGTTCCAGGTTATGGGCTGCCCACATGATATGATTAGCACGGTCGATCGTGGTGATATCCGCGGTCATTTGATCCATTAGCTTGTGGTACAACCGGTTGTAAAACTGGTCCACTTTTGAATCTTCCAAAGGAATTTGACGCGCAATCGCGGCATCACCGGCTACAAACGCATCTAAGGCACGCCGCAACATATCCAAACCTAAATTCGCCATTTGTTGCAGTTCATTAATCAGAACCGGGTCGATTTCCTCTTCACTTAGAAGCAAGGTAATCTTACAGATGCCTTTAGCATAATCACCAATACGTTCCAGCTCGGTGATGATTTCTATAATGGCAGCCAAAAAACGCACATCCCGCGCCATGGGCTGCTGGGTGGCAATCAAGGTGACGCATTCACTCTCTATGGAATACCGTTTTTTATTGATTTTTATATCTTGCTCATAGATACTCCGAGCAGCAACCAGGTCACGTCTTTTTAGTGCATCGAGAGCGGCCAGCACTGATTGCTCCACCATACTCCCAAGAACAAGTACCTGATCAACCATCATTTGTAATTGTCGTTCGAATGTTTCTCGTGCCATGTTTTTCTCCAACCGGGTTAACCAAATCGACCAGTAATGTAATCCTCTGTCTGCTTGTTTTTGGGATTGGTGAATATCTGGGTGGTTGGTCCATATTCCACCATCACACCTGTGCGCGTCTGGGGACTATCAATCATCATAAAGGCTGTGAAGTCGGAAACACGCGCAGCCTGCTGCATATTATGTGTGACGATTATAATGGTATAAGACTCTTTTAGTGTCTGCATCAGCTCTTCGATCTTTAATGTAGCTACTGGATCAAGAGCTGAAGCTGGCTCGTCCATCAGGATTACTTCCGGTTCCACAGCAAGCGCACGAGCAATGCACAAACGCTGCTGTTGCCCGCCTGAAAGCGCCATAGCTGATTGGCGTAGCTTGTCTTTGACTTCATCCCACAGGGCAGCCTGGCGTAAAGCGTTGTAGACGATCTCGTCCAGTCCCTGGCGGTGACTGATCCCGTATAAGCGCGGCCCATAAGCAACATTATCATAAATGCTCTTAGGAAAAGGATTGGGACGCTGGAAGACCATCCCGACTCTACGGCGTACATCAACAACATCGGCACTTGGACCAATAATATCCTCCCCGCTGAGGATGATTTGACCCTCCGTACGAACGTTGGGAACTAGATCATTCATGCGGTTGATGGATCGTAATAGGGTGGATTTACCACAGCCTGAAGGTCCGATGATGGCAGTGATCTGATTAGGTGGAATCTGTAAGCTGATGTTCCCCAGGGCTTTGAACTTGCCATAATAAAAGGAATAATCCCGGAATTCGATCTTGTTTTCTCCAACGTGGGGTGGCTCTATAGTTTTCTGAGCGATTTTAATTGGGATGGTTAGAGGTGCCCTTTGTTTTTCATCAGTCATAGGAGTTTCCATATTGGTAAACATAGGATCATTTACCTTGCATACGATTGGCTCGAACCTGCACCCATATACGGGTGAAGATATTTAAAGAGAGAACGAAAATCAGTAAAACAAGCGCGGCTGCCCAGGATTGGTTGATGCGCTCGGGGTAGGGTTGTTGAGCATACTTCCATAATGTTAGTGGCAATGAGTCCACTGGCTGGGTGACAATACTACCCAGTATGGCAAAGATGCCCTTATGATTGGCGAGGCCTGCCTTGATTATCTTGCCTACTTCGTAGTTATCATTCCCCAAGGCAGTGAAAAGCAAGGGAGCAGTTTCACCAGAGGCACGGGCAATCCCCAGCAGGATCCCTGTGATGATACCCTGGCTGGCAGCTGGCAGTGATACGCTCACGGCAGTTTTCCACTCCGGCGAGCCCAATGCCAAAGAACCCTCACGTAAGGAGTGCGGTACCAGCTTGATCATCTCTTCGGTGGTTCGAATAATGGTAGGTAACATGATGATGGCCAGGGCAATGCTGCCTGCCAGGGCAGAGTAATGACCTTGATATTTAACAATCAGGGCATAACAAAACAAACCAATAATGATCGAAGGCACACCCGAAAGCACGTCAGTCCCAAAGCGGACGGCAATCCCAAGCGGTGTATTGGGGTTATACGCGACGTAATAGGCTGCCAATATTCCCGGAATTACTGCAAACAATGACGCCAGGATGGTAAGAATAATAGTGCCTTCAATAGCATTCAGCACACCCCCACCCGGCATTCCCAGTGGTCGCGGCAAATGAATAAAGAAATCCAGATTAAGGTACTGTAAACCCTTAATGACCACGTAGATAATGATCCAGAACAGGATAGCCAGTGCTGCCAGGGTAAACAAGGCGGTAACTGTTAGCATGATCCGATTGGTAAATTTACGGCGTCGGTAGCCAGTCCTTGATTGGATCAGCTGCTTGGTAGAAGTACCAAGCCACACATTTGTTCCTGAGCTCATGCGCGTGCTCCCTGAACATTACCCCTGCCTACCCGCCAGACCAGCAATCGCGCCAGAATATTGAGCAGTAAGGTGATAATAAACAATATCAAACCAACTTCGATCAGAGCCTGGGTATGCAATGGAGAAACTGCCTCAGCAAACTCATTGGCGATGATGCTAGACATGGTGTAGCCAGGTCTAAGCAATGATAAGGAACCTCCAATGCTGTTCCCAACCACCATCGTCACAGCCATGGTCTCGCCCAGGGCACGTCCAAGACCCAGGATCACAGCCCCCAGGATGCCAGATAGACCATAAGGGATCAGCACCTTCCAGATAGTCTCCCAGCGAGTGGAACCTAATGCCAGTGAGGCCTCCCGTTGGCTGACGGGGATGGCAAGGAATACATCGCGGGTGATGGCAGTGATGGTTGGCGTGATCATTATGCTAAGGATAAAGGCAGCCGCTAACAGACTTGCCCCACTGGCAGGTATGGGACCATGGAAGAATAAGCTCAGCACAGGTACATTGCCTAAGGTTGTGTCCAGAAATCTACCCACAGGATCAACCACTTTGGGTAAAAACACAAAAATACCCCACAAGCCATAAATAACGGATGGAATGGCAGCTAACAGCTCAAACATGCCACCTAATGGCAGGCGCAGCCATTCGGGGCATAATTCAGCCAAAAAGATAGCCACTCCCAGGCTGAGAGGTACCGCAAGTACAAGAGAAAATAGCGAGGTAACCAGGGTGCCATAAATAAAAGGCCAGGCCTGGAATTCACCACTCACTGGATTCCATGATGCATCTGTCGTGGGTTTAAGAAAGTTCAAACCGAAAGCCGACCGTGACCCGGCGGACTCTCTCCACAGTAAAACACCAATCGCCAGCATCACCAGGATGGTCAGCACAGCCATGGAAATGGTCAAAGCGTTCCATGGACGATCTCCATAATGGAAAGCCAAACGTAAGCGAGTAGCCCATCTTGACGGAGGACGCCGGTTGGCAATGATGTGGTTTTGTTTGGCCATATTATCAATCATACCAAGAAATCAAACTGGTGAGATATTTTATAAATTAGTTGCGCAGCAATGATCGCTGCGCAACTTTTATCATGGTTATATTTGAACCAAAACTTACGGGGTAACAACAGGTGCACCATTACAAGTGACTTCACCTAATTTGGCAAGCACCTGAGTGCGTACGGCATCGGGCAAGACTGAATAACCAAGGTCAGCAGCACGCTTGGCTGCACCAGCATCCGTAAGAGCCCATTTAAGATATTCCACAATTTTTTGTGCTTTAACACAATCGGGCATGCTGGTTGTACGCAGGATGATGTAAGTGTATCCCGCAATTGGCCAGCTAGCAGCACCAGGTCCATCCACAATCTTATTGGTCAGCTTATCGGTAAAAGTGGTGGCAAAATCATTCATGGCGGATGCCAGACTATCGGCATTCGCAGTGACCTTGTTACCAGATTTATTGATCATATCTGTATAGGCAATCTTATTCGCTATGGCGTATGAAAGCTCAACGTAACCGATGGAGTTGGGGGTGTTTTGCACTGCGGCAGCCACACCCTGGTTGCCCTTCCCACCAATGCCGTTACCAGCCTTATCCACTGGCCACTCAACAGATGAACCTGCACCAACACTATCCTTCCATTGTTGACTGAATGAAGCTAGAGCATTGGTGAAGATTTCAGTGGTGCCTGAACCATCCGAGCGATGGACTGCGGTGATCGAAGCATCGGGGAAGTTTAAACCGGGATTGAGGGCAACAATGGCAGGATCATTCCACTTAGTGATCGTTGCATCATAGATACCTGCTAATGTTGCACCGTCCAAGGTAACTGTCTTTGTAATTCCATCCACATTGTAGATTGGCACAACAGCTCCAGCAAGCATGGGGTACATTTGCAGGTCCCCACCGGAAGTATATTCTTCATCCTTTAGCACCGAGTCGGAACCAGCGAAGTCTATTGTGTTATCGATAATGCCCTTTTTACCACCGCCCGAACCAATACCCTGGTAATTCAGGGTCACGGAGGGGTCAATGTACTGGTATGCATAGATCCATTCGGTATAAACAGGAAGCGGGAAGGTGGCTCCCGCACCATTGACTTGAACTGATCCAGCGGGCATAGATGTCGGGGTTGGTGGTTCGGTGGGTGCAGGTGTAGCAGTGATGACGATGGTTTCAGGAGTACCAGCTACAACACGGGTTACTTCCACAGTAGTCACAACAGTCGCTACAGCTGGAGCCTGAGTAGTAGGCGTACTACAGGCGCTTAAAACCAAAGACATTACCATAACAAGAACAAAAAGTAGGGATATTTTTCTTTGCATTTCTTATTCCTCCAAGAATAGATTTTTATATTTAGCTTTACAAGGATACTATGGGTTGTTTAACGTTCCAACAAGGAATGGTTATCAGCTAGTAATTGATTTGTTATCATATTGTTAACAGGCAGCTGCCACTTCCCTATCCCCTGGATGGCATTATACGCGGTGAGGTCAAGGTGCAGCGGAGTAATCGAGACGTATCCTTCAGTTAATGCACCAATATCCGTACCCTCCTCAGGTATGCCAGACGGGGTTTCACCACCGATCCAGTAGTAAGGTCGTCCACGTGGGTCCACCCTCCGATCAAGCCGGTCCCGGTACACCCTCAAACCCAGGCGTGTGGTTTGAAACCCCTTGATCTGATCCTCAGGCAGCATGGGGACATTGACATTAAGCAATGTACCCATAGGGAGAGAATGTTGCATGGCAGAAGCAACGATCTCTTGCGCAACATGTGCCGTGGGTTGGTAATCAGACACAGCCAACCCATTCTCCACCGAACCCAAGGAGAATGCGATCGCTGGAACACCCCAGATAATTGCTTCCATGGCAGCAGTCACTGTGCCCGAGTAGGTTACATCATGCCCGAGATTAGGCATGGGGTTGATACCCGAAACCACCAGGTCAAATTTCTCATCAAAGAAGCCGAGTAATGCCAGAGCGACACAGTCGGAGGGTGCTCCATCACTGGCCCAGGCGGGATATCCATCGTCAAGCTTCACCTCCTTTATCCGTAAGGGACGTTCCAGTGTTTTTACATGCCCGCTGCCAGACCAGTTGTGGTCGGGAGCCAGGATTTTTATATCTCCAAAAGGACGCATCGCTTGGGCTAAAGCCAACAAGCCAGGTGCAGTCACCCCATCATCATTGGTAACTAGAATGTTTATCTGCCCAACCTCATCTGTAGATATAGAATTCGGTAGGTAACTACGTCGGTTACCAATAGAGCGACGATATAAATTGACAACATTATTATGATTAGTAAGCTATTTTCCATACCTGAACAAAAACATCATATTATTTTGGTTTGTTTAAGGATGTGTAAACATATTGCAATCATATTGTTAAATCCATTTAACAAAAAAACCCGTAAGCGGACCTACGGGTAAGTGAGGGAAAATGTAAGTTAAGCTATGGGGATAGTGAATTGGAACGAGCTGCCTTTCCCTACTTCACTCTCCACCCAAATCCTACCCCCATGGGCTTCAACCAGATGACGGGCAATTGCCAGTCCCAACCCGGTGCCGCTCGTAGCACGTGAACGGTCGACTTTATAAAAGCGCTCGAAAATTCGTGGCAAGTCCTCCGCAGCAATACCGATACCAGTATCTCCAACCGTGAAGCGAATTGCCCTATCTTTCTGCTCGGCACGAACAGCCACCTGGCCACCAGATGAGGTGAATTTAATGGCATTATGTAGCAGGTTGACGACCACTTGCTGAACCCTGACTACATCGGCCAGGACAGGGGGTAAATCATCAGGGCATTCGATGGTCAGGGAGATACCTGCACGTTCAGCCTGGAGACGCAGACGTTCGTACGCTGGGTTGACAATATCGATGGGGCGCGTGGAAGCCAGGTTGAGCGGTACCCGCCCGGATTCAATCCGGGATAGTTCCAGCAGTTCATTGACCATCAAACTGAGTGAATCCACCTCGGTTTCCATCTGCTCTAAAAAGCGGTGTGCAGCAGGTGGGTCCTCGAGGGCACCGCCTTGAAGGGTCTCTGTGAGAGCTTTCAAAGCTGCCAGAGGGGTACGCAGCTCATGTGAGACATTACTGATAAAGTCACGCCGCATGGTCTCAATCTGCCGCTGACGAGTCACATCCTGAAAAAGCAGGAGAGAGGAACCAGAAATTGCCGGGCTCAGGGAAGTGGCGATTCCTTGTAATGACAGTCGATTGCTCACCTCAAATTCAACGCTTTGGGTTTTTCCAGTATCACGGCAGCGCTGCCACATTTCTACCGGCTGGTGATGGCGTACTACTTCAATCAAAGGTCTTTTAATTGAAGTTAATCGAGAGATCGAAAACATTTTTTCAGCAGCTGGATTAACTAGTTGAACATCCCCTTGGGCATCTACAATAAAAACACCATCGGTCATCTTTTGCAAAACAGCTTCCAAAGTGGCGCGTTCTGTCTCTAGGTCCTTGATCTCACCACTCAATCGAATTGACATGATATTGAATACCGTGCCGAGCTGGTTGATTTCGTCCTTATTGGGCGGTATGGGTTGGTCGACCGGATTAACAGATGCCAGGTGCCATGCAGATTGGGTAAGATCACGTATGGGTCGTGAGATTCGACTTGCAATCAAAGTCGCCAGAATTACTGCAAGAAAAGTCACCACGATAGTTGCAGCAATCATTATGCGCTGGAGATTGGCAATATTCGATGACACTTGCTGCAAAGGTAATGCAACTCGTACAAGCCCCAGGACATTTTGATTATCTGCGACTCTGACCGCGGTATACAGCATTGGATAGCCTAGGGTCTGGCTTAAACGGCTGCTACTACCCACACCATTCGCCAGCGCCTGTATTATCTCCGGTCGGTCGCTGTGATTGGTCATTAGGGCACGATCTTCATCGGATTCTCCCCAGACTGTACCATCAGGAGCAATGATCGTCACGCGCGCATTCAAGATAGATGCCCAATGCTTGGCTTGCGGGTCAAGATTCGGGGTTGTACCAACGGTTTCCAAATCTGGCGTGATGACATCCCCGATCATACGCGCTTCATCGGCAAGCTTTGATTCTAAATCGTTAATATATGTCTGTCGGATAAAGTTGGAGAGATAGACGCTCAGCGTCAGCATCGAAACCAGGATCAATCCAATATAAGGGAGTGTGATGCGCCAACGTATGGAGCGAAACATCAGTGATCAGCCTTCGAAGCTGTAACCAGATCCACGTACTGTCACGATCCGGCTTGGATTGGATGGCTCAGATTCAATCTTTTCTCTTAGCCAATGCACATGCACGTCCACAGTCCGAGTACCACCACTGAACTCCCATCCCCACACACGCTCAAGCAGGAACTCGCGTGAAAGAGCCTGCCTGCGGTGTTGAACCAGGAATAATAACAGGTCGAATTCCTTCGGTTTAAAGGCAATGGGGATATTGTCCAGCAAAACTTCACGCCGGATCAGATTAATGGTTAGATTGCCAAAGGTGAGAACCTCCCCTAAGGCGACTTCCTGATGCGAATTGACTTCCTCACGGAAGAGGCGTTCACGGCGCAAGTGAGCTTTTACGCGGGCAATAAGCTCACGCATGCTGAATGGCTTGGTGATGTAATCATCCGCTCCGATTTCCAGACCGATGACACGGTCAATTTCGTCATCGCGGGCGGTGAGCATTATAATTGGGATATTCATCTCTTGCCGCAAGATGCGACAGACCTCGATGCCATCTAGTTTAGGCAACATAAGATCCAGCAAGATCAGATCGGGATGCAGGCGGCGGGCTGTTTCTAAGGCTGCCAAACCGTCACCAACAGCATCGACAGTGAATTGCTGAGCTTTAAGGTTATAAACCAGGGTCTCTCGCAGTGATGTGTCGTCTTCAACAACCAGGATGATCGACATGCAGGAATTATAGCATGTAGAAAATTGAGTGGTTGATACTACGAATCCAGCTCGTCTTCTTGAACCGAGCTCACGGCTTGCCCAATTTCCTCTACCAGCTGCATGATTGGATTTTCCAGCGCAGCAGTCAGGAACTTTTTGTGTATCATCTGGTCGGCAGTCTCTAGCTCATCCTGGGTAAAAATCAAGCCGAGCAAACCACCAGAAGCGATCATTTCTAACAACACCAGGCTGTGCAGGTCGTTTTCACCATTCGATAATATTAAGGCACGCAACTCGTGCTTTATCTGGAACTTGTCGGGAACGGTAGATTCACTACCAGAGATTAGTTCCTGGCGGAAGAATCGCTTCTCGTCCTGGACCAACACATTTTTCTCCACAAGGCGTTTGGCAACCTCTTGGCGTAGTTTCTTAGCATCTTCACTCAGCAAACTCACCCAAAATGAAGGTTTACGCGCTTTTTCGGAAACGCGAATTTGCTCTAAGACTCCATCAAAAATGGGATCACCGGTGGACGATGCATCACTTAGCACCAAGCGTAGTTTCTCACCCACTCCCAGCTTTCCTAATAATGCTAACTCTGCCAGAATTGCCCCGGCAAGTGGATAGGCAAAGGATTTCCTGGCAAACGAAAAGAGATTGCCCTTCTCTTCATCAAGGGCGAGTAAATACAGATCTTCATATAGGGTTAACATATAGTATCTCCATTGTTCAACTGCACTGGTCATTTGGCAAGTTACACCAAAAGTATGCGGATATATTTTATACGATTTGAGCACATTTGGACATGTTTCTACCTGATATTTAGTATA
>Ga0315292_10000488_pt1 | contig 18635 bp, 17 predicted proteins | sample YL17G13_0_MG_FD_204029 | JGI IMG/M metagenome (GOLD analysis project Ga0315292, IMG submission 204029) | Sediment microbial communities from Yellowstone Lake, YNP, Wyoming, USA - YL17G13_0 | ecosystem: Environmental > Aquatic > Freshwater > Lake > Sediment | place: USA: Wyoming | collected... | reverse complement strand
CTACACTTGCTGTAGCGGGTGCAACAACGTTTGGTGCAGCAGTTAATATTACAGGAGCACTTAATGTAGCTGGAGCAATATCACTTTCTTCACTTACTGCTTTATCAGTAATTGGTGTATCAAATTTAGCAAGTACATTAACTGTAGCTGGAGCAACAACTTTATCTTCTACACTTGCTGTAGTAGGTGCAACAACACTTGGAGCAGCAGTTAATATTACAGGAGCACTTAGTGTAGCTGGAGCAACAACACTTTCTTCACTTACTGCTTTATCAGTAATTGGCGTATCGGATTTATCAAGTACATTAACTGTAGCTGGAGCAACAACTTTATCTTCTACACTTGCTGTAGCGGGTGCAACAACGTTTGGTGCAGCAGTTAATATTACAGGAGCACTTAATGTAGCTGGAGCAATATCACTTTCTTCACTTACTGCTTTATCAGTAACTGGTGTATCAAATTTAGCAAGTACATTAACTGTAGCGGGTGCAACAACGTTTGGTGCAGCAGTTAATATTACAGGGGCGCTTAGCGTATCTGGAGCAACCTTTACAAATACAAGTACCGAGGTATTGATTGCAAGTACAGGTATTACAACTGGTGCAATCAATGCTAGTGGAACAAGTACTTTTACTAATGTAACATCAACTAACTTTTCAACTGGAACACTCATTGCAAGTACAGGTGTGAGTACTGGTACAATCAATGCTAGTGGAACAAGTACCCTTACTAATATAACTGCTACGAATATTACTTCAGGTACTCTTATTGTATCTACCAGTATTAGTTCTGCAAATATCGTTGCAACAAATATCGTTGCAACTGCTTTAACAGCTGGATCTATAAGAACATCAGATATTGCTCTTAATGGTAATTTAGTAGCAACTGGTGATATCACTGCTTTTGGAAGTTTATCTGATATACGTCTTAAAACTAATATCGTGGAGATTGATAGTGGATCTGCATTAAATACAGTCAAGTCTCTTCGTCCTGTTACGTTTGACTGGAAATCAGATATTTTTAACGAATCTAAACGAGGATCTCATGATGTTGGGTTTATTGCACAAGAAGTAGAAGAAATTATACCACAAGCTGTAGCCGAATACCAAGAAATGAATAGTGGAACTTTTTATAAAAATATTAAACATGAACGTTTAATACCTTACCTAGTTGGCGCTATACAAAAATTAGAATATACAAATAAAAAACTTGAACAATTTATTCACTTGAAATTTCCAAATGAATATACCTTGCCGTCTAACGACATCGTCGATAAAGGTACCTTGCCGTCTAACGACATCGTCGATAAAGGTACCTTGCCGTCTAACGAAGATACAATACTTTAACAAGTTTTTACTCGACCAACAGACGGATTTTTTAATAAAATTTCCGTTAATTTATTTATTTTAGAGACTGTGTTTTTTATTAACAAAGATAAATCATCTATTTCATTTACAGATTCTCTAATACAATCTTCTAATAATAATTGATGTTTTATAATTTGATTTTCAAAATATATATTAGTTATATTTGAATCTATATGAGTTATATTTGAATCTATATGAGTTATATTTGAATCTATATTAGTTATATTTGAATCTATATTAGATAGATTTGAATCTATATGAGTTATATTTGAATCTATATTAGTTAATTTTTGTTCAATAGATTCTATACGTATATGCATAAACTGGATCAATTCCTGATTTAATCCATCGTTTTTATGTTTATGTTGATCAATTTTACTTTCTAATTGAAGTAATTTGTTCAACAATTCGGTATTGTTAACAAACATATATATATTAATATAAAAAATAAAATCATTTGTTTAACGAAATTTGGTCTAGAAATATTTTATTTGCGTTAAAACATATAGATTTTTTTATATTATTTATGTAATAATGTCAGAAAAAACTATTGATTATTTATTTGAAGATCCTGAGATTCCAAATCAAAAATTTGCTTTAATTAGTATTGTTGGTCCTCATATGAAACAAAAATGTGACGTATGGGGTTTGAAAATTAGAGGTGTTTCTGATACTTTAGAAAAAGCAAAAACTCAATGTCAAAAACTTTTACGTATAGACAATGATTATGATATTTATACAGTAGAAGTTGGTAAATTTTTCCCATTGACAGTAGAACCAAATCAGATAAGTGATATTGAATATGAAAATAAACAATTAAATACATTAGTCAAAGGTTATTTGGAAAATAAAGAATCCGCGAATGAATTGTGGCATAAGAGAAAAGCTGAGATGATTCAGAATGCAATTAAAGAAGGTCAAAACCAAGAAGATTTTTCAAATAAACCAGAACATCCTATTGCTGTATTGTATAGAATCAGAGATAATGAACAAACAATTAGCGAATTGGAAGGTCAATTGAAAACAGTAAATGACAGATTAGAAAAGGCAAAGGATAAATTTAGTAGTTATACTGATGCTGAAAAATCAGATGCATTGTCTAAAATTGAAAACGAGGATCTTAAGTCTAAAAATAAAACAGAAATCAAAGTAGACGAATTAAGAGTAGACGAATTAAGAGTAGACGAATCTATAAATGTAGAATCTATTATTGAAAAATTAAAAAAAAACGAGATAGAATTAGAAGAAATGACTAGTTTTCAAGCATCTATTTCTGAAACATCTGCTCCATCAGCATATAGACGTATTTCACAAAATATTGCTGATTTACAAAAAGAAATAACTAGTTTGAAAAATATTTTAAATGATAAGACCTTAATTAATCAATATATTAACAATAATTATAAAGATTCACAATACAAGTTTGATTAAATACTATTTCTTTCTATTATGTTTAAATAATAGAAAGAAAAATCAAGAGTTACTTTAGTTACTTTTAAAAAAAGTAACATCAAAAGGTAAAAAGTAACATCAAAAAAACCTTTTAAAAAAAGGTTAACCAAAATCCCTTATTTTTGGTTAAGCTTTTTCTAAAAGGTTTAAAGTAGGGCCAAAGCCCTCAAAAAGAAAGGTTATATCATTTTTGCAGTTTTAATGTGATAAGGATTTTCTACTAATTGGCTTGTAATAAGATCTGGTTGGAAACGATTGATGGTATCTTCTGGTCCATTATCTTTTCTAAATTTAATGGCCATACCGATATTATCTTTGCTTGGAATAACTTGAGAAGTATTAGCGTTCATTTTTGGTCTAGGATCTTCTAATTCTTTTAGTTCCATATTTGATGTATGTTTAATATCTCCATAAGATGCGGATCCAGTTCCAGTTTGAAAACTACGTGGATTACTTGTATAATCACTGTTAGCGGAAATCATTTCTTTACCAGTTGTTTTAGCTTCGTATTTATTTACAACATACGCCATACCATCTGATTTATGAATTTGTCCTTCATATGTACTGTTAACCAATGTTTCTTTTTGAGTTTCCTTTGCTGTAAAATCTGAAATTCCAGCAATATATGCAGAATTTCCACCACGATTATGTACTGTTTTGATATTTCCGAAATTATCTACATACATTGTAGTTTCTTTAATAGTAGTTTTAGCGTCATCTCTTGGTTTAATCTTTATACCTGCATTTGGATTATTTGCATTAAGTAAATACGAGATTTCTCCTGTCGTTGCTCTTTCAGATTCATAATTTTTAAGAGATGCACGCCCATAATCACTTGTATCTTGTGAATTTACGATACTTCCATTTGCATTTCTGATATAATCATTTTCGAAATTATGTCTTTTAGGTTGTTGAAATAATGCATCTGTTAATTCTCGACTATTATCCATAGCAGAAATACGCTGTTTTGTTTTATTTAACTGAGGATTAGAAGAAGAACCAAAATATTCCATATTATAACCTTCACGAGATACGTGTTTAATATTACTATAGTCTTGTTTAGTAGTTACAGCAATATGCTGACCTGGTCCTCTAAATAAATTGTCATGTGTTTTTTCATAATACGTGTCAGGTCTTCTTTTATTAACTTCTGGTTGAATACCTCTTACTTCACCCATTTGTCCAGCTATAGTTCTTCCAGCGTATGTTTGTTTCGGTTTATTAGCTGCTCGTAATTGATCAACTGATTTTATACTTGGTCTAATATTGTTTTCTATTGTTCCAGCTCGAATAATAGGAACCCTTTGTTGTTCAATTGGACGTTCTCCTTGTTTATACAATGATGGAATATATCTATCAGTATCAATTTGTGTTGCAAATACAGGATTTCCATAAATATTTTCAACTTGATTTTTAAAAAATTGCTCAGTTTCATTTTTATGTTGAAAAGTAGAAGTATTTCCTGTATGTATATCCAATAAAGATTGATTTGAAAATTCTTCCATGTTTTGTTTTGAAGTACTTCCAAAAAAAGGTACCATATTAGCATGTAATTTTTCAAGAGGTAATCCAGTTAAAAGATTCATTTCAGTATCAGAATTCATTTTACCCAAATTAGAAAAATCTTGAGCTATAGGTTTACCTAAAAATTCTGTCGATTTAAACATTGGCATTTCATCTATTTTCTTTTGTTTTTTTGATAATGAACCTTTTACATTACTTATACGATTCATATCGTTAAGTTTACCAAGTTGTTCTGAACTTAATCCAGAAATTTCCCCATTTACTTTTTCAGACAACATAGAGTCATTTCCTACTACACTATATGTATTAAATAATGGTGGTATCATACCTGTTTCAGAAGCTCTTTCTGCTAATTTATAATTTTGTAAAGATTGTTGTAATATTTGTTCATTCGCTTTTTCAACTACGTTAGAACTATAAATATTTTGCCCATTAGGAACTTCTGTTTTATCCACTTCTTTTCTAATACTAATAACCGATCTTTGATTTTTTTCATCTTTGCCAAAAAAATAGCCAGCTAATGTCGTCAAGCCAATCAATGGAATAGTTAAACTCATTATATTATAACATAACAATAAAAAAAAATATTTATTAAAAATTAATCAAAATAATTTAGTTACTTTAGTTACTTTAGTTACTTTAAACCTTTTCTTTTTTTGATGTTACTTTTTACCTTTTGATGTTACTTTTTACCTTTTGATGTTACTTTTTACCTTTTGATGTTACTTTTTACCTTTTGATGTTACTTTTTTTAAAAGTAACTAAAGTAACTAAAGTAACTAAAGTAACTAAAGGTTAACCAAAATCCCTTCTTTTTGATGTTACTTTTTACCTTTTGATGTTACTTTTTACCTTTTGATGTTACTTTTTTTAAAAGTAACTAAAGTAACTATTTATTGCCATTCTAAAAATTTTTTTATAATTTTTTTATCAAGACTATAAATCTTGGTTTGTACATCTACAAATGAAATAGAACGATTTGTAGTCTTGTATTGAGCATGAAGTTGTCGCAATGTTCTGTAGTATAAATTATCTTCTTTAACTTCTATCGTATGTTTAATATGAGACTCTACATACATTTGATATACTGTTTTTACTAACTTTAACAAAGATGCTTTAATAAATGTAAACATAAAATAATGTTCCGAGTAAAATTTCTCTAATAAATCTAATGTTTCTGGTTTTTTAAGTAATTCTAAATATCTCATCCGAATTTCAGGAATATTACCCCTAATAGATTTTATCAAAGTATACATTTTAAAATCATATTTATAAACATCCCAATAACCAGTAGTAGCATCTTGAATTTTAATTATAATACCTCTTTTAAATTTGTTATAATAATCTTCAGACGTATTTAAAAATTCATTTACATTTATATATTTAATTCTCTTTATACCATATACATTTAGAAATACATTACCATAATCTTCTTTACTAGATTTATTATGGATTCTAGAAATATAAACTAACATATTTACATTGTGTTTTACTACAATTCTATTTTCTTTATGAAGCAAAATAAAAAAATATGTAAAATTCTTATCTAGTGTAGGTAGTAATGTACTATCAAAAATTTCCCAAAACATTGTATCAAAATTCTTTTTACTTGACCAAAAACTATTATTTGCATCAATACATTTAGTTGTAGCAGTATACCAAGTATTATTGTAATTATACAATCTTATAATCGTACCATCTTCACAATATTCTAATCTAATATTACTATCGTAATTTTGTTTTACTAAATTTATAGCATCTGTGTGACATTCTAATTCAGTAATTTTTGGTTGACATATACAAACTATTTCATTTGTAGAACGTTCAAAAATAAGACCATTGCACTGATTCTTAAACTTATTTAATTTTACATTCGTAATTTGACATTCTTCTTTGATTTCTTCTTGACCTTCTTCTTGTAATTCTTCTTGTAATTCTTCTTTTGAGGGCTTTGGCCCTACTTTTTCTAAAAGTAATTCTTCTTGTAATTCTTCTTTTGAGGGCTTTGGCCCTACTTTTTCTAAAAGTAATTCTTCTTGTAATTCTTCTGTTTTTATATATTGATTGTTATTATTTGCTAATAAGTAAAGATCTTCATTTTGTTTTACACACATATCATTGGCTTCTAAAAAATCACGAACTTTATCAAAACTGTTTTCATTAACAAATTGGCATATATCCGATACATCAATAATAGACATCTTAAAAAAATAAAGTAATATAAAGATTGTTATCTGTAAATTAACATTAGATTGATATAAATTCAATTTTTTACAACTTTTTACAACTTACTAATGGATTCATTTATGTAATTTTAATAAATTTATCTATTGTATTACCTAAAGTAATAGTAGTTTTTTCAATTTGAGATAATCTATTTTTAGCATCTTCAATACGTTTTTCATCTAAATTTAATGTTTTATTAATTGGTATATCAGAAAATACATTTTGATTAACTCTTTTTATATTTTCTATATCAACTTCTTCAATATAATCATTACAAATAAACATTGGATATTGGATCATTTTGTATATTTTGTTTTCTTTAAAACTATTTCTAAATTGATTTATATTTAATTCACCTCCAAACATTTTCAATGCGCATCTTGGTGGTGCAGGAACTAAATTAATATCTAATAATAATGTCCCTGTTAATTTTTTATATAAGAAATTAATTAAATTACGTTTAGACTGATAAATAGGATTGTCATTTTTATAAGCCATCATACATGAAAAGCTACAAAAAACACCTTTAACGTGAAATTTTTTCTTTTCGTCGTATTTTACAGGTAAACCTATAGGAACTGTTTCAAATTGATGACAGCACCACCAACAACAAATATCAGTTTTATCCAACCAATTGTCAGTATGAATGAATTCGTGCATTATTTCAAAAAACCCTCTTTTTTTATTAGTTTCTCTTTCATTAGTTTCAGAATATTCAACTTTATCTTTTTCATCTGTAAATGTCATAGTATTCATCTTATTACAAATATCATTTTCCTTATGAATAGTTTCCAATTTATTTACTAAAATCGTATCCTGATGTTCTCTAAATTCTATTCTTTTTTCATACAATTCTGTCAATGTTTCATCATTTATCTCATTTAAAATTCTTTCTTCTTGTTTTAACAAATCATCATATTCTTTTTGTAATTCCATAATGTTTTCTTTGTTTTCAGATTTTAGTTTTTCAAAAACTAAATCTGCAATTTCTATTTCGTCGGTAATCGAAGTCTTCGGTAAAGGTTCATCGAATTCTTCCTTAGAAGAATTAAAGGTACCTTGCCGTCTAACGAATTCTTCATTAGAAGAATTTAAGGTACAGCAACTTTGTTGATTTACATTATCTATTGAAGATATTGTTTCTTCTATAACATCTTCATCTTTAACATCTAAATGTAAAATATAATTATTTTTATCTTGTAAAACTGTTGTCAATGGTATTTTTTTTCTAATAGAAGAACTAAAATATTTAACAGCTGCTTTTCTACCTCTTTTCTTTTTCTTTTTTATTTCTTCCACAACTACTTCTTTCTTCTTTCTACCCCTTTTTTTTTTTTCTTCAGGAACTGTTTTAACATTTTCCACAACTTCTTTTCTAGGTCTACCTTTTTTTCTTTTAACAATTACTATATCCTCATTTTCTTGTGTAAGCGTAATATTGTCGTTAGACGGCAAGGTAGATGAAATTATAGGAGGATCAATTTCTGGCTTTTCATCTGTCATTATTAATAATTAAATTTTATCTTTACTTTTCAATTTTTTAAAAAATTAATTTCTAAAGAAATTATAAAATGAATGATATAAATGATCTGAATGATGAAATGTGCCCTAGTCTTCTTGACACACTTGGCTTTTTAAAATTCCCAGATACTAGAATATTAACTGATACTATATCAGAAAGCTCTGAGTTCGAAGCTGCAAGTGAAGCGCCTGAAGCTCCTGAAGTGCCTGAAGCTCCTGTTTTTACTACTGAAGCGCCTGAAAATATAATATCTATTGCATCTGTAGAACCTGAAGATCTTACATCTGAGGAATCTACCATACCTACAGAATTATCAGATGAAATTGAACAACTGTCTCCATCTACAACACCAAAAAAAGAAGTTGTGGAAGATTTTGCTAAAATTTCTTCATTATCTTCTATATCACAAACAGGACAAGGTTTTAGACCTTCCAAGCAAGCGACCCGGGTAAAAAAGAAGTCTTCTCCAAAACTAAAAAAGAATATTTCTCCAAAACTAAAAAAGAATATTTCTCCAAAACTAAAAAAGAAGTCTTCTCCAAAACTAAAAAAGAATATTTCTCCAAAACTAAAAAAGAATATTTCTCCAAAACTAAAAAAGAAGTCTTCTCCAAAAAGGTCTTCTCCAAAACTAAAAAAGAAGTCTTCTGCTAAAAAGAATATTTCTCCAAAACTAAAAAAGAAGTCTTCACTAAAACTAAAAAAGAAGTCTTCACTAAAAAGGTCTGCCAAGAAGTCTTCACCAAAACTAAAAAAGAAGTCTTCTCAAAAGAAGTCTGTACTAAAACTAAAAAAGAAGTCTTCTCCAAAAAAGAAAATTTCTGCTAAAAAGTCATCTTGTAAACGTCAATCTAAATCTAAAAGAATTTAAGATTAATTATAATTAACAGATTTTAGTTCAATATTATAACCTCTTTTATTACCTGTTTGCCATACGTTTTTTATTTCTATCATAATATCTTTAAATATACAATCTAATCTAGGTAATTTAAAGACCATATTATCAACATCGCCTTTGCATATTATATTATATTTATTACGAACTGTTGGTAAAAAACATCTTAGAGTAAAATGTGTTTCAGTTTCGGATACTATATTGTATATTTCTTTATCAAACAACTCGCTAAAATTTTTTTTTAATTGATTTTGTAACATATCATCGAGGCGTTTAATTAATAATAATAAATTCAAATGTGTACGTTTGTCAAATTCAAAAACAATAAATTTAGGATTAATAAAGGTAACTTTTGGATTATATAAATACAATGCCATATTTGGACTAAAATAATAATTGTGATTTAAAGCCACTTTTTGAGACCTTTTTAATATAGTGATATTTAAAGTCGATAGTATGTCTGAATTTATTATAACTGTCATTTATAATAAAGTAAATTAGTGTATTTTTAAGTAAGAGTATGGGTATTCCCCAGGCCATTTTTACGTTTGTCTATTATCTTTTCTACAAACTGGACATGATACTTTTTCATTGCATAACCAATGTTTAATACAATTTGTGTGAAAACAATGATTACAAACTAAAAATGTAATTTCCTCATCTATGTTGTAGTTATCCATACAAATATTACAAGGTTTACTGCAATATCTATCTATATTCTCATTAGTTATTTTTTCATTCTTTAAATTAGAAAATTGATCAGGAGTTAATGTAACTTTTACATCTTCGAATTCTTGTTCAGTATAGTTTATATTAAATAGATCATTTATGAAAGTATTCTGTATAATTTCTTCATAGTCAAAGGTACCTTGCCATCTATCGAATTCTTCCTCTGTAAAGGGCAACGCTTGTTGGTTATCTATATTTTCAGGTTCTAAATAGTCTGATTCAAAATGACGTCTTATATTATAAATATTATTTATAATTTGCTGATTAAGTTGAATAGTTTCTTCAAATTCACTGAATCTAGATGTTGTTAATGGTTGTGCATTTATAATATCAAATAATTCATCTAAAAAATTAGAATCGTCTGTCATTAATACTATATAATTATATATTTTAAATAAAATTTGTTTATTTTTCAATATATTTTTTTAAAGCTGAAGTATAAGTTGGTGTTTTATCTAATTCTCCAGTTAGCGCCATTTTAATTGTTTGTTCGTCATATTGGTCTATATATTTCATAACCATTTTCTTATCGTGTTGTTCTTTTTCTAATAATTTATTATAAGTTTTTTCATAAAAAATATCTTGTTCAGTTTTAAAATTAATTTGTTCTTTTGTTGTAAAAGTCTTATTATTATAATTGCATTTATATTCTGAATATTTTTTATCTATGTTTTCATCAAATTTCTTACTACTATAATTATAATCTTTAGGAACTTGAATATGTCGATCTGGATTTTTAGTTCCTCTTTTATAAGAATATTTATAATCACTATAATTAGCTCCCCAATATCCAACACCCCGTTCGCCTAAATCGTCACCTGTTATTAACAAACCATTAAATGAACTAACTAGAGCAGAATTACCAAAATCAGCAGAATTATATCCAGAAAACCCATCTGTAGTCTTATGAATTAAGGCTTTTGAAGTTACGTTATCTTGATCTTCGTTTCTACGATTGTAATCAAACATTGTATTAAATTCCTTTAATGAAAATTTCTTTTTACCAAATTGCTTATAAATATTTAAATTTTCCTTTTCATAATCTTCTATTTTTTCCATACGTTTATAATCATCACCATAACCAAAATCATTTGGATTTATATTATGAGTTTTTGTAGTCTTTTTATTTTTTGTTACCTTGTCGTCTAACGAAGGTACCTTGCCTTTTAATATTAAAGGTACCTTGCCTTTTATCGAAGTCTTCGGTAAAGGTACCTTGCCTTTTAATATTAAAGGTACTTTGTCATTTTTAATCTTTTTATTTTTGTAGTCCTTTTGCAAATCACCACTGATAGTTCTCTTTTCTTGTATATATCTGTATGATTCTGATAATATTTTAAAATATTGTTCATATTTTGTTTTCTTTTCTTTATCTATATATTTATCAGGGTGATACTTTTTAACCTTTTCTCTAAAAGATTTGGAAATATGTTTATCAGAATCATCTCTTGTCACATCTAATATAAAATATGGGTCGTATTGTTTACCATCAACCGTAATGACATCCATATATACAAATAATGATAATCTTTTTTGGTTTTTTACGACTATGTTTTTACGACTATGTTTTTTATATAACAAGTTGTTTTACGTATCTTTCAAAAGTTTTGTTAAAATCATCTACGAATAAAAAGTGTTCATTACAAAGTGTATTACGAGTTACTATAACATCATTTTTTTTATGCATTTGTTTGTGTTTTTTAATAATAGTACCTCTTACTAAATGAATCAATGATGTTTCAACATCTTCGTTTAAAATGTTATCAATATCTTTTTTCATTTCTGATAATTTCTTGTTTAAATCAAGAACGTTTTCTAAAAATAAATCAAGATGTAAGCACTTGTACAATAATGATAAAGTGTTACGTCGACAATCATTTTGTCTCCAGATAAGATAATTTAATGTTTCATAATCTTTATCGAATTCTACAATTTGGCCAGTAAATGTAAAATTAAAATCGATTCCTCGTATATACAATTGTTTACAAAAGTTTACACTTATAGAACTTGTCATCATAGTAATAGTTTTATTAATGTTTCCATCATATATATAATTACCTTCTTCATTATAAAAAAACACTAAATGAATTTCATTCAAAAAAGTATAAACCATATTAGGTGCACAATCTATATAAAGTGGTTTAACGGATTCGTATAAAATGCTTTGAAACAATTCTAAGCTTTTTACTTTTTTATCGAAACTTATTATAGTATTTAAAAGATCTAAAATTTGACAAGATTTTATAGAAACAATATGGGGTTTGTAATAGTGACATTTATCACTATTTAGTTTACTAATATTCTTTTCCATTCTTGTTTTTAATGACATTTTGATATAATTATTAAAAAGTAATTTTATTTTAGTTTTTTTTATTTTTGTTGCGTTTAATATTTTTGTTGCGTTTAATATTTTTGTTGCGTTTAATATTTTTGTTGCGTTTAATATTTTTGTTGCGTTTAATATTTTTGTTGCGTTTAATATTTTTGTTGCGTTTAATATTTTTATATATAATAAGCGATAGCCTTGTAGCTAAACGTTAACTTTGTCTAGAAAGTTTAATTTCGTATTATTATTTTATTGGATACGTGTAATGATGTATTGCAAATATATTTTTAAAAAGGGTAAAAAAAATGGGGAAACTTGTAATGAAGTTTGTCATTTGAATTTGAATACATGTAAGAAACATCAGACGAAAGTAAAGGGTAAATCGTCTAAAATTATAGATAATATACCAGTGATTCGTATTAATGACATTGTTAATAAAAAATTAACGGAAGATTATTTAAAAGAAGTCATATTAAATATACCAACAAGTGATACTAATAAGGCTGTTATATTAAAACACTATAATAATATGAAAAGATCTAGTATAGATACAACAGAGTATTATAAAAATCAAATTTTCGTGGATACAAGTTTGTCTTATCCGTGGAATAAATCATATAATATACACGAACACGTAGCTGAACGAGGAATAAAAGAATTTATAAATTTAATCAAATCAAATTTAGATAATGAAATACACGGTATGGAAAGTGTTAAAAATGAAATCTTGAATGTAGTTTGTAAATTTATTACAAATCCGTACAGTAATAGAAATAACATAGCCTTATGTGGTGCAGCTGGTGTAGGTAAAAGTAAATTTATCAAAGTTTTATCAAATGTATTAAATATACCCATAAAAACTATATCCTTAGGTGGAGTAAGAGATTCGTCTTTTTTCTTGGGTCACGGATATGTCTATGTAGAAAGTGGTCCTGGTAAGATATTACAAAATATTATTGACTGTAAAATTAATAATCCTATTATTTACTTTGACGAATTGGATAAAGTATCAGAAACTGAGAATGGAAAAGATATATTTTCATTCTTATGTTATTTAACAGATCCAAGTCAAAATACTAATTTTAGTGATCATTATTTTTACGGAATGCATTTCGATTTATCTAAAGTTTTTTACATTTTTACATTTAATGATATTAATAAAATAGATAAGATTCTTTTAGATCGTTTGAATATTATAAACGTTGAAATGCCAAAAGAACAAGACATCGTTTATATTATTGAAAAACATTGTATTCCGGAAATTATTTCTAATATAGGTATTAAAATACAAGTAATCTTTGATACATCAATTATCACTCATATAATTCGTTCAACTACTATTAACAAATCTGTTACTAGTGGCATAAGGGAATATTATAGAATAATAGAAAAAATTTTATTAGAATTAAATAAGGATATATTATTAGAAATCTTACCTACTAATCCAGAATCAGTTATAGTTATAAAGGATAAACTTTTTATGAAATTATTTGAAAATATAAAACATCAAATTAATTACTTAGAAGAAACAAATACATGTCGACATATGTATATATAAAATTTTAATTGTCCATTAATCATCCATTATAAGCAACTGAGTATACACGTTTCCTCCACTAACTGTTCTTTGATCTGGTTCTATTTCTTTTAAAGTTTTTTCTGAAAATTTCAATTGTACGATATTCCAAATACTTCCTACTTTACCATTATAATACCAAATCTTTGCACATTCGATAATGGTTTTAAAATTTTTACCCTTTGTTAAAATTGTATCGATATTATGTTCATCAATTTTGATTTTTTTTTTAGACTCATCAAAAATGACGCTTTCGAAATTCCCATTTCTATCTCTAGATAATTGAAGTCTCATCAATTTTGGATATGAACCGTTTTCTTTTAAGATAGCATTATATGTAAAATTTTCATTTGCTTTTTCTGTTTTTGAATCAAATAATTGCAAATTTTCTTTTACCAAATTTTGAATAATAGAATCTAATTTTTCAATAGATTCTCTAAATGTACTAGAAACAGAACTAGTAGAATTATTTAAAAAACAACTCATATTATATTCTGAATAATTCGACCATTCTTTTGAAACAGACTTAACACCAAAAGGTAAATACATTGTTGATGTACATATTTGTAATGGTTCCTTATCGTAAAATAACTTTACTGCTCTACCAGATTTTCCTAATTTAAATTTATCTACTTCTAAATTTTGCAAATCAATAACAGCCATACTATAAAATATATAATCATCATGATTAATTCAATTTTTCCCAAATGTATTTTCATTACATAATGTAAAAAACAACATATTTGTTTCTTTATCTACTTGTTGTGTATAAACTAATGATAATAAATGTACAGATGGTATTAAACTATTATTTACTATTAAGAATAAAGCATCGGATGATTTTATATTTCTTATTTTTTTACGTATAATACACATAAATTGACCAACTGTAATTTCTCCATTTACTAAAAATTTATATCGTAATAATTGAATACTTTTATCCTTTGGTCTTACTATAACAGGTATATATTTTGGATATTTTTCCTTTACAAGCTCAACTTCTTTACGAATAAGTTCTTTTTCTTTTGGTGTAAAATCTGTTTTTGTAAAATCTATTTTTGGACTATTTATTTTTTCTTTAATCGGAGACACTTTGACATTGTCTTCTTTTTTATTACCTTCTGAGATATCGTCTTCTGAGATATCGTCTGAATGTTTTTGGCTCAATTTAATTATGCTTTCGTCCATTACTTAAATATTATAAACATTTTATAATTTAGAAAAATTTTATTTATTTACTAAATTATAAATAAAATGTTAGGTAAAATTATAGATAAAAATTTCAAGGTTGTTGGAGATAAAGTTTTCTTGGATATAAATGTTAGTAAAAGAAAACCAGGTATTTTATTGATTCACGCTGATTGGTGCGGACATTGTAAAAATTTTCAACCAATATTTGATGAATTGCATCATCAATTAGGAGATGATTTTCCTCTTTTATCTATAGAAGACTCTGATTTAAAAAAAAACCAAGAATTATTAGGTGCACTTAATTTGCGTGGATATCCAACTATTAAATTTTTTGATCAAAGTGGTAAAATTATGGGTGATTATACAGGAGATCGTACAAAAGCAGCATTGGTTAAACATATTTGTCAAGTATTTCATCATTGTATTAAATTTCACTAAAAGTAAAGCCTTTGTTTCCCTGTTTTTCGTTTAGGACCATTTATTTATTTATTATACACCTTTAGGTGGTGTTAAATGTTTATAATATCACAATACTTGTTAAATAATTTAAGTAGTACTGATTTAGAATATACATCTATATATGCAATAGGAATAGGTCTAGTTGTATATGCTTGTATATATCTATATTTTTTATTTTACAATGAAGAATTTTTATCAATTTTCAATAAATTTATTATATACATAATCGGTATAGATCTATTACTTTCATCATTCTACTATGCTCATAATAAAAACTCGTTAGAATACAAACAAGTTGAAAATTCAGATAATATTTCGGACGAAACGGTTTCCGTTGACGAAGACGACATAGAAGACGACATAGAAGACGACATAGAAGACGACATAGAAGACGACGACAATTTTGAACATCATATACATACGGAAGATTTATTAGAAAATGACGAATTCAATATAGAAAGTGATGTAGAATCAAATTTACATGTATCAGTAGATGACAACGTACAAGAAAACGTGGAACCTGTACCGACGGTGGAAGACCTAGATGTTAAATTACCTCTTGAAGAAACTAAAGTTATTACTAAAAAACGTCGTGGTAGAAAGCCTAATTCTCTAAAGTCCCTAATTGATTTTTAATAAAATAAATTAAAACATCATATAATAATGTAGTATCTATTTTATTATATTTTACAATATCTTTGCTTGATTGTAAAGATAATAAATCTTTCTCTTGATTCGTTAACATTATATCATTTTGTATAATGCTACACATTGCATCTAAGCCATTTTGGCAATCAGTATCATAATGTAAGTTTAATAATTCTTTTGCTACATATTTTAAAGAATAACTTGGTAAATCTATTGTTTGTTTTAATATAATTAATAAATCCACATAAATTATTTGCGTAGGGTCGTATTTTTTTTGCAAATCAGGATATCTAGCTAAAGTTTTTTCTATAATATATTTATCAGCGTGACTCCAATGGAATATAGTAACACGAACTTTATTATTTTTATGATTATTACTTATATAATCTAAAAAATTATCTAAGATTCTATATTCTTCTTGATAAGTTAATCTCTTACTTGTAAAATCAGTATAACAACATTCGTTTTTTACAATTCGTAAAAGTCCTATTATAAACAGCATTGAATTATCTTTAGAAATAGGAAATGTTGAAAAATCATCGTAAATATCATTTGTATATTCTACATCTAAAAATACACTATTCTGTATCATATTATTTGTATAAATTGTATTAAATTCAGTTCCGTGTTGATTTATATATTCTTTAAGATTTAATAAAAACGTTCTTCTTAAATTTGTTTTATTAAATGGCAGAACATTCTTATTTATTTTTGATATATTTTCTTTGTCTTTTATTTTTAAAACGTCAAATGTACAATAACATCCTAAAGAATTGGATATTATTTTATTATTAGTTTTATATTTTCTACCGATTATCATTACATCTGATATTAGACATTGATCCTTATGTGATAAATATATTTTATATATGTTTTTTTTATTATCTGAATTTAAAATAGCTTCACCCGTAGAATTAGGTTGGTCACCCGTAGAATTAGGTTCTTTGTATTTAATATTTTTGTACAAAATCATCATCAAACTATATTTAGTTTCATCTAATTTTATGTTACAGTGAAGATTTTTATAGTGAAGATTTACAATTTTATTATGAATGATAACATAATTTCCTTTTACGTAAATTAAGTTTTTGTTACGTATATTCAAATTATTTACAAATTTAGTTATAGATAATTGGTAATTAATAATAAAATAATTTAAAACTATTTTTTTAAATAATGAAGATCGTTGTTGTATAAATTCCATAATTGATGTATAAAATTAATTTTATTTCAATTTTTAATTTTCGTTTAGAACAAATTGGTAATTATATCCAACTAATTGCAATACATCTTTGACTTCTGCATTCAATGTAGTTTTGTCTAAGTTAGTTTTAACTAATATACATTTTGGAAATACACCTTTTTTTTTAATACATATATATTCTATACCTGGAATTATTACAGATAGCAATCTTTCATATAATTCATCTATGTCAAAATTAGAATTTTCTACAAATAAATAATAATATTGAGATCTTCTAGTATTTCTCCACCAATTTTGTATAAGAATAGAAGCATCTTGATCATTTTTCGTGTTACTTTTTCTCCACCAATTTTGAATTATAATAGCCGCACGATTATCATTTACACCTTTTGGTGTTAAAAATATTTGTGGATTTTTACAATAAGATAAAGTTGTAGAAAAAGATCTCTCATCATTTGAATAAAAAAACCCCATATCTTTACGCTTACAGTTGCTTATATTTGCTTATATTTGCTTATATTTGCTTATATTTGCTTATATTTGCTTATATTTGCTTATATTTGCTTATATTTATTAAAATTTAAATTAAATTCATTTTTTGATATTACCTAAAGCTTTTAATGATTAAGTAATTCTTTTTTTTTTATATATATAACTATAAGTAATAACTATAATGAAACAACACTATGATTTAATTATAATAGGTGGTGGTCCATCTGGGTTAGCTTTAGCTCAATGTTGTTCAAGTTTACGAAAAAACATTTTGATAATAGAAAGAGAAGATGATATAGGTGGTTGTCATAGAGTTAAGAGAGTAGATGTAACTAATAAAAATGGAATTGTTGAGAGGATGTTTACTGAGCATTCCCCTAGAGTATATAGTTCTACTTATAAAACATTTATGAATTTATTAAAAAAAATGGATTTGGATTTTTACGAGTTATTTACACCATACAATTTTTCAATAGCAACTATCGGTGGTCAAACTATATGGGGAACTTTATCTTATGGTGAAATGTTTTCTTTATTTGTAGATTTTATTATATTATTAGTAAATGACGATTATGGTAAAAATATGTCAATGAGTGACTATACTGAATCTAGAGGTTTTACACAAAAGTCACGTGATATAATTGACAGAATTTGTCGTTTAACGGATGGTGCTACATCTGACAAATACACATTAAATGAATTTTTACAGTTATTTAATCAACAGGCGCCGTATACATTATATCAACCTAAACTCCCTAATGATACAAGTCTATTTCGTTTATGGAAGTCTTATTTAGAAAAAAACAATGTTGATTTTTTATTAGAAACTACTGTCGAAAAATTACAAATAAATACATACGAAGAAGGAACTACGATACGTTCTGTCAATTGCAAATACCAAGGTACCTTGCCGTCTAACGACGTCATCGTTAAAGGTACCTTGCCGTCTAACGACGTCATCGTTAAAGGTACCTTGCCGTCTAACGACGTCATCGTTAAAGGTACCTTGCCGTCTAACGACGTC
>Ga0315292_10000487_pt1 | contig 18635 bp, 18 predicted proteins | sample YL17G13_0_MG_FD_204029 | JGI IMG/M metagenome (GOLD analysis project Ga0315292, IMG submission 204029) | Sediment microbial communities from Yellowstone Lake, YNP, Wyoming, USA - YL17G13_0 | ecosystem: Environmental > Aquatic > Freshwater > Lake > Sediment | place: USA: Wyoming | collected... | reverse complement strand
TACTGCTTGATGACTCTGCCTGCAATCAAGGCGCTTGAAGTTGTGCATCGAAGTATGCCCCCTGTCCCCCATGCGAAAAAGGAATAATCCAAGAAGATGGAACCGTCCTGCAAAACATGTACGAAATGCGGAGTATCTCAATCCGTGGGTCAGTTTGCCCACCGCAGGGGAGCTAAGGATGGGTTAGCCTCTTGGTGTCGTACTTGTTCTAAGAAGAATTCTAGGGATCACTATTTGCGTAATCGGGAGAAGTATTTGGGACGACATAGAGAGTGGCATAGGGCGAATGACGGGGGGCATTGGGCACAAACCAAGACGCTGTATTCTGTGACAAAGGAACAATATCAACTTCTACTGCGGACTCAGAACGGGGTCTGTGCGATATGCCGCTGTGTTCCGGGTAAACGGCATCTCCATATAGATCACTGCCATGAATCTGGAAAAATCCGGGGGTTGCTGTGTGGAAATTGCAATCGAGGTATCGGGTATCTGCGGGATGATGTAGGAATACTTCGGCTTGCTCTGGTCTATTTGGAGAACGCATGACACAAACCAAACCACCCCCTCCCCCGCCTCAATTTTCGGGGGGTCTCAAAATACCGCCGCCGACTGTCGCCCCGTCCCAACCTGCGAAACAGCTTGAGCACTATAAACTCCCCATGCGGGATACCTACAAGCCTAGTTGGCTGGCTGTCCTGCGGGAGTGTCATTATCCCACAGATGTTTTAGTTCTGGATTTTGAAACTTTTTTTGATGGCGAGTACAAGCTGGCGGGTAGGGGCGATGGGTTGAGCACGGTTGAATACGTCACCTCGCCTCAGTTTGAAGTGCTGGGGATGGGAACTTTGTTGATGGATGGGGGCAAGGCCCCATTCGGCGAATACCAAAACCAGACTCGGTTCTATCTTAGGGAAGATCGCGTAGCGGAACACTTAAAGTACCTACAGGATCGGTTTGGGCAGAACCTCGAAAAGCTCACGGTGGTTGCGCACAACGCTGCCTTTGATCTGCTAATCTTGAAGGAGAAGTATGGCATCAGTCCTCCCCACGTTATTGATACATTGGGACTTGCTCGACATTGGAACGCTCGTACCTCAAATAGCCTTGACGCCCTTACGAAACGATTTGCTCTACCCCAAAAGGGCGACACCTCGCAATTTAAAGGCGTCACCTATCGCAAGCGGTACACGAGGCCGGGGGGTAAAAAGAAAGGGCCAAAACTCCCAACCCCAACCCCGCTCATCACCCCGGAGCAAGAGAAAGCCCTGATCGCCTATGGGTTGAATGACGTGATGCGAGAGTGGGAGTTGTTTACGATTCTCCTCCCCAAACTCAGCCGCCCCGACGTTGAGCTTCCGCTGATGAAGCATACCCTGGGCCTGTTCCTGCAACCTACTCTCTGCGTGGACAATGAGAAGGGGGTCAACCTCATACAGCGGATGGAAGCTGAGATTGACGCGGTATTGCAACCCACGGGATTGACTCGCGTGGAAGTGAATGGGGATTTGCGGTTTGAACAAGAGCTTACTGATGCTCTGCGGGCGTTCGGGGACAATCCCCAAGGGTATTACAAGCTGATGAAGAGTGGGTGGATTCTCGCTATCGCCAAAGATGATCCCCAACGAGCGAAGTTAGAGAAACACCCGAGTGAGAAGGTACGGCAATTGATGGCTGCTCGGGCAGCTACATCGTCATGGCCCCTGCATATCAAACGAGTGCAACGAATCATGGCTCAGGCAACAGCGATGGGGGGCAAACTGGCTGTGCCCCTCAAGTACTACGGAGCGCACACGGGCCGATGGAGCGGGGGAGAGCGGATCAACCTCCAAAATCTAGGCAGTCGGGGCCATGCCCTAGTCAATGAAGTGAGGGAAATGCTTGTGGCCCCACCGGGGCACATGCTAGTGATTGCAGACGCGGCTCAGATTGAAGCTCGCGTACTCGCATGGATCGCGGGGCAAGAGGATTTGGTAGCAAAGTTCGCTCGCGACGAAGAGGTGTACTGCGGATTCGCGTCAAAGGTGCTGGGGTGGACTGTGCGCAAACCCCGGAAAGACGGGGATGGGATTCCCGCTATCGAAGCTCGGATGCGATGGGCGAGAAACAGTATTGGCAAGATTGGGATACTCGGCTGCGGGTACGGGATGGGTCAAGATCGGATTCACGAAATGGGTGAGGGGGAGTTTGACCTGGACACGGCCCTGAAAATCAGGGACACGTATCGAGCCGAACATCCCAAAATCACACAGTTTTGGAAGGATATCGAGCGGGCATTCAGTTATACGGCCCGTTACCGCAAGTCCTGCGAGATGCCCCGTGGGTTGAGGTTCCGTAGTATGCCCGATTGCGATGTAGCCATTGTGCTGCCGTGCGGTAGGGAACTCTACTACCACAAGGTTCGGCTCAAGGAGGGTGGGAATTTCGGCCCGACGATTGAGGTATGGAATGAGATGACGAAGAGTTGGGGTCATGTGTGGGGAGGACTTCTAACTGAGAACGTAGTCCAAGCGATATCGCGGGATATCCTCGCCGAAGCAATTCTGTGGCTTGAGAGTGTGGGTATCCACACCGCCCTACATGTACATGACGAAATTGTAGCTGTTGTGCCGGAGCATCAGCCAGAACAAGCGTTGCTAATAGCAATCCAAGAAATGAGTAAACGCCTGGCGTGGGCACCCGACTGTCCCCTGGGTGCTGAGGGTAAGGTCTCTAAGTTCTACTGCGCACACTAATAATGAATCTACCCTTAACTCAGGGCAAATTTACCATAGAGCGGGAGGGATATGCCCCTCATTAACGCCCCACTCTCTGAGTACGCCTTTTTTGCCGGGATTGATCCGGGATTTTCCGGGGCGATCAGTCTAATGAATGCAACGGGTACGAGTGTCAAAGTGTGGGACATGCCCGTTACGGAGATCGGAAAGATAAAGAAGTACCGGGCACTGGATTTGACTAAACTGTGTTCCATCTTGCGGGGGGTATTCCTTCTCCCCCGAGTGTGTTGGGGGCTGGAGAATCCGACCACTAGACCAGGAGAAGGAGCAGAGAGATGCTTCCGATTCGGCAGGCAGATTGGTTCTCTTGAGGCCCTGTTACATCGAAGTGGAAATGACTACTGCCTGATCTCTCCTATGTTGTGGAAGAATCGACTAGGTTTAGACGGCAAGACCATAGCCGGGGCCAATGAAAGGGCTGCTGAGGAATTTGAACGCCTCTACCCTGAGCACAAAGCTCTGATCCATGGCCCCCGAGGGGGAATTCTTGATGGCAGAATGGATGCACTGTTAATCTGCCACTTTCTACGAATGTGTACGGGCAGTGAGACAGACAGGAAGTTCGGTAAACAGTCTCCCGAAGCCTTCGCGTATTGTGCGAGTGGGGGTGGTAGGAGTCACGGAAAGCGACCGATGAGGTCTTTGCGGAGTCATACGAATGGATCATCTAATGGTCGAGAAGAAAGTCTATGATGTACTCGTGGCAGCGGAAAACTGGTTTTCCCACCAAACACTCCATTTGCATGGGCAGTCCCATGACCTGGTAGATACTAGACTTGAATTGGTGAGTGTTCTCATGGAACTTGTGAAGGAGTTGAGCAATGCCCGAGACTAACCCCCGATGCTTCCACATTTCCGCGAGTGCAATTAGTGCTTTGAAAGCGTGCCCCCAGCGTTTCAGACTCGCCTACCGCGAGGGTTTGCGGCTCACCGCAGACACCGACAGTCAACGTATGGGGACAAATTGGCATTCGATGCACGAGGTCTATGCTGGTGTTGTGGCAGAGGGGCTTGAGAATGAGGGACAGCCGCCCCTAGAGGATATTAGAGAAGCGGCCTCTAGGGCTGTTGTCGATTATCTGAATCAGCGATACGAGCAAATGCCCGCGAGTAAGATAGCTAAAGAGTGGGCATTGGAGCGAGAAATTCTCCTCACCAGTTTCGTCGGGTATTTATGGTACTGGGAGAATGACCCCGTAGAAGTGTTGGCTTCTGAGATGCCCTTTGATCTGCCCCTTCATGCCCCAAAAGTGGGACTTCCTTTACCCTTAGCCGAGGTTGTGCGGGTCGGGAAGTTTGACCACATCGTTAGATGGCAGGGGATGGTGGGGTGTATGGAACGCAAGAGCACAAGTCGATCTATCGCTTCTGATTCTGACTATTGGGATAGGGCAAAGAAGGATACACAGGTTTCAATGTATGCCCTGGCTTTCCGCGATCTCATCGAATTCGAGGGCAATGATATTTTGAGCGCTGCGGGGGTAGAGTTCTCCATGGATGATCGCCCTGGCAATACCCTCTACGACGTTTGGCACAAGCCGACGATCAAGCCCGCAATGCTGACTCAAAAGGAGACCGCTGAGTTCATTCAAACCGGAGAGTATTGCGGGCAAGTGTTTGTAGTGACTGGCGGTTCTGGCGGGGGCAGTGTCAATGGGGAACTCATGGAGGTTGAACCCGGCAAAAAGGGCTTCGCAATCAGGGAAACGGTAGAGATGTTCGGTGCTCGCCTCCTTGCTGATATCCACACGCGGCCCGAGTTCTACTACGCCCGCAAGGAGATCGTGCGTACAGATCAGGAGATTTGTAAGTTCAGGTCTGAGTTGTTCAATATCTATGAGATGCAACGGCTGTTTGATAAGACGGGGCACTGGTATGAAAATGAATCGCAATGCAGGGCTACTTTCCCCTGTTCCTATATCCCGATTTGCTTTGGGTGTGGTGCTGACGCCGTGTGTGACGGGAGAACAACGCCTGCGGGTTTCCGTCGCATATTCGTTGATCCCAAAAGGGATAGTAGTGTAGTGGAGGACGACTGATGTTTGGTGTCGAGTATTACACCAGCTCTGTGCATACCCTTGTGGTTCGCATCGGACCGGTGTGGTTGCAAATAAGTATCGGTCATTAATAGGAGAATTACCATGACTAGGGGTGTGTTTTTCCGCTGGATAGGCCCCGATTTTATGGCGGGGCTGGCCCTAACGTTCAAGTATGGCGGGGTGATTGTCGGATTCGGATTTATCACCCTCGAAATTATTTGGAGGTCGAAACTTGACTAAACCCCCTTCAATGACAACAAAACCCAGACCGATGCTCGGCATGGGGGGCAAGCCCTCTGCTATCCCCGCACGTGTCGCTAAGGTGTTTAGCGTCAAACCGTGGACTGAGGAGGGACAGGGCAAAAAGATTCTGGTCTACTCTGAGTCGGGCATGGGTAAGACCACCCTCGCTAGCATGGCCCCCCAAGCCCGCTTCATCGGGGCGGATGATGGTGGGCGCATGATCGTGAACCCGAAAACGGGGGCGAGGATCAGCGTGGTAGAGGGTGTCGCGGACTTTCGGGATGTGCGGGACGCGATACGTCAACCGGGTCTGTTTAAACTGGGCGAAACCGCCGTTTTCGATACAATCACGTTTATCGAGAAATGGGCCGAAGCCTACGCCTTTGAGACGATCAAAACGGATAAGGGTCTTACCGTAGACAGCATCGAGGGCTACGGTTATGGGAAGGGGTATAAACATCTGCTTGACGTGATGCGATTGCTTCTGGCTGATATGGAGGGGTTGGTGCGTCAGGGAACGAACATCCTGCTTCTCGCCCAACAGAGTCAAACTACTGTGGCTAATCTTGAGGGAACAGACTACCTTCAGGATGGGCCAAAACTCGCTGCAAACAAGAACAACAGCGTGCGAACAGAGTTTGTGGAGTGGGTGGATCATGTGTTTCGCATCGGACACCAGTCCGTCGTTGTGACGAGAGATGATAAGCGAGCTATCCGGGGTAAGGCGACGGGTTCAATCGACCGAGTGATTTACACCCGCAAACAACTCCACTACCTTGCTAAAAGTAGGCCAGTCAACGGGTATACCATACCCGAGACTGTTGCTTTCTCTCAACCGGATGATGACTCATTGTGGAAATTTGTGTTCGAGGGAGCGAGGGTAGAGGAGTGACAGCGAACATTTTGATCTTGATCGGATGCCTGTTTTTTATAGCAGGCACGTTAGTGAACATATGGCGTTTACTCTAAGAGGTGATCGTGAATCAACTGGATACGGCTGGTACTTATCGTGGCGAAATTCTCGAATCGGCTCTGGGCGAGACGAAGAAGGGCTTTCCGCAAGCGGTATTGCGACTCAAGGCCCTTGAGAAGTGGGTCGAAGACCCAGCAGGGATGAAGCACTTCGATCTTACCGAACCGGGTTGGGTGGACTGGTCTTCTTTCGACGAGAATATTGTTGCCTACCTCGTGCTGTTCAACTCTACTGAGGTGTTTGAACCAGGGCAGACAGACCTCAAGAACTATGGACAATTGAAGACGGCTACAGGGTGGAACGGCGAGGAGTTTGATTCGCTTGGCGATGGAGCATTGATTGGCAAGAAACTCCTGTTCCGACTGGAGGACCACGAGTATCAGGGAAAGTCCGGCCTTCAGGTCAACTGGATTGACGCTTGGGGCGCACCCCCAACCCGCGAGTTGAAGTCTCTTGACGCTGCTGCCATCAAGAACTTCAATTCCAAGTTGAAGATCACTCGCTCTGTGCGGCCCGCGTCTGCTCCTGCGAAGCCCGCAGCCCCGGTGAAGCCCCCGACCCCCGGCCCGAGTGTCAACATGGAGAAGATGGCGAAGGCTCAGGCTGATGCGGCGGAAGCGAGAGCGAATGCCGAGTCGGATGCTGTTGAGGCGGCTGAGGCAGACGAGATGTTGGCGGATGATGCCGCTGCCAAGAAAGCAGAGAAGGCGGCGGCCCCCACTGCCCCTCGAAAGGCCGGTAGGCCCCGAAAGGCCGCTGTGTTACCCCCTCCGCCCCCCGCTCCGGCTGTTCTCCCCCCAGCAGTTGACGAATCGCCTGATTTGTCAACGGGTCTCCCTGGTGAATGCACTCAGATCGAAGGCTGGGATCATGTGTGCAACAACAAGGGCGATAACAGTGACACTGATATCCAAAAGGCATGGATCGACTCCTGTATCGAGGTCGGCGGCGACAAGGATGAGGCTGAGTTTACCCCGGCTGATTGGGCAAGGGTGCGCGATCTCGTAATCAAGGACCTCGCACTCTAACAAAGTGAGTCACGAAGGACGACTGAACGGGTAGTTTAGTCCAAACACTCCTGACTTAATGGCTAGATTGGGTTTCATAGAATCCATGTGTCAACTTTGTAGAGTCGATCTCCGCCACGCTAGCCCCTCGCTCCGGAAATGGGGGGCCTTTGGCGGAGAATTGTGTGCGTCCTTTACTCCCGGACGGTAAATTGGAGTAGGTTGCGGCCGGTAGCTCAACTGGATAGAGCACGCTTAAGTGATGAGATGCGGGTTCAAGCCCCGTCCGGCCCATTATTTCCTATGCCAACAATCTGCAAAATAGAATTGCTGTTGGAAAAGTTTCAAGGGAACGCCTACCCCGCGATGCTCGGGGTTTTAGCAGAGCATCTCGGGGTATCAGCAGCTTCTCTCTCTCGACTTGCTCTGGGCTGGGTGCCCATTGTCGAGTTTGCGAAGGGGCCTAACTATCAGGGATGGTGGGCGATTCCTGAGCGGGATGCAAACGGTGAACCCGTGGGACTAAGCCTTCGCTCACTAAATGACATGAAGGTCATGTTTCCCAAATCGAAACATGGACTCATCTATGGGGTAAACCCCAAGCACAAGCGAGGGGGAATGGCGTATCAGCCTGGGTCTGAGAATTGGGTGCGGACGATGGATGCGGGGGTTTTGTGCCCCATTTGTACAAAGGCCGATGGCTGCCTACTGTCAGCGGAAAACCCTGAAGACCCTAAAGCCGTCATCTGCATCAGGGTTGACTCGCCCCGGCGGATGAAGATGGGGCATCTCCACATCCGCAAGGCAGAGGGGCAGATGTCCTCTGATACCTCTGCCCTGCCCCCGAGCGAGTATCCTGTTATCAATGTAGAGGGGATGAGTGACGTTGCAGCAGCGATGGATATGGGGTTTGTCGCGGTGGGTCGCCCCTCAAATCAGGCAGGATTGGGCGAGGCAGCCGAGTTACAGCGGGGCCGGGATGCCCTGATTGTCGGGGAGAATGACAAGAAGTCTGACGGGAAATGGCCGGGTAAAGAGGGCATGGAGGCCCTGGCGGAAGTGCTCAGACGCTCATGCAAGAGCGTGCGAATGGTTATGCCCCCTGAGCACATAAAGGATTTGCGGGCGTGGTATGCCAAGTACGGGCTGACCCGTGAGAAGCTACTGGCATATGCAGAGGAGAACGGGCGAGAGCATGTAGAGGGTGCGGTCCTTCCCGACGACTTGAATACCACGATTGCCTCCGTGTATCTCAATCAGAGGCATCGGCTCGGGGACCAATATCTGCTGCGGAATTGGCGGGAGAATTGGTGGAGGTTTTCCGAGGGCAAATACCGGAAACTCAGCGAGGCTGAGTTTGAGCAACCCCTGCTCTTGTGGGGCGATGGGAAGATGTACCTGTCGCAAACGGCAAAGGGGCCAAGCCCGGAACCCCTCAATCTCGGATCGGGTTTGATCGTGAATGTGGAAAAGCACATTCGCAAGCACACCCTGATTACCTCCGAGCAATGCCCGTGCTGGCTCAATGGAGTCGAAGGGGAAGACCCGAAGAACCTCATCATGTTTGCCAACGGGTTACTCAGCATCAATACGTTTAAGTTACAGCCCGAGACCCCCGACTTCTTCTCTACCGTTGCGATCCCCTACGCCTTTGACGCATCAGCGAAATGCCCGCTGTGGCTCAAGTTCCTAGAGGGCGTGTTTGAGGGGCCGGATCAGCAGCTAAAGATTAGTCTGTTGCAAGAGTGGTTTGGTTATTGCCTTGTCCCCGATACGTCAATGCAGAAGATGATGTTCCTGCGGGGGCCGACCTCGGCGGGGAAGGGCGTGATTCTCCAAGTGCTCAACGCCCTTGTGGGCGAAGATCAATCCTCTTCCACGAGTTATGGGTGCTTGGCTGGGGACTTCGGGCTTCAACCGCTGGTGAATTGCCTCATCTGTACCATACCCGATGCCGTTGTAACCCCCAAAGCGGACATGATGCGGGCGTTAGAGTTGCTGTTGAGTATCACTGCGGGGGATGGTTTGCAGGTCAACCGCAAATTCATGGAGGCGATTAAGCGGCTCAGGCTGTTCGCCCGTATTAGCATTGCCGCCAATGAGTTCCCCGAGCTAACTGACAACGCGGGGGCGATGTTGCGTCGGCTGAACATCCTCGAATTTACCCGCTCCTTCGTGGGAAAAGAGGACATCGAGCTTGAGCACAAACTGGTCAAGGAGATCGCGGGGATCGCGGTGTGGGCGCTTGCGGGGTTAAAGCGACTCAGGGAGCGGGGGGTGTTCTCGCTCCCTGAGTCCAGCAAGCTCGCCCTCGCAGAGTGGCGAATTACGACAAGCCCCCTCGCGTCTTTCATTGAGGAGTGCTGCGATATCGAGGTGGAATCAGAGGTGGGGAAAGATGAGTTATTTGATGCGTGGACGGGGTGGATTACAGCGAGGGGGATCAAGCCGGTGTCCCGTAGTCGCTTTATGGAGCGGATGAAAGCTAACGCTCCCTCTGCTCATAGTGCTACTTATGAGCGGGGCGGGATCGTTCACAGCGTTTATAGGGGATTGAAGTTAAAGGATTGGGCAGCGAAACAGTACACAGATCGCCCTAACTAACAGGAGTATGAGATGGGTGATAGGCATATCGAGGCAACAATCTGGATCGGGGATTCGGCGCATGTACGGATTGGATTTTCGGAGGGGGATGGTTTTCTGGATTTATTCGAGCGGATGAGCGACCGCGAAAAGCGAGTATACGTGAAGAGACGAATCCTTCTGGATGATGTGGAGCTTGTCAGCAACTAACTAACAGGAGTTACATTGAGTTTACCTACTGAAAAGAACGACCGTAAGGAACGTCCGATTGCTCGCGGTGTACTCGATTATTTCCCTGACGCCCTAGCAGAAGTAGCCCGAGTGAGTTTCATTGGCAATCAGCAGCATAATCCCGGCGAGCCGTTGCACTGGGCACGGGAGAAGTCAACGGATCATGCCGACTGTGTAGCACGGCATTTGATCGAACGGGGTACGATTGACACAGACGGGCTGCGGCATACAGCGAAGATTGCATGGCGTGCGCTTGCGATGCTTCAAGAGGAATTGGAATCGACCACGATTGAGCGTTTTCCCCAGAACGACCCCTACACCCGGCCCTACATCGAACCCGAACCCACGAATCGAAAGCTCCGGGATAACCGTCCTGTACCCCCCACTATCGAGGGGTCGGATACTCCAGTCGGGTATTTTTATACCCCTTATCAGATAGATGCTTGGAGTACATTAATTGTCCTCGGATGCGACCCCGATGTGGCGAATTATATCACCCGAGGCATGAGTTGCGGGGTTAAACCCGGATACGCCTCCCGGTATGTTTACCTTGCCGGTCCCATGCGTGGGCATGAGAAGTTCAATTTTCCTGCCTTCGACAGTGCCCGCGATAAGCTCCTACTAAAAGGCTGGAATGTCGTCAGTCCTGCTGACATTGATCGGGCTGCTGGCATCGGAGATGTAGACGATCCCAAACCCTTCGTCTACCGTGATCTCTTTGCCCTGCTCCTGGTAGCGAGTCATAAAGGATCAATCGCTATGCTACCGGGTTGGGAGAGGAGTACGGGGGCCTGTGCTGAGTTCTTCTTGGCTCGATGGCTGGGGTTGAAGATCAGGGATGCACAGACAAGGGGATTGATGCGAGCGGGTCAAGCGTATGCCAATTTGCTAAACTCCGTCGATGACTATTTGGACGGCCAAGTGGAGGGCAAATGAGTCGAGTTTTAGTGTGCGGCGATATTCACGCTCCGGTAACTCACCCCGGCTATCTCTCTTTCTGCTGGGATTTGTTCAATAGGCACAGATGCAATAGCGTTGTGCTCATCGGCGACGTGGTTGATTGGCACAACATCTCTTTCCACTCGCGTCACCCCGACGCCCCAGGCCCAAGCGAGGAATACGCGAGGGCAATGGCGGCTGTAGCCGGGTGGGTAGAGATATTCCCCCACGCGAGGGTGTGCATCGGCAACCACGATGAGAGGTTAGTCCGCTTGGCGGAGACGGTGAATATTCCCGCTCAGTTGGTGAAGACGCTCAAAGAGACGTGGGGCACGGGTCGGTGGAAATGGGAGTATGATTTCATCATTGATAACGTGTACTATTTTCATGGTACGGGGTGCTCAGGCATTCACCCCGCATATAACGCCATGAAGAAGATGCTGATGAGTGTGGTGATGGGCCACTGTCACTCCGCAGCCGGGATCAAGTGGGCGGCTAATCCCCTTCGTCGTATATTCGGCATGGATGTAGGCTGCGGGATTGACGACAAGAAGTACGCTTTCAACTACGGGCAGTACACGAAAACCCGGTCAATCCTTGGGGCTGGGGTCGTGTTAGACGGTGTGCCTTACCATGAAATCTGCCCTATCGGCCCCAGAGAGAAATATTGGAAGGGCAGGTTCAAATGACTTGTCAATATCGAGGACCGGAGGAAGACCCCTGGTTGACTCTTATATTCTGTGCGGTGGTGCTCGGGGTGATGTTTTTGCTCATGTGTCTACATCCTTAGTGAACCTCTCCGGGATAAGACGCCGGGTACGATCATTGCTATGGCTCACATATGACCCCCCTATTGCCCATTAGAACCCGAGACGACCTAACCGTAGTAATGGCAAACTACGCACCCACTGCGGCGTGCAAACGGGCGATAGGAGAGGGTCGTTTCACGATTCTCGGGGGGTTCGCATCCCCCGAGAGTCTTCCCTGTTGGATCGTGCGTGTTGTATGCAAGCACGGTCAAACCCACAATATCAGGGTGAGTTGCTGTGAGAAGAGACGAACCTATCAGATCGACTTCCCCAAGTGCATTCCGTGGGCTAACTGGATTGGAACGCGGGGTGGAAAGCGACCCCTGATTGATGGGGATGACCCCAAACGCGGGGCCTTTGAGAGAATGAAAGCGATATCAAATGACAAGGAGTAACACCGCATGAACGGATATTACAGACCTTTCGACAACTTCGTCATCGACGATGTTTACTATATTGACGCGACGGTTGATCCACCAGGCCGAATGCCCGAGGGCGACGTAACACCCTTTGTATGTCAGAGTTTTATCGTGTCACATGGAACTGCTAAAACTGATCCGTACTATCGGCGATGGAAAAGAATAGCCCTGCGAGAATTGCGGAAGTTTGTAGGAAAAGATAGAAAGGTTACGAACCTTCGTTGCATCGGACCTATGTGGAAGAAGTAGTACATGGAAGAAAAACCAAGACAACCCCCCCGGCGGGTCAAGATGTGCGATGCCTATGACTACATCAGGGCACACTTCCCTGATACAGGGGGTGTATCGAGAATGACGCCCTACAACTGGGCGAAGATTGGCATCAGAGGAGTGAAGTTACAGACGATGAGCCGAGGCTGGCGGATGTATACAACAAAGGAGTGGATCAGTGCTTTCCTGGCTAATACTTACACCTACAGATAGGATCGACCTTGAATGGATTGGGGTCGATGACCTTCTCAAATTCGCCCAAGCAGATGGTGTGTTGTGGTGGAACCGGCAAGGGATCATCGGATATCTCTCCCCCGGTTTTCTACGGAGCGTCTGTCATCTGTACATGGACTACCGGAAGTTACGGGCCTTTGGTCTGGGTGAGGGGGAGATTTCTAAGAGTATCCGGACAATTGATTGGGCGCAGGTAGCATACAAACGGCCCGCCTCAGAATGCGACCAGAAGTTTGACAAGACGCTCAACCCCAAATCCCGCCCCAAGCCCCCCCATTACCGAGGCCCCGATCAATAGCCAAAAGGTACGCCGTACTCGCAGGATCACACCCCCGTGAGATGTTTCGTTCATGTTATGTGCTCCCACCATTTGCTGCATTTGAGCGGGGAATACTACCTCAAGGTAGTGGTCAAAATACCGCCGCACTTCTAGCTCGGCAATCCGCTGGATTTCTAACTGTTCTGCCCCTGTCAGCATGACTCCTACTCCTCCTCTTGTGCGGCGGACTCTCTCAAGTCTCCTATATTCAACCGCCCACTCCGCCGATTCCTATTGTACTCATCCAGCAATGTACGAGCTTTTCCTGTGTTTCCAACCCGCATTGCAGCGGTTGCCTGATTCTTCAAATTTTTTGAAGCTTTACGTTCGCTAGTATCCCGTGGAGGGTATTGCACATCGGAAAACACCATCTTTTTCCCGCCGGCGGGCAGTAGTTCGTTATGCTTATCCATCCATGCCCGTGCCGTGCCGGGGTCTCCACCACTGTATGCTGTATAAGCTCTTCGCCGCATGTCCATCAGGGAAGCATTGAAGTCCGCCTTCGCTACTTCCTTCCTGGCGTGATACCCGTGCCCAAAGGGTGCCCAGTAATACAGGGCATCGCCCGCGAGCGGGATATACCGCACAGCCCTGCTGCCCTTGCCCCAACTCTGGCCTGTCACGTCTTTCCAGACATCCGTAACGAATCCCACGGGAGGAGAAACGAAACGTAATGCCGCCGCTACCGGGTCTGAGGCTGCTGTTTTAAGGGCGTGTGTGCTTAGGCCCGCCAAACCTAGAATTGAATTGACTGCCGCGAGGGGCAAATCCTCGGGTTTGACATCCTCACCATGCAAAAACTTATAGAGTAAATCCTTGCCCACGTTGGCAATCAACATTGTCGTGGTGAACCGGGCTAGAGTCTTTATGCCCTCAGTTCGTTCGCCCGGAACTTTACTCGCCAATTTCCGAAGACCATTCCTCACCACAAAACTCAACTGACTGATCTGGAAACTACGAAGGGTGTAGAGGATGCGAAGATTCGGATTTTTGATATAGGCTTCGGGCATACTCATCAAGGAAGTAGGTTGCACCTCGCCCACCTCTACCATCTCTACGAACCCCGTCCGGGCAGTTTTCTCCCCCGATCTGTAATCCGCCACGGTCTTATTAAACTCCGTCTCACCCAGCATTGGTTTGTATTTCCGCTCAAACCGCCCATACTCCGTCCCGGTCGGGTTGCTGGCTAGTTTCTGATAGCGGTCGTGAGCCGCGTTTATAACTAGTTCTTTAGAGAAGCGATCGAACCGCGATAGACCGGATAGTTTCATCATCCTGCCCACCGCTCCCGCCAGTTTTCCTACCTCCCGAAATTCCGTGCCCCTATCGTTTAGACCAACCTCCCGCATAGCTACCTTGTGCTCCGCTGGGGAGAAACCCAGAGCCGCTTTCATGCCGGTCGCAGCCGACTTAAACCCATGTTTACCGGCGGCAAAAGAGGCGTCGATAACCTGATTCCATGCCGTCCGGAGTTGCCCAAGCGTAGCCAAATGGATCAGTTGTGTTGCGACCCGAACTCCCTTCGATGCCCTAGCCGACTCCCCCGTTAGGAGTGTTTGTAACAAACCCGTCATCTCCGCCTGATGCTCGGGCTTCATCCTGCCTGCTGTAATCTCATCGTATACAATCTTACCGATGCTCTCTTTCAGCATAGAGGGATCATCACTCTTGCCGAGAAACTTGGCCCGCTCCCCAGCGGTAATCATCTGTTCAAGATACTTCGTGTGGGATGACAGGAAATCTTGATACAACGGGACCTGATCGGGGGTTAATTCGCCGATCCTTCGTTCTCGGGCGTTAGGGGGGCCGACCGCACCGGGTTTCTTGGGGCCGTAACCCGTCGTCACCTTATTGGCGATCTCCATTTTTTCAGCTGTCTGAAGTGGCCCACCCCTGTTGAGTTCGGCCTGTTTCCACGCGGCCTCGATCTGACCCAACTCCTCAGTCCCCACCGACGCCTTCAGAGTTGCAAGGTCTTTCACAAACCGGGGCCAGTGTTCGGGGCCGATGTCTCCTGCATTTACCCCATTTGCCCTCGCCTCTTCAAAGACTCGCCTACGAATTGCAGACAACTGATCTACGGCCGCCCGTGCGCTCTCAGGAAGCAGGGCTTTCGCCGCATCAAACTGTTGGCTCTGGAGCAGGCGACTGACCTCCTTATACTTGGCGGAATCTCGCCCGCCCAAGGCAGTAGTGAGTTGTTCCATCAGGAGAAGTGACTCACGTTGAGCGCTTTCCGTTGCAACGCCCGTATCATACTCCCTTCGCCGCAGTCGCCCGTATATCGCAGAGGATATGTCCTCGATCCGTGCCCATATCGGGGCGAACTTCTTACCCGCCGACCCCTGCACTTGACTCGTCACAGCCCTAATCTCGTTCGGTTTTTCTCTCGTCGCCTTTGCAATCGACGCCCTTACGGTCTCTTCCCGAGCCGTTCGCTGTTCCGGCGTCTCTACTGGGGCGGTCTGGGGCACTTCTGAGGGTTGAACTCCCTCTAGGGCCTCTCTTTCGCCCGGACCTTTGTTAATCTGTCTCAGGACCTCTTTCCCATAGGCAATCGACTCCCTCCTCTGAGCATCCATGGATTCTTTGATCTGCCGGGGAGTTTTGGCCTCTCCCGGGATCGTGTACCCATTCGACTCCCCCCACCACCGCAATCGGCGAGCATTCCAGCCCCACGCCTTCGAGGGCCGCTGGGGAAGATCAGTCAAAGAGTCGCCCCGCTGCTCAGCAACCCGAAGTCTCAGGCTGCGGATGTTATCGGCCTTAGAAATGTCGTAACCGTTAGCCTTTGCCCAGCCTTTTAATTTCGTATACGACCAGTCGCGGGCCTCACCGGGGATAGCCGGCTTTGCTCGCTGTTCAAGGGAGGGTTTACCCTGATCCGCCGCTACGGTCACATCAGCGAGATTGCCGACGTTCTTACGAATCGGTTCATTCGTCACTTGAGATTGAGTCTCAATGGGGCTAATGGCCTTAGCCATTTCGGGGGGTTGGGCGGCTTCTCCCGTTGGAGGCTGTTTGTGTTTCTCGATATACTCCAGCAATTCAGTGCGGCCCTCGGGGACATTCCGCTGGGCTTTGATCGCGGATTTCTCCGCCTCTACCCCGGCATCAGCTTGTTTCCGCAACTCTGCAATCGCGGTCGTATCCCCCGGTTTGCGGATCACCGTATCCCATGCGATAAATGGTCGGGCCGCAGCGGGCAAATCAGGGTATTGAGCAGCCAGCCAGCTATCGAATTTCCCATTGACCCGATCCATAGCCGCTTTCACACCGGCCCGGTCCTTTATGCCCCGCAGAATGGCGGGGAACTCATCGCCGCCAATGCGGTAGGCCGCCGATCCCAGATAGTCCTCTGGGCGGTCCTTTTGCGGGGGCATGCGCAATTCATCGGCCATTAGCTCATGCACCTTGCCCAGCATCTCATCCCCGCCCGCGTGCCCATAGACGGTGTTCATTACCTTCAACCCGCCTACATCGGTTTCCACGAGAGCAATAGACTCGTTTCGCGTATCCGCGTCCGCGAAGATTCGTGTTGCATCCTCGTGATACTGTACCTCGTTGGGGGCTTTCGTCAGGGGGTCGGTGCGCCTGGCTATCCTCTCCTCCCGCAACTGTTGTTTGAGTGAAGTGAGCGTTTCATCCGGGCGGAATTCTGTGGTCGGGGGTTGCTGTTCCTGTTTCCCCCTCGCTGCCTTCTCTGCGGGGGCTTCTGCGGTCGGGGCCACGGGTTGCACTCTCGACTTTGCTCCACGAATCCCCCGAGCTAACCCCGGAGCGTGGGTAACAGCCGCAGCTATAACGCCCACAGCCCCCGCCTCTCCTGATCCCTCTGTAAGACTCTGTTCGGGGTTCAGGGTGAGTTTCTTGATTACATCGTCCCCCGCCTGAAGGATGGTCATGTCAGACATCCCCAGACCCATCTCTAGAGAGTATTTCCCGATAGCATTGACGACTTCAGATTTGAATGCAGTGTTATTGGCCAGACTACCCAGTGTAACATTTGCTCCGGCAGGACGGAACCTGCCCATCGCAAGGGTGTTCGCCGCGATAAGCCCCGCCCCAACCAATTCGACCATTACCGGAACATCCGTACCTTGTTGCCGGGCCTGTTGCACCTGTTCTCGAAACTGCCCCGCACCGCTGGCCGCACCCGCCACAAGTCCCGCTGGTCCCAGCATGAAGGGAGTAGCCCCGCCTACAACACTCCCCGTCGTTGTTCCCCATGACTCAGGGTCCGCTGCCAGCACATCGGAGACGGCCTCCTGCCCCTGAGCGAGCGTCAAACCACTGACACCGCTGCCTATACTCGGGTTGATGACTTTAGCGACGTTCGGCCCCAGACTAAGAGCCGCATTCAAACCCGCATTCGCAGCGTTTCGGACGAAACCCTGATTCTCGTATTGCCTGCGTAACTGATCCTGTCGATATGCCTCTTCCTGAGTCGCCATTCGCTGACCCGTCTCCGGGGTCTGTTGATCGAACACGCTGTATTGTTGCCGATGGGCGTCCAAAATCGCTATCTTCTCGCTGTTGGACAGAGGACGCGGGGGATGAACTTGTTGTTCCTGGTAGCTGAAAGTACCGTCTCCGGCGTCTGTCTTAGTTAAGTCTACCCCCGTCTCTATCCGGCGAATTTCGTTGTTTGCCCGATCTCTCCACTCTTCGGGATTACTCCTAGCCCTCAACCCCGCAATGCCAGCGGACAATCCTGACTCTGCCACTTGATCGAAGATATCCCCCTTACTCCCCCCAGAGTGCGGGGCGCTCAACTGTTCTGCCACTTGATCGAAGATATCTGGCATAGTCTATTACCTAAAAGGAATAACCTTGTTTCTGAGCAAGTTGTCGGGCTAAGTTCCTATCCCCCTTGGCCACAACCAGAAATTTAGCCACGATCTCAGGAGTAATCTGTTGCCCCTGTTGTGGCTGTCCCCCCTGAGCCGCTGATGCCGCTGCGGGATTTGCGAGAGCGTTTCGCTGCTCCTGCAAACTCCTAATATTGTTCAACTCCTTCTGATACTCGATCAGTCCCTTCGTACCTGCTAAATCGGGGGGCTTGTCAATATATGAGGGGGTGTACCCCCCGAAGGAAGCAACATGCCAGAGATTTTGCGCCTCTTCTTTAGAGGGACCACTGGGCTGACGGAATTCCCCGCTGTACTTCGCAGGAACCGCATTCGGGTCCACAGCCCCCTTGTCCCGCATATACCTCAAGCGAGCCTCAGCATCAGCAATCTGTTTGTCAATCCCGCCGATTTGTCTGCCCGTATCTGTGCGTCTTTCACTCTGAATCTGGTTGAGTTTGTCGGCGACGGCCATGCGTAATTGAGTAGGGGATACCGATTCATCTCCCACCAATGCCGCAAAAGCAGTGATGTATTCGGGGGGCAATTGACCAGACAGACTATCAAGGAATTCTTGTTTGGTTTTGATGGACGCTTTCTTGTCCGCGTCTTTAGCGGCAAGCTCTGTCCCCTTTCTTGCCACAGCACCATGCTCCCCGGCGAGTGTTCTAAACGCATTCACGTCTACGTTTGGGTCTTCGGCCGCTGACTCAAGCATCTTCTGGGTATCCCCCGTCACGCCCTCTGATTTAGCAGATTCGAGATATCCCCTTTTCATATTCCTGATAGACGTAGCCAACGGGGAGGCGTTGTCGTAGGCTGCATTGCTTGTAGACGTTGCCCCTCTCTGAGCCGTCTGCATCCGCTGGGCTTCAAGTTCAAGCTGTTGAGTCTGTGCAGCACCAAATTGTTGAGCTTGCTGACGCCTGTTTAATTCCTGAGTCC
>Ga0315292_10000482_pt1 | contig 18724 bp, 22 predicted proteins | sample YL17G13_0_MG_FD_204029 | JGI IMG/M metagenome (GOLD analysis project Ga0315292, IMG submission 204029) | Sediment microbial communities from Yellowstone Lake, YNP, Wyoming, USA - YL17G13_0 | ecosystem: Environmental > Aquatic > Freshwater > Lake > Sediment | place: USA: Wyoming | collected... | reverse complement strand
AAGAATGCTTCCAGAAAGTGAAGACTAATAAAATTTGTTCATGTGGACATAACTAGACTTGTACACATTTTACGCTTTATATATTCCTCAAATTGACAAACACACGAAACTTTAGTATGTTCAGAAAATAATAATTTCATCGAAAGAACACAATCATGTTTGTAAAAAACATAAATGAGATATCAAGGGAAAAAGTTCAATCGAGTAGTCAAGCATTTAAACAAGTTTTAATCGGACACGATCAGGGACCTAATTTTTCCATGCGCCGATTCATCATCGAACCTGGTGGATATATGCCGCTACATACAAATACAGTTGAACACGAGCAGTTTGTCCTCAACGGTCACGCGCAAATTATCATCGGCGAGCAGACATACGAAGTGAAACGTAATGATGTTGTTTTTATACCATTCGGAGTCAAACATTCCTATAAAGTATTAGGTAATGAAGCTTTTGAGTTCTTGTGTATGGTACCGAATAAAACCGATACGATGGAAATAGTGAAGTGATAGCGCTATCGATGATTCCTGGTATTTAAAATTCGGGATGGAAGATACTCTTAATCCTGACTCGGTGCCTGTATAAAACATTTAGCCATACGGATATGTGGTTTGACACTTTCCGACTTTCTTGGTACATTCTTGCTACAAGTTTCAACAGTTATTGTAGATTTACACCATAATCACACAATCTTTAAATTAAATGAGGAGTATTTATTATGTCTTACACCTATGAGCAACTTAGCAAAATGACAGTTGTTGAGCTTCGCCAAATTGCCGATGGGATCGAGCACGAAGCCACCAAGGGTCACAGCACCATGCACAAAGATAAACTCCTGCCGGCACTTTGCCTCGCTCTGGGTATCGAAGCTCACGCACATCATGAGGTGAAGGGAATAAACAAAGCAAAAATCAAAATAGAAATCCGGGCGCTCAAGAAGGAGCGGACAACGGCAATGCAAAATAAAGACAGCGTTAAGTTGCATGAGGTACGGGAAAAAATTCATCGACTGAAACGGGAACTTAGGAAACATATCGTTTAAATGAACAAATTTACAAAGGCAATTGTCCGGACTCCATCCAGGCGGATGGCGGACGGTTTGACCACCGCAAACCTGGGAAAGCCCGATGATCGCCTGGCGAGAAATCAGCATGGACATTATATCGAAGCTCTAAGAAACTGCGGGCTCGACGTTACGATATTAAAAGAAGATGATAATTTTCCGGATTCGACATTCGTTGAAGATACGTCGCTCCTGACCCCGCATTGTGCAATTATCATGAATCCCGGCGCTCCCACACGCCGGGGTGAGATCACGGAAATTGCGGAAGTCTTGAAGAGGTTCTATCAGAATATAGAATTCATCCGCACACCCGGTACCGTTGAAGCCGGTGATATCATGATGGTTGGTTCTCATTTCTTTATCGGTCTTTCGAAACGGACAAACACTGCCGGTGCAGGGCAGTTGATCAATCTTCTTGAAAAATACGATATGACAGGGTCAATAGTACCCGTTGCGGACAGTCTCCATCTCAAATCCGGTGCCGCGTATCTTGAGAACGATACCCTGGTAGCAACAGACAGATTTTCCAGTCATCCTGAGTTCCGAAAATTCAACATGATAACAATCGATGAGAACGAATCGTACGCCGCCAACTGTGTATGGATCAACGGTACCGTCCTCATCCCTTCGGGCTTTCCGAGAACAAAACATGCAATTGAATCTCGCGGCTATCGAACGATCGAAGTTGATGTCTCAGAATTTCGAAAATTGGATGGCGGAATAAGCTGTTTGTCACTCCGGTTCTAATCATGATATATTCCATCCGTGAACATCAAGCAGTTTGGTAGTCTCATGCTTTCTGGATAAATTCTGATAGGACAATTTCCAATACCTAATTTTATAGAATAATAAACTATGCCCGATAATCCAATTGTAAAAAATTCCAAATGAAACCCCGGTCAGCAGATTGTAATCAGCAATCCGCGGGATGGATATAAAAGAGCGATCCTGACAAATCTAAATTACCATAACACTACCCATCAAAAATAATTTCTTCCGATGACATTTCTACAAAAACCATCCGTTCCGCGAATGTGGCTTTACGCAATAGCCGGAGTTCTTTGGAGTGCCGCAGGTTTTATTATCATCGAGCGCGCCTATGGATGGCTTGAAGACTTGGCATCTGAACAATTGCTTTTTGTTCTCTCGCTTGGTGTAACGCTTGCATTGATCTTTTATTTTGCCGGTTTCATTAAGATCGCACGGAAGAACATTAACCGGATTAATTCACTTCCAGAAAGTGTTTGCATCTTCGCATTCACTGCATGGAAAGGTTACCTCGTCATCGCGGTGATGGTGACAGCGGGTATCCTTCTGCGCCATTCTTCCTTCCCCAAGCATTACCTCGCTGTGTTTTACGTTGCTATGGGTGGCTCACTACTCTTAGGAAGCAGTTTATTTTACACAAAATTTATTAAAAATATATACAGAAGAAAGTGAACGATAAACATGATACTGTATGAATGGATAAAAGATTTCACCGGCGCTATAACTGTTTGCGATGCGGAGGGAATCATAGTTGAAATGAATGATAAGGCAATTAAAACTTTTGAGGATGATGGAGGAGCAAACCTCATCGGGACGAACCTGCTCAACTGCCATCCCGAACCATCCCGTTCCAAAGTAAAGGAACTTTTAAGATCGCAACAAAAAAATGTTTACACAATCGAGAAGAACGGCATCAAGAAACTGATCTATCAGGCACCATGGTTTAAGAATGAGAAGTATGCCGGACTCGTTGAGTTCTCGCTGGAGATACCGGACGAGATGCCGCACTTTATTCGCAAGTAAAACGCAGCGTACTTCCCTTGCGTAAAATCTTTTCACGGCTTACAAACGAAGTCTTACTGAAGCTGTCACTTTCGGTACAACCTTCCCGTTTAATGTCAGCTGAGGACTTACGTCAAAATCATAGAGGTGTGCACCTGCGTAAGCATCAACAAGATTTAAGATGTACAAAGCACCAAGGAACCATGCAAATTTATCGCGCTCATCATGATAGAAATCTCTTAGCCGTTGGTATTGTTCGTTTGGATATTTTAAATTTCGTTCACGAAAATCTTTATACTTATTGTTCAGGGTAATCCACTCGTAAATCCAGTAGCCGCTAATTCCCCAGATAATCGGCGGTTTCCAATAATTTTCAGTATATATCTGACCGGCACCGGGGATGACCGCCGAAAGTCCAAGCGCGAGCATAGGTGATTTCGTTGATTTGAAATTTGATGATGGCGGTTGGCTGCGAGTAACCGATATAGTATTCTTTTCTTTTCCAAGGGAAGTTGAAGTTGTATCGCGAATAGTCATTAACGAATCAGATTGGGAATAAGCAAAAGACAGCCAGATGAACAAATGACTAATGACAAACGACCAATTACAAATTCTCCTCATCCACTCACTACTCACCAATTATGCATTCACAACAACAATTGCTTCGATCTCAACTTTCACATCGCGAGGTAATCGGGCAACTTCAACCGTTGAGCGAGCCGGTGGATCTATTTTAAAAAATTCCGCATATACTTCATTCATGCCGGCAAACTCGTTCATATCCTTAAGAAAAACTGTTGTCTTAACAACACTCTCGACCGCTGCACCAGCTTGATGAATAATTGCCTGCAAATTTTTAAGAACCTGACGCGTTTGAGTTTTTATATCTCCCTGAATTACTTGTCCATTGTGTGGATCAATGGGCACTTGTCCAGCAATAAATAAAAATGAGCCGCTTGCAACAATTCCCTGATTATACGGACCGATCGGTGCCGGGGCTTCTTTTGTGAGAACTATAGATTTTGTCATTGGGAATTTCCTTAATGTTCGATGGATGATATGAGATCAAATAATCTGCCTAAATCGTCGTTGCTATAAAATTCAACAATGATCTCTCCCTTGCCGCCTTCATGTAAATTAACTTTCACCTTCGTAGCAAGAATCTGCTGCATCTTATCTGCGATACTCTCTTCAACAGTGCCAGGACTTTTTGCAAGATTGTGAGTTTTTTTATCTGCTTTTTTTCCGAGATCACGAACAATCTTTTCCACCTGCCGTACATTCAAATCTTTTTTAATGGCACGCTCGAAAATGCGGAGCTGCATTTGTTCATCTGGTAACGAGACAAGTGCGCGAGCATGACCCATAGTCAGCTTTTCTGTTCGGACTGCATCTTGAATGATCTTAGGTAGTTTCAACAAGCGCAGGAAATTCACTACTGTTGTGCGATCTTTGCTTATTTTCTTCGCAACATCCTCGGCTGTCAATCCAACATCGTGCATAAGCCGCTGGTATGATATTGCAATTTCAATCGGGTTGAGATGTTCACGTTGTAAATTCTCGATCAAAGCAAGCTCGAGCATCTCCTCATCGTTCTTTACTTCGATTATATAAGCTGGAATCGTTTTCAAACCTATTTCCGTTGAGGCACGTATTCGGCGCTCGCCAGAGATGAGATCATACTTTCCGTCCTTTGCCTGTCGTACAGTAACGGGTTGAATTATCCCTTTCTGCTTTATGGATTCCTTCAGCTCATCGAGTGCCTGCTGGTCGAAATCGGCACGGGGCTGAAATGGATTCGGACAAATTTCCGAAATATCAATATCAGCAATAGATCGTTCCGCCGCAGGGACCTTCGGCTGCTTTGTCTCAATTTCCGAGCGTTCAATTACCGCCGGACGAATCAATGCCGATAATCCTTTGCCTAAACCACCTTTAGATTTTGTCATAAATCATTACACCGTTACTGTCTGAACAGCAATTGTTTGTTGACGTTTTAAAAATTCTTTTGTTAACTCCATATAATTTCGTGCGCCCGACGATACCGCCTCGTAAAGAAGAATCGGTTTACCATAACTTGGAGCTTCACTCAACCGAACATTACGTGAGATAATTGTAGAAAATGCCTTGTCCCCAAAATATTTTCTCACTTCTTCAACAATCTGGTTTGAGAGCCGCAAACGACTGTCAAACATAGTCAATAATACACCTTCTATCTCTAATTTCGGATTCAGATTCTTCTGTATAATGTTGACTGTGTTCAGCAGCTGACCTAATCCTTCAAGCGCATAATATTCACATTGTACCGGGATAAGGACAGAATCTCCCGCGACCAAACCATTTAGTGTTAGCAGTCCGAGCGAGGGCGGGCAATCGATAAATATGAAATCATATTCGTTGCGTACTTTTTCAACGATGTTCTTTAAGATCATCTCACGATTTTCCATATCTACAAGCTCTACCTCTGCTCCGACTAAATTAATGTTGGATGGTAAAAGTGAAAGGAATGGCATCTCGGTTTTCACGATAACATCACGAGGACTGACATCATTGATAATAACATCGTAAGCGTTTTTAACACTGCCTCGTGCATCAACACCAAGCCCACTGGTTGAATTTGCCTGTGGGTCAATATCAATCAAGAGTGTTGTGTATTCAGCCACTGCTACTCCGGCTGCCAGATTTATAGCAGTCGTTGTTTTTCCTACTCCACCTTTTTGATTCGCTATTGTAACTACCTTATGCATAGATCATCATCGCCGTAGCAAAAAATATTGCCAATATTCCAAGTATAATATTCATTGTCCAAAATTGATTAATACGATACCTATACATTTCCACTCTTTCATCAAAACCTCCATTAGATGAAGGTGAATCGAGGTACTTTGTCATCCTTGTCATACCATACAAAAAGACAACCATCAAAATAAAAGTTAACTGTTTAAATCCAAGCAATACCGACCAGTTATCGTTAAACTGAAACCAGACAAAGTTTGGGCGTAGCGCCATCAATATAATTCCCGTGATGAGGGTCGATAGAATACTAATCCAAACGAATTTAGAAAAATGCTTATTTAATTTCTTTTGAATGTCATAGTTATTACCGCCTATAGATCGTACAACAGGAATAGCTACAAACAATTGAAATAATAAACCGCCCAGCCATACAACTACACCCAGAAGGTGGATGCTTCGGCATATGAAATAAATTAAATTCAAAATCGGTAAAGTTCCACGTTTATATTTTAAGTCGGTTGCGTTTTATAATGGTCAAATATATAACTTTTTTTTTCGGAAAGCAACGAGAGCACGGAAACTCGACTAAGCCGTCATCTCTCCTTCATTGATAGCCAATGTATTAGTATAGAAGAAAATATGCGCGCTAAGTACAAGCAGGCAAATATCCTCGATTATGCGCATCCAACTAACGGGAGAGTTATGTTCGGGTCCAAAACAACCGCAATCTATCTTTAATCCACGAGATAGTGCAGCAGTTAGTGCAATAATAAAAATAAGACACAATCCTGAAAGCAATAGCGAACTCGAACGAACATAATAGCCACCAATAAGAAAGATACCGCAAATCAGTTCAACCCAGGGAATAATCAGGGCAGCAAGATTTACTAAAAATACCGGTAATAATTTATACGCTTGGACATTTAGAGCAAAAATATCCGGTATACTAATTTTATCGATACTTGCGATGATGAAAACAACACCGAGAATAAGACGCGAAAGAAGAATAAAATACTTGTTTGAGAATATGTTCTTCATCGTGATTTCTCTTTCGTGAATGAAGTATCAATTGGCATTTGAGCTTTCTTCCATCCATCCCATCCATCATCGTATAGATAAAGATTCTTAAATTCCATAACACTCAAGAACTCCGCCAGCATCTGTGCGAGATGGCAATCGGGATTATTGCAGTAGATGATGATGAGTGTATCTCGCGGCTGGGTTATTATTTGCTCAACATATTTCTCCGGTTCTAACCCCGGAATGTTTTGTGCACCGGGTATATGTCCTTTTTTGAACTCCTCCTCGGTGCGCGCGTCAAGTAAAATTCCACGCTTCTCTGCCAGTAAACGATTCAGCTGTTCCAATGAAATTATTTTCCAGACAGGATCGCTTTTGGGGGGATATAACTTCGCAACCGAATCAGGATTTTTAAGCGCACGTTCGTGCAGTGGCGCAATCACCTTAATATCTTTTAGAATGGTAGTGTCTTGAGTATTTATAAGCTTTAGAGAATCGACTTTAATAGCATCTGGAAATAAAAGGGAATCTGATACTGACATTTTAATAACATTCTTTCGAATCAAAGGAATACCCTTGCTTGAGAAAACATTATAAACAATAGCAAGAAAAACGGAAATCACAATAATGATTCCAACTTCATGGACCAGAGACTTATTCTTAGTTTTTTGCATTAGAAAAATTTCTCGTCAACATGTATTCTATAGCCACGTAAAAATTCATCGGCTGTTAATTTCTTTTTACCTTCTTGCTGTATTTCAACTATCTCAATAGCACCGCCGTTGGCCTTAACGACTAATTTACTATCCGTACAAACTACGTCACCCGGTTCACCTTGCCGAACATCATCAGAGATTTTGGATTGATAAATCTTGAGGAGTGTGCCGCCGTGGTAGGTAAACGCACCAGGCTTAGGTGAGAGTCCGCGGATCAAATCATGAATTTCTTTTGCAGATTTTGTCCAATCGATTTTACAGTGGTCTTTAAATATCTTAGGCGCTAACAACACGAGAGTTTCATCTTGTAGTTTTGGCACTGCTTTGCCTGATTCTATCAGCCGGACTGTGTGAAGAACGATTTCAGCCCCAATCTCGGCAAGTCTATCATGAAGCTCGCCGGCAGTTTCATCCAGGCCGATTGGTAAACGTGCCTGTAAGATGATGTTTCCTGTATCAACTTTTTCTTGTAAGAAAAAAGTTGTTACACCCGTCTCTTTTTCACCACGGATGATTGCCCAATTAATGGGTGCAGCACCTCGATACTTGGGTAAGAGAGATGCGTGAAGATTGAATGCACCTAACTTTGGTATTCGGAAAATCTCAGGCGGGAGGATTCTGAATGCAACTACTACAAACAGATCCGGTTTGAGCAATTCTAAATTCATAATGAAAGATGGATCTTTCAGTCGTTCGGGTTGTAAAATCGTTAATCGATTTTGGATGGCGAGTTGTTTCACGGGCGATGGCGAAAGGTGTAAGCCCCGACCGGAAGGTTTATCAGGGACAGTGATAACTGCAACAATCTTATAATCACTGTCCAGCAGAATTTTTAAACTTGGCAACGCGAATTCCGGTGTTCCGATGAATACGATTTGCATTTATTCTCACTTAATATTTATCATCAGAAACAATTATACCAGAACATCGACTGCCGATACGATGGGATACTTCACTTCGATTTCCCCATGATGAATCTTCTCCAATAATTCTGCGTAGAGTTTCTTCTTCTCAGGAGAGAGGTAATCTATGAAAAGAATTCCATCCAGATGATCGATCTCATGTAGAATGACTCTCGCCAGCAAGTCAGTTGCTTCCAGCTCGGCATCTTTAAAGCTTGTGTCCTTGTACCGAACCATGATTATCCTGGCACGCTCAATTTCATCACGAACTTCAGGAACGCTTAAACAGCCTTCCTCCATGATGCATTTCTCTTTCCCCTCAATGACTACAGGATTGATAAGCGTAAGTGGTTTAACATGCTCCATCCCCTCAACTTCCGAAACATCAACAACAACGATTCGTTTTAATACTCCCACCTGATTAGCAGCAAGACCGATTCCGCTTGCCTGTCGCATAGTCTCGAACATATCCATGATTAGCTTAATGGAATCATTTGATAACTGTTTGACCAGTTGGGATTTCTTCCTTAGAATGGGTGAGCCATCTGTATATATTGGTAAAACTGCCATCTGATTTTTTATCTTTTATATCTCTTAATCAATATAAACATCAACAAAAAGAAAAACAAAATAGTTGCTCATTTCACAATACGCCGGGCACCAAGATAACGACGTTTATAATATTCACTTTCAAGGATTGAAATCGTTACCCCGATGGAAACGCTTGCATGTGCAAAAAGGCCGTCACTCACATAAATACCAACATGCGATGGTGACTTACCGTGCATTGTAAAAAAAACGAGATCACCAAATTTTAAACTATCCCGTTCGACCTTTACACCTATGCAATATTGCTCTTCGCTTGAACGAGGTAATTCGATACCAAGTGTATTGAGAAATATTTTTGCTGTGTACCCCGAGCAATCAATCCCAGTACTATCAATACCATTGAACTTGTACCGAGTTCCCGCTAAGCGCATAATATTATCAAGCATTTTGTGCCGATCGATTGTAGGATTATTTTCTTTGAGTGAAATTGAACTAATGGAATCCTTTGAAGTCTCTTCGTCGATCTTATCAATGGTTTGTTCAATCTCCGGTTTATCCAGTTGTGAAGCAGGATTTACTTCAAACGAAGAATCAATTTTTACGTCGGGAGATGCAGATGAAACGGTCCGGGAAAACGATGAGCAACCAACAATCCCAAAGATTAAGATAATTACACAAAATTTAAAAATTGTAGGGTTGAAAGTGCTCCTTAGAAACGAAAAAGCCATCTCGTTTAGGGGATGGCTCATCTGATTAACCAAGATAAGCACGCAATTGCCTGCTGCGAGAGGCGTGACGCAATCGACGGATTGCTTTTTCTTTAATTTGCCTAACACGTTCTCGTGTAAGTTGGAATTTTTCCCCTATTTCTTCAAGAGTAAGAGAATGCTCTCTACCTAAACCAAAATACAAGCGAATAACTTCTGCCTCACGTTCAGTTAATGTGCCAAGCGCACGTTCAACTTCTTTACTCAAAGATTCCCGAACAAGCATATGATCGGGCATCGGTGTACGTTCATCCTGAATGACATCGAGGAGACGATTATCTTCGCCTTGGATGAATGGCGCATCCATCGAAAGATGACGGCCTGAAATTTTAAGCGTGTCTGCTACCTCGAAGAGCGACATATCAAGCTCCTCTGCAAGTTCACTTGCACTTGGCTCACGCTCGAACTCCTGCTCAAGTATGCTGAATGCTTTGCCGATTTTGTTTAAAGCACCAACACGATTCAATGGCAATCGCACGATGCGAGATTGTTCGGCTAATGCTTGCAAAATCGATTGGCGAATCCACCAAACGGCATAGGAGATAAACTTAAAACCACGTGTTTCATCGAACCGCTTCGCTGCCTTGATAAGACCGAGATTTCCCTCATTAATCAGATCACCGAGTGAGAGACCTTGATTCTGGTATTGTTTGGCAACACTAACAACAAAACGGAGATTTGCCTTCGTCAGTTTTTCTAACGATTTCTGATCTCCCTTTTTAATACGCTGTGCAAGTTCTATCTCTTCTTCGGGATCAAGCAGCTCAACTTTGCCAATCTCCTGGAGATACTTATCGAGTGATTGACTTTCACGATTCGTATACTGTTTCGTTAATTTAGGCATCTCATTCCTTTGTTATAGATATCTTTTCTCGCTTCCTATGCTTTATGGCTTCTACTCTGAACATCTATTCTATCAACAATTCCAACAATGCTTGCATCTACGGGAGCCATCTCTACAGGCAATGGTATAGTTGCTTCGCGGGCAGTAATATAAAATACCGTTTCACCAGGTCCCGCGCCGATGGTATCGACCGCAACAATGGGATCTCCAACATTTTCTCGGAAGGCATTCAACGGCTGGATAAATTGCAGCTTGAAATTTTTCAAATTTTCATCCTTCCGTGTTGCCCAAATAGTTCCTATAACCTTTGCGAAAAACATGTTTTACTATTTTATTATAAGTTTGCGCCAATTACCTATCCACCTGACAGGGAAGCAAACATAGCAGTTCTGGCGGAAATTATTTAACCTATTCTGTACTAAATCGATCAAAACTATCCGCTAACATCTAACTTATCAACAACTGCCATGATCACGGCATCCACGGGTTTATTTTTAGTTAGAGTTGTCTGACGGGCAGAACTTCCGCTGCAAACAAGAACTATATCGCCAACACCAGCTTGAACAGTATCGACCGCAACCACGAAGGTGTCTTTAACTTTATAATCCAAACCGACATGCTTAACAAGTTGGAACGTCATCCCAACCAGTTCCTCGTTTTTTCTTGTTGCCCAAATTGTGCCAACAACTTTACCTAAGAACATATCGTTATCTTGATAATGAGTACGAAATTTTTAATTTGATGTTGCTAATTGTAATGAACTAACATGGTGACACTTCCAATCATTTAATACATGGAATAGGTTCACTCTTATATAAACGTTAGTAAGATTTTGAAATATTTGCAAGCCCGAGTAACTAGAATTTCTTCGGCATTTTGCCGAGTCATTAATTTCAAATCAACTCAGGCATAGATTTCTTTTTCATTACATTTACAAACCTGAACACGGCGATGGCTAAATCGTACACTCCCGTGCTTCGAGGGTTCCGAAACCACATATAGTACCGGTTGTTTAATCGCACCACAGGTTTGGCATTTTTTACCATGCTGCATCGCAGCTTTTGCAGCTTTATCTGCAAATGTTTGCTGTTTTGCCATAATTATTCTTTCTCTTTATATCTTATTCGTTCGTTTAAAAAACTCGTACAACATTTCCACCAACTTGTGAAGCTGCATTCAAAACTGCGACCGTATTTCCAAGTAGTTCTTCCTTTTTCATTCCTTCTAAAGCACCAGCTACACCAATACTGATCGTAATTGAGAAGTTTTTACCATCAAGATTTATAACAAGTCCTGCAATATTTTTCCGTATTTTTTCAGCCCATAAATATGCTTCATTGGCTGCTGTATTAACAAGGAGAACACCAAAACGATCTGATTCATACCGACCAACGAGATCATAATGTCTGACACTTGAGCGTATTGCTTTTGCCAACGTCAATATAACTCTTTCGTAACCATCGTTTCCAAACCGTTGAGTAATTTCATCCGCTTTATCGATAGTGATAAATAACAATGAAAGCTCGTTACCGGCATCGTCAGCACGCTGTAATTCTTCTTCCATTCTCTGAACGAAAAATTTCTTAGAGTACATTCCGGTTACATTATCAACGATAACATATTCATTGATGATCTCTTGCATATAAAATATTTCCAGCGCAGCAGCAACATTCTCTGCCATCCGATATATCATTTCCAAATCGTGTCGAGAAAAATTGAACGTTTCCCGACTCTCCAGACTTATCGCACCATAACATTTATTGAGTGAACTGATGGGCACAGAGACAAAGGAACCCTTCTTCTCAAGTTTTTCTTCAGAGAAATAACGGGGCACTGTTAATGGATTAAGATCATCAATAAGACTATGTGAATTACTCTTAATCGTTTTGCCTACAACACTTTCAGGAAAATCAATTGCTTGCTCCGTTATGATATACCCTTCGTGCGAACGATTGGTTACTTTTTTCGCTACCCACGCTCTCTTCGCTTCATCATAAAGAACGATTGAAAGAAAATCCCAATTGATTAATTTCGATGTTTCTTCGGCAAGTGCCTGGACGATCGTACTTAATGAAAAATTGCTTCTAATTCGTTCCTGTAAGCGGCGAATTGCCCTCAGTAGCTCAGAATCGAGAAGTAAATCGTACTTTTCGTTATAACTCTTAATCAAAGCGGAAATTAGTTTTGTAAACTGACCGAGTAGTGTTAGAGTTTCTGTGCCAAATTCATCCTCGGTTTTGCTGTCAACAGCGAGAACAGCTACGGGTTGTTCTATTGCACTTTCGATACTTCCCTTAGTAAAAAATATTGGAACACCAACGAATGATTTTACAGACGATGGTGCGTCGTAATAACGGAAAAGCTCAGATTCAGAGAGAGGATTTACCTCCGTTATGAATTCGGGTTTTCCGCTTGTTGCAACCTTGCTGACTAAATCGTGCCCGATGGAGAAACGTCGGGCTGAAAAAAAACTCGGGCAATCTGATATGTGCGATTCCATAATCATTTGCTGTTTTTCACGATTCGCCCAGAATAACGCAACTGTATGCGCAAAGAGAACTTCCTTGATCACAGCGAGTACTTTATTTAAAAGGAAATCAAATTCTGTTCGTGGCTCTGTCTCTTCTTTGAAGATAGCTGAGTCAACATCAAAAAAATCGGACAGTTGAAACTCGCGAACTACTGGCTGCTCCATTGGCACTACTGGTTTATATGGCTGAACGGATCGTCTTTCACCTTCCGGACTGGAACTAATGGTTGATAACTGGGACGATACTAATTTCCCGTCAAGTTCGTTTACTTCTTCGACATTAAGTTCCCCATTTATGTTAGGTCGAAAATCATCGAAGATAAGTCTCTTCATCATTTCACTTTCAGTTTGTGATTGGATTAACGAATTTGCCTCCCTCACATTTGTTTGAATCTGAAGATGTTTGGCACGTAATGAGGAATATATCATAATCGCCGACCCCACAAGTACAAACAAACAAATTATTCGAATGATAAAAACATCAACTAAAATACCAGCCACCATGGCAATTATGCCTATGGCTATGAAAATATTTTCTCCGGCATTGAATTTCAGTAAAATCTTATCAATCCACTTTTTCACTGTAATTTCGATCATGCCTAAATACTATTATGAACTCTTGCTCTCAAAGTGCTTAAATTTAGTGAATATCGCAATGAAAGTCAATGAAAAAGCAAAAATTTAAAAAAACAACGCAATCTCACCTTTTATTTATCTGAATGAAAAGTGAATGGATTATATGAATGTGCACGAAAAGATTGCAATTTTGTGCAACAAATGCTATAATTGTTATGAAAATAATATGACCGAGGAAATGATAAACATACTATTCGTAGACGATGATGCTGATTATTTCAGCGTCATTAAACATCAATTGCGTCCATTTCAAAATAAGCGATTTGAAATTACCTGGGTGAATAGCGGTGAGAAAGCTCTTGAGAAAATAAATTCAGGGGCATGTTTTGAACTTATTCTATTGGATTATTATTTACCAAATAGTAACGGCGTCGAAGTCGTCAAACGTATATTTAATGAGAAAATCGAAATCCCGATGATTCTACTAACATCGAATAAAGACTTCCGCATTGCAATTGAGGCGATGAGATATGGTGTAGAAGATTACCTTATCAAAGAAGAAGTTGTTGATACGATACTACCGCGAGCCGTTCTTAACGTTCTTGAGCGCGTTCATTTGAATAAGCAGCTTGCAGAATTTGAAAAAGAAAAAATGTTGACGCATGAGAGAGTTGAGGCAATCCAGGAATTGATTGTTACAATGTGCCATGAATTCAACAACCCTCTGGCAGCAATAAAAATCAGCACTGATATCCTGATGCGGCAAACGAATTCTGATCAGCAAAAAGAAATATTATCAAAGCTCAATAACAACATCTTACATCTTGAGAAACAGATAGTGAAGCTGAGGGATCTTAAAATCGAGAAGCTACAATAAGGGGTTTCTAATCGTACAGGATTGATATTCAAGTCGTTTATGAAGATAGCATGGAGTTGATTTTCTTCCTGAAATTTTCTATATTAATTCTGTTATGGATCATGCATTGCGACACTCAATTCTAAAAACTAATATCGATCAGGAATATATAAAAAGGATACTGGATATCGCACGCATCGATAAGAAGCTAAAGAATCCAGTTAAAAAAAACTACAAGATTGTGTTGCTGTCCCGCCTAAAAACGGGACATTTTTTTTCTTTCACTTGGAAATATAAATGACGATTCGGGATGTCCAAAATATAATGGAATCATGGGCACCGGAAGAGACAGCGTGGGAACGCGACAATACCGGATTGCAAATTGGTTCGGCAGATCAACGTATTAAGAATATACTTGTTGCCCTTGATATCTCAGAAAAAGTTTTAGAGGAAGCAAAACGAAAAAAAATTGATCTTGTTATCAGCCACCATCCTCTACTCTTTCATCCCTTGAAACGTATCAATCTTGATGATAGAATCGGACGGCTTGTCAATACGTCTATAAACAATGGAATTGCTGTTTACTCAGCTCATACTAATTTAGATTTCACGACTAATGGTGTCAGTTTTGCACTTGCACAACGGTTGGGTTTGAATAATATCGATTTTCTCCTAAAAAATAAGCGGATTCAAAAAAAAATTATAGTATTCGTTCCACACGATCATGTTGTGAACGTTATTGAAGCAATGGCAAATGCCGGAGCAGGTTGCATCGGGAATTATGATTCATGCTCGTTTAGTTCTGAAGGTAATGGAACATTTAAACCGGGTGAAAAAGCAAATCCATACGTCGGTAAAATTGGGCGAATGGAACATGTAAGAGAAATTCGGCTTGAAATGGTCGCACCATCCTGGAAAGTAGATAAAGTTATCACGGCACTGAAAGAGGCACATCCCTACGAAGAAGTCGTCTTTGATATATACGATCTTGCAAATGTCAGCTGCGAATTCGGTGAAGGGGCAATTGGCGAATTCACTCGAAGTATAGATACAAAAAAATTTCTCGGGCTTGTTGCACACAAACTGAATCTTCCGGCGATACGATTCGGAAGCAATCAGAAACGGTGGATCAAACGAGTTGCAGTGTGCGGTGGAAGTGGTTCTGACTTGTTAACTGTCGCTATTAAACAATCGGCAGACGCATTTATTACAAGCGATATTTCATATCATCGTTTCGCGGAAACCAATGATAAAATTGTCATCATTGATGCTGGACACTTTGAAACAGAATCACCTGTTATTCGCAATGTCGTCCACCACTTAAAACAAGAAATGAAAAGGCAAAAATATAAAGCGAGAGTTTTTGAATCAAGAGTTTTGAAAAATCATATCCAATATTTTATTCCATGAAGGAAACGTCTGTGGAAAACAAGTTGAAGTTTTTATTTGCATTACAAAAGATCGATTCACAATTACAAGAAGTGCACGGGCTGAAGGGTGACCTTCCAATGATTGTTGAGGAACTTGGTGAAAAAGTTACCGCACTGAACACAAAAATCAAAGAATTAAATAGTGGAATCAAACAACTAAAAATCGATCGCGATAAAGCTGACATGGAGATTATCGATCTTGCTGACAAGATTGAAAAATACAAAAATCAGCAGCTGGACGTCAAATCGAACAAGCAATACGATGCCTTGACACGGGAAATTGATACTGCCGAAAAAAAATCCGTGCAGCTTGAAAAAGATATGGAATCTTTCGAGGGAAAATTAGAAATTGCCAAAAAAGATTTAACGATAGTAACCTCTCAAACGGAAGAAACAGAAGAAGAACTTAAAGAACGCAAAAGAGAATTAAAAGTGGTGAATAAGGAACATGAAAAGGAGGAATTGACTCTTCAGCATCAACGTGACAAGCTGATAGTCCGTCTTGAGAAATCAGATATCGAGCGGTACGAAAGGATCAAAAAAGCAAAAGGTGGAACTGCCATAGTCCCTATAAAGCGCGATGCGTGTGGTGGATGTTATAGCCGGGTGCCACCACAGAAAATATTAGAAATAAGACAGAACTCGAAACAATATGCTTGTGAACATTGCGGGCGCATTCTCGTGTCTGATCACATTGTTAACATTAGCACGGAAACAAAATGACGATACATGCTCACATTGATGGTGACTCCCATGGTATTCCCAAAGAAAGTGGGAAAATAACAATTCTTTGCAATGTGAGTTGGAAAAATATTATCGCAAAACAGATCTCGTACGTATATCTGCTACTTCTTTATTGTGATCATTCATGATTATGCACGAAAAAAATCGTGAAGCAGACACCCTTGCAACTACAGGGAACGATAGTAAGAGAAAATTTAGAGTTTAAATCAAAAAATAAAGGCTGCGCATCGTGCAATCGTTCCCGCTCTGATTTATCCGAGCGGGAGAGGAAAGTCCGAACTCCACAGGACAGCGCACCCCGCGAAAGCGGGGGTGTCCCAAGTGAAAGCTTGGAACAACGGATAGTGTCACAGAAAATATACCGTCCCGTCTTTGGCGGGATAAGGGTGAAAAGGCGTAGGTAAGAGCTCACCAATGGTGCCGTAAGACACCATGCCGAAAAACCCTGCTCGGAGCAAGACCATGTAAGTCCCGTTTCCAGCTTCTGGTTGGAGAAGAGTTGTCCGCTCAATGTTCTTCGAGTATATCGAAGAATAACGGGATGGGTAGGTCGCTCGAACCCGTTCGCAAGAACGGGACCAGATGAATGATTGCAGTCCCGCTTTTTCTATAAGAAGAAGCGAGATACAGAATTCGGCTTATAGATGCGCAGCTTTATCTTTAATTACACATAAAAAATGATCATACATGACAATAAGAAAAATATATCGCTGGTCAGTTACACCAAAATCAGATGAAGAATTAACCGCACAGCTTGCAAAAGATATCAACGTCCCAGAGACGATAGCACGAATCCTTTTCAACCGCAACATTAAAACTTATGCACAGGCAAAAGAATATTTTCGTCCACAGTTGAGTAACCTTCACGATCCATTTTTAATGGACGGGATGGAGAAAGCGGTTGACCGCATTATGAGAGCACTCGATACCAGAGAAAAAATACTGATCTTTGGCGACTATGACGTGGACGGTACAACAAGTGTTGCTATGTTCTACCTTTATTTAAAAAAACTCGACTGCGAAGTATTAATCCATATACCTGATCGCGTAACGGAAGGATACGGAATATCGCTAACAGGAATTAATAAAGGTAAAGAATTCGGAGCCACACTTTTAATTTCGGTTGATTGTGGCATTACCGCCGTAGAACAAGTAGAATATGCCCGCTCACTGGGCATTGATGTTATCGTTTGCGACCATCATGAGCCGGGCGAGCAGATACCGAAAGCGTATGCCGTTCTTGATCCACTTATTCCAAGTTGCAGCTATCCTTTTAAATATCTTTGCGGCTGTGGTGTTACATTCAAGCTTATACAAGCCATCGAAAGCCGACGCGGCAACAGCCAGCCTGCAAACGACTTCATCGACTTTGTCACACTGGCAACAACTGCCGATATTGTTCCTCTCGTAGGTGAAAATCGTATCGTCACAAAAATTGGTCTAAATAGGATTAATACAGACCCGAGGCCCGGTATTCGCGCACTCATCGAAAGCTCAGGAACTCAGCCGGGGAAAATCTCAACGGGTCAGATCGTGTTTGTGCTCGCACCCAGAATCAATGCAGTCGGAAGAATGGGCGATGCATCACGAGCAGTTCAATTACTTACAAGTGACGATTACGAAACAGCAAAACAATTCGCGCAGATTCTTGAAGAAGAAAACCGCAATCGCCGAAAAATTGATGAGAATACTTTCTTAAAAGCACAGGAACTTGTCGAAAATCTGCTGGATACTGAAAGTGGTCCTGCAATTGTACTTCATCATGAAGAATGGCATCCCGGTGTAATCGGTATTGTTGCATCCCGGTTAGTCGAAAAATATTACAAACCCACAATTATGATGACTACTGTTGACGGTGTTGCAAAAGGATCTGCGCGCTCTATTGTTGGCTTCGACATTCACCAAGCACTAAAACGTGTCGAGGATAAACTAATCCAATTTGGTGGACATAAATATGCGGCAGGCCTTGCAGTAGCACTCGATCGGGTAGATGAATTCAGAGAAGCATTCAATATTGCCGTTGAAGAGCTTATGTCGGACGAAATTCGTACACCGGGATTAAAGATAGATGCCGAGATTTCACTGAGTGAGCTAACTCCGCGATTTCTAAAAATCCTTAAAGAATTCGCACCGTACGGTCCGAGCAATATGCGGCCCATCTTCTTAGCCCGAAATGTTGAAACGGTAAGTCCATCTAAAATTGTCGGTAAAGACCACCTCC
>Ga0315292_10000478_pt1 | contig 18807 bp, 17 predicted proteins | sample YL17G13_0_MG_FD_204029 | JGI IMG/M metagenome (GOLD analysis project Ga0315292, IMG submission 204029) | Sediment microbial communities from Yellowstone Lake, YNP, Wyoming, USA - YL17G13_0 | ecosystem: Environmental > Aquatic > Freshwater > Lake > Sediment | place: USA: Wyoming | collected... | reverse complement strand
CGCCGCCTGCGTTTTCAATAACTTGTCTGAAAAATAATTCTGGATTACTTAAGGTTTCTTCAGTATGCTTACGTTTAGAGGTATCATTCATGAATTGTTCTCCATTATCAAATAAATCGCTTTATTAATGTCATAACCTTGTTCTCTTCTTCGGGTTATATTGACTTACAAAGTAATGTAAAACAAAATTAAAATCAATTTATTTGTTAGATCTTTTAGTTTGAGAAATTATCGTGATCTGAAAGGGGTAAATGTTATATTTTAATTGTCCCGGCTAAAGACATTTGTCAATCCGCGAACGGAGCGTAGGGTAAATTTTATTCTCAGGAATGCCCTAAAATCTTATGGGCTACGTACAACTCTTCTAAGAATTTCATCTCAGCTTCATCCAATTTTAGCTCCAGCGCCTCAACCGCATCATCAATCTGTGATAGCTTCGAGGCTCCAATAATAGGTGACGTGATGTAATCTTTATTGAACAGCCAAGCAAGTGCGATCTGCGCTGGTTTCACACCTCGCTTCTTTGCAAGCTCTATAACTTGCTCGGCGATTCTAAAATCGGAGTCTTGGTAATAGAGGTCATGAGCGTATTTATCGGTTTTTGACCGATTGGTATCGCCATCAAAATATGGTTTACGGTTGCCGGCAAGGAAACCGCGGGCAAGCGGACTCCATGGAATAATTGCCACACCTTCTTCTTTGCACAGCGGAATCATTTCACGCTCTTCTTCACGGTAAATCAAATTGTAATGGTTTTGCATCGATACAAATTTTTCCCAGTTACGTTGTTCTGCGACCGGGAATGTTTTTGCAAACTGGTATGCAAACATACTCGATGCGCCAATGTAACGTACTTTACCCGAGCGGACAAGGTCATTCAGTGCCTCCATCGTTTCTTCGATTGGAGTCTCATAATCCCAACGATGAATCTGATAAAGATCTACGTAATCAGTTCCAAGCCGTTTAAGTGAGGCGTCAATCGCATCCAGAATGTGCTTACGCGAGAGTCCCTTGTCATCTGGATTGTCGCTCATTGGGAAATAAACTTTTGTCGCGATGATGACTTGATCTCGTTTAGCAAAATCCTTTAACGCTCTTCCAACAATTTCTTCGCTTCTACCAACAGAGTACATATCGGCAGTATCGAAGAAATTTATTCCCAGCTCAAGCGCATGTTTTATGAATGGTCGGCTTGCCTGCTCATCCAACACCCAAGGACGCCATTCAGGTGAGCCGTAAGTCATAGTGCCGAGGCAGATGCGCGAGACTTTGAGCCCGGTTTTACCGAGATTGATGTAAATCATAAATCAACTTATTTTATGTTTTAGACTGATGAGAATTCCCCCACCACCAATAATCAACATAATCAGCGCTTGCACCATCGTTTTATAAGCTACAGTTTCAGCGGTAACGGAATCATAGAAAAACCATCCACCCAAAAGAATGAGGAGGGAATAAATCGCACGCATCAACTGTCGAGCAATTTTATTTGCCTGTGGTGTATCACGTGCGAAGAAACGATTATAGAGTACAAGTCCCAGCATTGTAACTGTGCCGAGTCCGGCAAATATCAGCCAGAAAGTTTGAACTGTTGATTCAACACCTGTTTGACCCGCGAGGGGTTTCAACATTGCTTCATACATAACGCCGCCTAAGTTTGAGCCAACCAGACTTCCAACAACTCCATAAAGAAAAGCGTATCCCATGTAAACTGCTTTCTTATCTGCCGGAGCAACAAGTCCCACGTAGCTGAAATATTTCGGATGTGCCGTCATCTCACCAATTGAAAAAACTACCATGCCGATGATGAATATCCAGATGTTGGATGCGAAAGCAAGGCAGATGAAACCGAGTATACCGATGATAAAGCCGCCAACCATGGTGAGTATCGGTTTCATATTTTTCACAATCCGACTGACGAAAACTTGAAGAAGGATAATTGTTCCAGCGTTAATTACAGTGACATGCTCAACATCAAATTTCAGTGGAATTCCGATTGCTGCAAATGCACGATCGACGGGTGTCGCATCAAGAAAGTCTCTGAGAAACCAAAGCACCGAACCGAAGGTCTGGAAATACATAATCCAAAAACCTGAATAAACAAAGATCATCAACATGAAACGTGCATCTCCTAAGACCATTGCCATACCACCGAGAACTTCCTTTAATGTTTTTGAGTTCTGCGGTTTTGGTGGATCTTTATAAAGAAATACAGTCGGTATTAACATCAGCGCAGTATACAGTGATGATGCGATGAAAACGTAGCTCCACGAGAAACCTTTTATATAACTTACAACCAGAGGTGCGAGAAATGCGCCAAGGTTTATCATCCAATAATAAATTCCAAATCCGAAGCCGGAATTTCCTTCATTGGTTGTTCGTGCGATAGTCCCACTTATAATTGGTTTAAACAAGCCGGCACCTGTTGCCATGATAAGTAAACTTGCGAAGACAGCACCGTACATACTCATATATCCGCTGATGAAGTAACCGGCTGCAAGGAACGAAAATGCTACCATCAACATTCTTCTGTATCCGTATCTATCCGCAAGTGCACCGCCTAAAATTGGGATGACATATGTGCAGGCATAGATTAAACTTTGGAGGAAGCCGACCGATTGTTCTGAAAATCCTAATCCACCTTCTTGAACTGAATTAGTAAGGTAGATTGCAAGAACGGAATTCAAGCCGTAATATGCAGCTCGCTCGAATAACTCCATTACGTTTGACACCCAGAATACTCTTGGGAATGAGCGAAATAAACCTTGGGATGTTTTTTCTTCCATGATAAATCTTTATTAAATGAGTAGAATATGGTTTATGTTTTGTAAATATACGCCTATCAATTCAAAAGTCAAAATGCAAAATTTGAAAATTTATAATCAGCGTTGCACCCTTACGTCTCATCTCCCTTGCATTTCTTTTTCTTAAATTCATGTATCAGCAAATTAGTACCATCAAAGATTTCTTGTCTCTCCGTTGCATCCCTCTTGCTTCTCACTCACTTTCTTCGGATATTTATAAGAACTTATGGAATTTCCACCTGAAAATATCAAAGATCGGCTTGCAGATTTCCTCACAGGTGAAAAATTACGTGAGAGTGTAGCTGTAAAAATTATCATTGGTGTTGTCTTACTTGTTTTGGCAGTTTTGCTATTTCCACATCCCGAGTTGATGGAGTATAACTACAGCATCGGTTCTGTATGGTTCGATAAAGATTTGATTGCACCGTTTGCTTTTCCCGTCTATAAGGATCTCCGCCAGTATGAGAAGGAGCGGCAAGAAGCCATTCGTTCAGTCGATCCTGTCTTCAGGCGGCATAATGAAATACAAAAAGCAGATATCGATAGCATCAAATCAATTCTCAAATTGTTTCGAGATGCAGTAAATTCAAAGGCATACTGGATCAAATTGCATCAAGCCGAAGATTCGATCAGATATGTTCAGATTCTACGCACTATACCTTTCTCAATTACGGATGCAGAATGGAAACATCTTCAACAGTTAAAGGATATTTCTAAGAAAGAAACAATCGGTTATTTACAAAATTTAGAAGTATCGCTGGTAAACCTTGTTGGTGAGATTCTTCAAGTCGGCGTAATTAATCGTCCGAAGACAAGACAACTTCATGCCCATATTGCGATACGCCGCAGCACGGTTGAAGAAATTATTCCATCCGATAAGATTTATGACGAAGAGGAAGCTGCCAATCTTCTCGCAACGCGCATCAGCACGATGTACGGCGAGAACAATCTTTCCTCGATCGCCCACAAAACTGGCAAAGCTGTACTACAGCCAAACATTATTTTTGATGAATATGCGTCTGAACAAGCAAGGCAGATTGGAGTAGATAATGTTGCACGCACAATTGGATACGTACAAGAAAACGAGCGTATCGTCAGAAAGCATGATCCGATTACAGAGGAAGTTAAGTTAAAGCTTGATTCGTTCCGAAGAGCTAAACTTGAACGGGGGATAGGTTACAATAACTGGAAATACTGGGTTGGAACAATTTTTCATGCAACGATAGTACTCGGTTTATTTTCTCTGTATCTGTACTTCTTCAGAAAAAAAATCTTCAACGACAACGGCAAGCTGATGTTGATAGGACTGCTGATCGTGATGGAAATGTTTTTTGCATATTTATCGTTGTTGTTGAATCTTCAGGTACCTCTTCAGTTTTTAGTTTTAGTTCCGGCGGCGTCGATGCTTCTTGCAATTATTTTTGATTCAAGAGTTGCATTTTATGGAACGGTTACTATAGCATTTCTGATTGCCGGCATGAGGGGGAACGATTACTCAATAGCTCTCTCGTCTATCGTTGCGGGTGCATTCGGTGCGTACACAGTCCGTGATATTCGAAGTCGAACCCAAATATTCAGATCGTTGATTTTTATTTTCCTTGGTTATGTCGTTTCTATTCTTGCATTATCCTTTGAACAACTTGAAAGTTTTTCTGCCATCCTCACCGAGCTGACATATGCTTTTGCGAATGCTGTGTTTTCAGCCGTGCTCGCGTACGGGATGTTGATTTTTTTCGAAAGTGTTTTTAAAGTCTCGACTGACTTAACACTTGCAGAGTTATCGGATTTTAATCATCCACTTATGGTCGAGCTTTCTGAAAAAGCACCGGGAACATTTCATCACAGCGTCATGATCGGAAATCTCGCTGAAGCTGCTGCTGAGGTGATTGGAGCAAATGCAATTCTTGCGCGTGTCGGCGGCTGTTATCATGATATTGGTAAAACGTTAAAACCAGAATATTTCGGGGAAAATCAAGTAGGTCCTCATAGTCGGCACAACCGGTTAAAGCCGCGGATGAGTGCCCTGATAATCGCATCTCACGTTAAGGAAGGTGTCGAGTTGGGAAGAGAGAGAGGATTACCGGAAAATGTGCTTGATTTTATTCCACAGCACCACGGCACAACGCGGATGTCTTTCTTTTACGACAAAGCACTTAAACAAGCTGCAAAGAGACCAACAAAGGATGCGATCCAGGAAGAAGATTTTCTTTATCCCGGACCAAAGCCGCAGACCAAGGAAACTGGTATCGTAATGCTTGCTGATTCGGTTGAGGCAGCAACCCGTTCTCTTTCGGATATGACACCCCAAAAACTCGAGTCAGCAATTGATAATATGATAAAGCATCGTTTCATGGAAGGTCAGCTCGATGAATGCGAGCTGACTCTGCGCGACCTTACAAAGATACGTGAAGCATTTTTGAAAATTCTCATCGGGGCATATCATCAACGCATAAAATATCCTGAGCAGGAAGTTGAAGCAATTGCGATCCCACCCGCTTCTGTAGATCAAACACAATCACCACCACCGGCAGAACAACGAGTGGAAGCAAAAGTAGAGGAAAGAGTTCAGCCCCAGGAAACATCGCAGCCGGTATCTGCTCAATCTATTTCGGCACAAGATAGTGTCTCACAACCTCCGATTCAAAATCAATGAAGGAACATCTCCGATCCTATCTCCACTTCCTCGAGCTTGAAAAAAATGCTTCAGCTAATACAATCTCATCCTATAAGATTGATCTCGCTCGTTATTTAGATTATCTTGAGACTAAAGAGATAATATTGCCTAACAAGATCAAAGAAAAGGATATCGCTGCGTTTCTTGGATTGTTGAGGGAGTTCGGCTTATCTCCATCGAGCGTCTCCCGGAATTTGTCGTCCATAAAAATGTTTCATAAATTTTTAGTCGGTGAGGGTGTTAGTAAAATGAATCCGGCTGAAAATATTGAAACACCTAAACTCTCGAAAACATTACCGGACGTTTTGAATCAGGATGAGATCGAAACGATTCTAAATCAACCCAACCCTGTTGAACCGCTCGCAATTCGTGACAAGGCAATTCTTGAAACACTCTATGCCACAGGAATGAGAGTAACAGAGGTGATAACGCTAAAACAATCGAATGTCAATAAGGATGAAGGAATTGTTCGAGTGTTCGGGAAGGGATCGAAAGAACGATTGGTGCCAATCGGCAAATCCGCGCTCAAGTGGATCGCAAAATATCTCAATGAGGTGCGTGGAAATTTATCAAAGCAGGGAAGCGGACAAGATGTTTTATTTTTGAATGCTCGTGGTAGACCTATGAGTCGCATGGCAGTGTGGAATATAGTGAGAACCTATACAACAAAATCAGGAATCAAGAAAGAAGTTCATCCGCATACATTCCGTCATTCATTTGCAACTCATCTATTAGAAGGCGGCGCCGATTTGCGTGCAGTTCAGGAAATGTTGGGACATGCGGATATTGCCACCACTCAAATTTATACTCACATTGATAGAGAATATTTGAAAGAAGTTCACCGAACGTTTCATCCAAGAGGATAAGTTCCAGAATTATTTCAATTCATTCATTCCGTACGACAATGTAGTTTCTTTTGCTTCTTTAAGGAAATTACAATATATTTCAAAAAGTATTGTCAAAATCTCAGACAAAAAATCACTATAAGCAATGCTAACAGATATTTTCAGAATATAAAAATGAATAAATCATGGAGAGTTAAAAATTGAGTATAATATGTCAATCCCATTGAAAGGAGACATGGAAGTTCCCCGTTGTACCAACTATTCGAATTGTCAGTTGATAAGCACGGATAGAATTGTATCCGATCCGCTGAAAAAGTTATTCTACATTAATACTTATTGTACTCAAGATGAAAATGCTTGGAGTAGTTGTAAACGATATATAACAAAAGCCGTTTTAAGCTTTTGCCCCGATTTTGTTTTACCCGATTCTCTGTTTACATCCGCTGAAATCATAGATGAATTTGATAGACTCCAGAGAGATAATCGTTAAACTATTAGGAAGTTTTTATGGCAACAATAGAAATTAATGGAAGAGTATTTGAGGTAGATGGTGACGGATTTTTGTCTGACCCCAATATTTGGAATGAAGAAATCGCTAGCTTAATTGCAAAATATGACGGTATTACGGAGATGACCGACAAACACTGGGCAATCGTAAAATTTATCCGCCAAAGCTGGGCAGAAAAGGGGATGGCACCAATGGTTCGCTCGATCTGTCAGGTAACAGGCGTGAAACTTAAAGAAATCTACGTGTTGTTCCCACTTGGACCAGCACGAGGTGCCTGTCGTATTGCAGGGTTACCCAAACCCGATGGTTGTGTTTGATTCGGTAGCATCGCTATGACTTGGTACAAATACTTAGTATTGACTGCCCTCCTCATTTGCCTGACGAGCTTGGCGTACCATTTCATCAGACTTATCAGTTTAGGAGCACCAAAAGATTATTCCCGAAAGGCAGGCGATCTGAAGTTAGCGATTGCCTATTCATTCCTTGGAGCAATGAGCCCGGGGAAAAAAGAATCTGCCTATCTTCACCTCCCAACATATATGGCTGGATTGTTATATCATTTTGGGACCTTTACTGCCATCGCTCTATTCTTTTTGTTTTTAGTTAGTATTGACTTGACTGTTTCAATTCAATGGATATTGATCTGTGTACTTGCAGTATCAGGATTGAGCGGTTGTGGGATTCTCTTGAAACGGATGACAGTAAAAAAGCTCAGGTCTCTTTCCAACCCCGATGACTACATTTCGAATCTCCTTGTGACAGTATTCCAGTTTTTCACTTTGGGCATGTTGGTGAAAGAATCTTTTGCCCCAATCTATTTTCTCTGCGTCAGTCTACTGTTGCTATACCTGCCACTCGGCAAGTTGAAGCATTCATTATATTTCTTTTCCGCGCGGTATCACCTTGGATTCTTTTACGGTTGGCGCGGAATCTGGCCTTCAAGGAAAATGTGAGTTAGCCATATGAGTAATATCTCTGAAAAAAAACAGAAAGCACTCAAAGTCCTTTCTGAATTGAAGGACAGTAAGTTGTTGACACACCTAAACAGTTGTGTTCACTGTGGCCTCTGCGCGGAGAGTTGTATTTATTATCTCACTTCGAACGATGAGCGATTTACTCCTGCAAGAAAAGTTGACCTTGTTTCTTCCATTTATCAACGCTATTGTACCTTCACCGGTAAACTTTTTCCTCGACTTGTGAATGCGCGTGAGTTGGATGAAGAGACGATAAACGAAATGGTCGACCAGTTGTTCGGTTCCTGCACGTTATGCGGAAGATGTACTATGCATTGCTCCATAGGTGTTGACATCACCTACCTTGTCCGAATTGGAAGGGCAATGCTCGCGACGATGGGATTTGTTCCGACAACACTGCAATCAACAGTGAACGCTGCTCTTCAAACTGGTAATAATATGGCGATAAAAACTGAAGAACTTACAGATACATTCTCATGGTTGGAAGAAGAACTCAAAGATGAAGTAAATGATCCTAAAGCGTCGATACCGCTGAATCAACAAAATAAAAATATCCTTTACACATTGAATCCTCGGGAGCCGAAGTTCTTTCCGCTATCAATCTCTGCGATGGCGAAGATATTCTATGCAGCCAAGGAAAGCTGGACATTATCTACATCCATGTACGATGTTACAAACTACGCTTACTTCTCATGTAACCTCGAAGAAGCAACTAAGATTGCGAAGAGGTTATACGAAGAAGTGGGAAACCTGCAAGCAAAGCGTTGCGTGCTTGCGGAATGCGGTCACGGTTCGAGAGCTTTTCGATGGGAAGCACCGAACTACCTCCAGAAATCGTTTTCGTTTGATGTCCTCACTTCTGTAGAACTTCTTGCTGAATACGTTCGGGAAGGTCGCATCAAACTTGATAATAAAAAACACCAACAAATTGTGACGCTGCACGATCCGTGTAACTTGGTAAGAGAAGGCGGCATCATCGACGAGCAACGTTATGTTTTGAAGCATGCGGTGAGCAACTTCGTCGAAATGACGCCTCATGGTATCGATAATTTCTGCTGTGGTGGCGGTGGCGGTCAGCTCGCCATGAGCGAGTATAACGAGCGGCGGATGAAAAACGCTGAGATTAAAGCAGATCAAATTCGTAAGACAGGTGCTTCGATTGTTGTAACACCATGTCACAACTGTGTTGACCAGTTGATTCAAATTAATAACATGTTTAAGCTCGGTGTAAATATAAAAACACTAGCCGAAGTCGTTGCTGATGCATTGATTCTCGACTAGTAAATGAAAATAAATCTATTTCACTTATTATTGGCATATTAGAATGAACAAATTAATTTATCTTGACAACGCTGCGACGACGTTTCCAAAACCCGATATAGTCTATGATTTCATGAATAGTTTTTATCGTAATCACGGTGTTAATCCGGGGAGATCCGGATTTGATGCCTCACTGGAAGCCGAAGAGATCGTGATGAATACGCGAAAACTATTGACGGATTTGTTTAATGCAGGGAGTGGCATCAATAGATTAACGTTCAGCTACAACGCAAGCGATTCACTGAATATGATCATTCAAGGTTTGGTAGAAAAAGGTGGCCATGTTATAACAACAATGCTGGAACACAATTCGGTCTTACGCCCTTTGTATCATCTTCAAATGAATGAGGTCATTGATGTAACCCACGTTATGTTTGATGAACATGGATATATTCATCCTGATGATATCAAGAAAGCCATCCGTAAAAACACCAAGATGGTTGTGGTGAATCACTGCTCGAATGTTATCGGGACAATTCAGCCCATTGCTGAGATTGGCAAAGTGTGCAAAGAAGCTGGAGTGTTTTTAATTGTTGATACTACCCAAAGCGCAGGAACAATTCCAATTGATATGCAGGCAATGGGCATAGATGTCGTCGTATTCACAGGGCATAAATGTCTATTAGGTCCAACAGGTATTGGCGGTTCGTATGTTATGGATAATGTACCTGTAAAGTATACACGGTTTGGCGGTACCGGCGTTCGGTCAGCCCAGTTAACACATCTCGATGAATTTCCATATCGCCTCGAGTGTGGTACACTGAACCTTGTTGGTGTTGCTGGTTTGAATGCCGGAGTGAAATGGCTGCTTGAAAACGGCATTAAAAATCTTCATCATAAAGAGATGATGCTGTGGGATAAATTACGCATAGGAATTCAAAGCATAGAGAACGTCACAACATACTGTGCGGAGAGCACAGAAAATCATAATCCGGTATTGAGCTTCAATATCAGAAACCTCGAAGCTGGTGAAGTTGGTACTATGCTCGATGTGGATCATAACATTGCCAGTCGCACTGGTTTGCAATGTGCACCAAAAGTACATGTTGGTTTAGGTACTGATAAAATCCACGGCACAGTCCGTTTGAGCATTGGTCCTTTTAATACTGAAGAACATATTGATGAAGCTATCGGGGCAGTGAAAGAGATAGCAGCGATCAGGAAATAAAGTTGACACCAGAAACAATCTGACATGCTTAATCAATTATATATCCTCCCGATTCTGCTTTTCTCTGTCGTAATACATGAGCTTGCTCATGGTTGGATGGCATTGAAATTAGGCGATCCGACTGCGAAAGCCATGGGGCGATTGACACTTAATCCAATACCGCACATTGATTTGGTTGGTTCGATACTTGTGCCCATGTTTTCACTTTTCGTGAGCGGACAAGTATTTATCGCCTGGGCGAAACCGGTTCCCGTGAATCCGCTCAACTTTTCCAATTATCGGCGAGATGATATTTTAGTATCTGTCGTCGGACCTATATCTAATTTAATCCTCGCATTTATATGTACGGTTATCTTTATCATTCTCGGTTTCACTGGTTCGCTATTTAGTGGATCGAATTCTGTCGTCGGTCAAGGATTTGATTTCCTATTGAGTATGTTTGCCGGCGGTATTACACTGAATGTCGTTCTTGCCGTCTTCAATTTGATACCGATACCACCACTCGATGGCTCGCATGTGGTAGCAGCATTGTTACCTGATGATATGAGTGAGCGATACAGAAGCTTAGGTTTCTACGGTATATTCATCATCCTAATTCTGATGCGCTGGCAGCCGTTCAATTTTCTTTTTAGCACGATCATCAGCGCTCTTACATTTCCATTCTTTACGTTGATACACCTTTTCTTTTAGTCGCGTCATGAGTGATAACCGTCGTATTGTCATCTTAGCTGAAGGTAGATTTGGACTTCTCACATCGAAAACCGCGAACCAGATTATTCGATATGATCCGGAAAAAGTTGTTGGTGTGATTGATAGTCAATTGGAAGGAAAAACCGCTCAGGAAATTCTTGGATACGGTGGGAATATTCCTATATTCCGAAATCTTCAAGATGCTCTGAGGAAGAATCCGGATACACTTCTTATTGGAATTGCACCGACCGGCGGAAGGTTACCTGAAAACTGGCGCCCGATAATCACCGAAGCAATTGAAACTAAGCTGACTATAATCAGTGGACTTCATACTTATCTCTCAGACGATGATGAATTTTCGAGTCGAGCCAAGGCGAAGAATGTTCAGTTGATTGATCTTAGAAAAGTCCCACCAGAATATGAGGTTGTTGCAAAAGGATTATGGAAAAATCGAAAGGCAAAAACAATCCTGACGGTTGGAACTGATTGTAATGTTGGAAAGATGACTGCATCACTGGAACTGCATCGCGAGTTTCTCCGAAGAGGTTTGAAATCTGATTTCGTAGCAACCGGACAGACAGGAATGTTACTTTCCGGAAAAGGTGTTTGTGTTGATTCCATCGTCGGGGATTATATTGCCGGTGCAATTGAAACAGAGATAGAAAAATCAATTCATGCTGGATTTAAATTTCTACATGTTGAGGGACAAGGTTCTTTAACACATCAGGGCTACTCCAGTGTTACACTTGGCTTGATGCATGGAGTTATGCCAGATGCGATGGTTCTCGTTCATCATCCAATCCGCAAGGTGGATGACTATGGATTTTCTTTAGAGAACGTGAAACATCTGATAGAATTGCATGAAATGATTTTAAGACCTTTTAAAGAATCGAAAGTTGTTGGCATAGCGATGAACACCGTAAAGATGACGCAAGCACAAGTTCGGGAGGCAAAGATAACTCTTGAACGCCAAACCGGATTACCCGCTGCCGATGTTCTTACAACAGACGTTCATATACTTGCCGATGCAATCCTAAAATGTTTTAATCAATAAATGAATCAATGATCCAATGAAAAAATTTAATATAGCTGTAGTTGGTGCCACCGGACTTGTTGGTCGGAAGATGGTACAGGTTCTTGAAGAAAGAAAATTCCCCGTAGAAAAACTTCGACTGCTTGCTTCAGCAAAGTCGGCAGGGACAACAATCGTTTTTAACGGTCAGTCGGTTGATGTTGACGAGTTGACAAAGGAAAGTTTGAAAGGAATAGATATCGCATTATTTTCCGCAGGTGGTGCAATCAGCAAAGAATTTGCACCTCATGCGGTTAAAGCCGGAGCGCTTGTCATCGATAACAGCAGTGCATGGCGGATGGAGCCGGATGTCCCGCTTGTTGTACCGGAAGTTAATCCTCAGGATATCTTGAAGCATAAAGGAATTATTGCTAACCCAAACTGCTCGACTATCCAGATGGTTGTTGCGCTAAAACCGCTTCATGATAAGTGGCGAGTGAAACGTGTCGTAGTGTCGACTTATCAAGGTATAACAGGTGCTGGCAAGAAAGCAGTAGATCAGCTTGAAGGAGAGCTGGCAAAGAGAACAAACGTTGAAAAGAAATTTCCTCACCCGATCGCTTACAATGTTCTTCCCCAGATTGATATCTTTGTAGACGGAGGTTATACAAAAGAAGAAATCAAGATGGTTAACGAGACAAAGAAAATTATGGGAGATAATTCAATTGAAGTAACTGCAACTTGTGTTCGAGTGCCTGTTACAGGCGGACACAGCGAATCGGTGAATGTTGAGTTTAAAAAACCATTCAAGATTGAAGAAGTATTTGAGTTGTTACTGAAGGTACCAGGTGTTACACTACAGGATGATGTTGCTAAAAGTATTTATCCGATGCCCATCTGGTCGCTTGAGAAAGATGATGTCTTTGTTGGCAGAATCCGCCGTGATGAGACGATAGCAAATGGATTGAACCTCTGGATTGTTTCCGATAACCTACGCAAAGGCGCGGCAACGAATGCGGTACAGATTGCAGAGGAATGGATAAAACAATTTAAAATGCAAAAGTAAAAAGGGGTCAGTTGACTAAAGTCAACTGCAATAGATACAGAAAGAGATTTTTATATTCCATCCTAACCATTTATTGCAGTTCACTTCAGTGAACTGATTAAAGTAATAAAAAATAATATGGTTTTAGCCACATAGAATAATGATTCTAAGATGTTTGCATCTCTTGGCTGGTTTTGGTATTTTAAATCCACAATATTTTTCTCTATAGAGTAAAGAATATTTTGCATGATGATAAAAGGGAATTGCATATGAAAAAGCAAATGTATTGTGCCATTATCGGCGATATTAATCAATCTCGTGCTTTACCAGAGCGGGCAAAAATACAGCGTAATTTTCAAAAAGCAATTGAAGCCATCAACAAAGAATACAAAAAAGAAATTGCCTCGAAATTTATTCTTACTCTTGGGGATGAATTTCAGGGCTTACTTCATCGAGCAACCGAAAGCTACCGACTCGTTCGCAGGTTCCAGGATATCATGGGCGGTGTACCTTTTGCGTTTGGAATTGGTATTGGGTCACTGGCGACCAGTTTGAAGAAAGAGGCGTTAGGTATGGACGGGGAATGTTTTCATTTTGCGAGGGCTGCTTTACAACAAGCGAAAAAGAAAAAGCGAGAAGTAATTTTCGGCTTTGATGGTGAAGCCTCAAAATTGACAAATGCTTTAGTTGGTCTTCTTGAAAAAGAATGGGGAAAACTTACTCCGCGACAGCGCGAAATAGTTCAGTTATTGAAGAAACACAAGCCAAATGAGATTACCAAGAAATTAAAAATTAGCCGGCAAGCAGTATGGAAAACATCTAAAACGACTCTTGTGTCGCAGATGAACGATGCTGAAGGAGCACTGCATGATTTTCTTAGAACTTTAATATGAGTTAGCATGAACAATTATCAGGTAAACCATATAAGGTTGACATCGTTAAAGTCAACCACATTAGGTTGACAATTGATAAATCAACCATATAAGGTTGTCGAAGAATACAACCTATATAGTTGTATAACAATAATACAACCTATGGGGTTGTTTATAATAGATGCCGTGCGTAATAGAAAGGGAGTATATGAATGAGATCGGGGTAAAAAGTTTCATAGTGATGATCATTGCTTATTCATTCTTTGAATATTTTTTGAGACGAATTGTATTCAGTTTGAGAGGCGGTCTGCCCAAGACAGCTCGAGGTACAGTGATGCAGGGTTTCTGTATGTTTGGAATTATGTCCGTTGGAGCACTGGGTTTTGTAACATTCAAGTTAGTCGTTGCATTTGCGATTTTCGCACTCGTATATACAGTATACGAAATTCTCTGGCAACGGATAGCGAAGGAGGAGGATAGATTGTTGCTAGAACGTTTTCTTGTGAAACAGCTTATTTTCGTTTCATTGTTGTTTGTAATTTGGAAATGTAACTCACCGATCCGATTGCAAGAATGGTATGTAACATTTGAACGATTTATGTTGAGCGATCTTGGGTCTTTTTCCGTATGGCTGCAACAAAGATTTCTTGCGATTCTTTTAACGGTAAGCGCATATCTATTTATGATTGATGGTGGTACGATGATTGTTCGAGGAATATTTAAAAAATTCCCCAACTTACAGCTTAATGCGTTGCAAAGCATCAAAACGGATAATGGATCAGTCGCTGGTGAGGAAAATGTAGGTGAGTGGATTGGTGTATTGGAGCGGTGGATTACGTTGTCGTTTGTGCTTACTTCGAGTTATACCGCAATCGCATTCGCGCTTACAGCAAAATCGATCGTGCGGTTTAAGGAAATGGATAATAAAGTTTTTGCAGAATATTACCTCCTAGGCACGTCTGCGAGCATCATCGTTGCTATCATTGCTGGTATGGCTGTGAAATCAGTGCTGGGATGGTAGATGAAAGTAACTGAACAAACTCTTGAACAAGAATTAGCAAGGCTAATGGGAGAAAAACTCTCAGTGGGCGTCGTTACTCAAACTTCTATGTCATCTTCCGTTGCTAAACTTAAAAAGGAACATGGACGAAAGCAACTTGACACCCGTTTAACTTTTCCAGATTGTCGAATTGTACTTGAAGTGGAGGTCGGTGAAAGGAATCTACTTGGTGGCGTAGCACAAGCTGTAAGTTATCAAGAAATTCTTGGAGCTGATGGGAGTTTGGTTATCGCCTATCCTGACAGTGCAAGACGTGTCGTTGAAACACAACAAGATGTTATTGACATCGTTTTGAACACAAAATTCAGCGCACTGGTACTTACCCCTTTTTTACGACAGAACTTTAGCGGCATTTTGCTCGATGAATTATGTGCACGCATTAAGAAAGCAAAGTCGGAACCTGAACCTACAGATTTAAATCTTGTTGTCAATGTACTCCGAGAAGCAGTTGAAAGTCTCGTGCTCAAATTACGAAGGGGTAAAGGAATACCAAAACCAGCGCTTGAAAATGTTGTGAATCAGTTTGATTTGTTTCAAAAGCTCGCTGGTGATGAAAGCAAGATAAAAGCTGAAGATATTGAATCGATTGCATGTGACCTTGTTGGTTATATAATTGTCAACCAAATACTTCTCTATTTTTTACTTAGACAAACGCTGGCATTACCACCTTTTGCATCCATTGAAAGCATTCCAGAGATCAGGCCGTATTTCAAGCGAATCACCGATATAGATTATCGTGCGGTCTATAATATTGACGTCGTTAGTCATTTGCCCAATCGTTGCTTGACCGAGATCAACAAAATTATTTTGGCTTTCAGACATCTTCGGCCGCAAGAAATGAAGCATGATTTGCTCGGCAGAATGTTTCATGAATTTCTTCCGTTCAATACACGTAAGATATTTGCTGCTTTTTATACAAAACCTGTTGCTGCTGAGCTTTTAGCTAAACTCGCAATCAATAAGTTTCCTGAAAGAATTCTTGAACCTGCTTGTGGAAGCGGAACATTACTCGTAGCAGCTTATCAAGCGCTTCGTTATGAGGATCCTAAGCTGAATCACAATCAAACTTTGAGAAAACTCTATGCTTTCGATATCATGCCGTTCGCCGCTCACTTAGCAGCGCTTAATCTGACGTTGCAGGATTTGGATGAACAAACGGAATACGTGAACGCCGGAACTGCCAACTCACTAGATTTTCAAAGGGAAAAGCGAAATATTGCAACACAAGGCGAGCTTTATGAAAGGATTATTTCTAGACGTGTAGATGTCGACCAGAAACATCAAGAAGAAATCACTGTGCCGAAGGATGTTGATGTTGTTATCATGAATCCTCCATTCACTGATCGCGGCAGACTTACCGACCAGATGTTATCATTACGAATCAAAGATTTTGATGAGCGGCAAAATTACTGGGCGTACTTCCTTTCTCTTGCGCATGATTTGCTTGCCCCGAAAGGAATTATCGCCGCAGTGTTGCCTCGACTTTTCCTTGCTGGTTCTACGAGTAAAGAGGTACGCATGAAGCTGTTCAATGATCTTGGATACGATCTTCTCTACATCGTTCGGACAACGAAGGAGTTCGCGTTCAGCGAGTCAGCCGCATTTAGAGATTTTCTCATTGTCTTACAGAAACCCGAAATACAATCTAATTCTCAGGGTAAGCCATGCAAAGTCGTTTATCTCAACCGCAGTCTCGATGAACTTTCCATTTCAGAAGCTGGTGATCTTGCCGATTCAATTCGGCATACAGGAACAAGCCGAGACCTCATAGAAACTTCTGACTACACCGTATTTACCATCCCACAAGAAAACATTCGAAAGCGGAGCGATAATCTTTGGTTCATGGTTGGATTCGAGAATCCCCGCAATGCTGTTGTTGTGTCACGCATTTGGGCTCGTCTTTTCGAGTTGGCGGGGAATAGATTAACACGGCTCCGTGATGCTGTCGGTGCTAAGTCGGATAAATTAGTTGCCAAGCTTATGCCACGTGGCTTCGAGCCAAAGCCGAAAGGTTTGTACAGTGCAATTTTTGCAGTGAAGGAACTCAATGAGAAACGTGTTAGCGATAGCGACATGGTCATTACTGGTGAAAAAGAAAAATCCATCGTCTGCCGTTTCAAGGGACAAACTATCGAACTTCCCAAGTCTTCTTTGCATTTGGGTATTAAGACTGCCTCATATTTTCGTCGCTTTGAAGTAACACCAGAATACGGCGACCTTGTTCTCAAAGAACGTGGCAAGTATTCCAATCAGTTACAGAAATTTAGCAGAGTTCGCATAAACTATAGTTATATTCAAAAGAGCATAGAGACTTGCAAAGCTCATTTGCTTGTGGCACGAAGATTAAATGTCGTTGCTCCAGGTTCAACCTTCCTATCATTTTTCTCAAATGAAGAAATGATAAGTCCGAAAACATTTTACTCCGTGAAATGCCAACGTGACCAAGCTTTGTCAACTTCACTTTGGATGAACTCTGTCTTCGGTATCATACAGTTCTTGGATAAACGTATGGAAACTGAAGGTGGATATTGTGAAGTACTGAAAGAAGATTTGATTGACTTTCAAGTTCCGCTCGACAAGAACATTCCTCCAAAACTTCTGGAGTGGTATCAAAGTCATCGTGAAGTTGACTTCCCGCCGCTGAGTCAACAATTTACACGTAATTCTCCACGCAGAGTCCTCGACAGAGAAATCATGCTCTGGATGGGCTGGAACGAATCGGAAGTAGATGCAGACCTCGATGAACTTTATGCTGCACTGAATGATGAGCTTCAATTGCTGCGAGAGGTGATGAAGGGATAGATGAATAGCGATATTTTTCTTCAAACCTATGGAAAATAAAAATCAAAATAACGAACTGTTAATCGATATCTGCCACCGCCTTTACGCTAAAGGTTTTGTCACTGCGACGGATGGCAACGTAAGCGTCCGACTTGAGAATGAAAACATCCTCACGACTCGCACTGCCATCAATAAAGGTTTGGTTACGGAAAATGATCTTGTAGAAGTTGATCTTAGCGGAAGCGTTCTAACGGGCAATAATCTACCGTCAACAGAAATCGGCATGCACCTTTATCTCTATTCTCAGCGACCAGATGTCAATGCCGTTGTCCATGCTCATCCGCCTTACGCAACCGGTTTTGCCACAGCACGTCAACCTTTGAATGAATGTTTATTCCCAGAGGTTATTGTTGGACTGGGTGCAATTCCACTTGCTGAGTATGCAACACCTTCTACAGAGGAAGTATCGAAATCGCTTGAGCCATACGTGAAGATTGCAGATGCAATACTTCTTGCTAATCATGGCGTAGTCACGTACGGGAAAGACTTGTGGGATGCATATTTCAAGATGGAAAAGGTTGAACATGCAGCACATATCACATTTATTGCTCGTATGTTGGGAGGTGAGAGACCACTTTCACCTGAAGACATCGAAAAACTCAGAGCTATTAGTCAACAATCATGGGGAAAAGATTTTATCGGTAAGATTGCTTGCGAAACGAGTTGTGCGAAAGAAGATAATTCCGTATCTTCACCTTCCGATGAAGAAATCCGAGAGCTTGTGAAAAAGATGCTGAGAGCATGAAATCGAAAATCAAAAATCGAAAATTGAAAATCAGAGTCGGTGTAATATTTGGTGGTCGTTCTGCCGAGCATGAAGTCTCGCTCGTGTCAGCTTCTTCAATCATCGATGCGATAGATAAAAAGAAATATGAAATTATTCCCATTGGCATCACACCGGAAGGGGAATGGATAAGCTCACGCGAGATACTCAAATTGCTGAAAGAGAAAAAGCAATTTCATAATGAACCAAAGGTAACTTTTCTTCCGGAAC
>Ga0315292_10000468_pt1 | contig 19031 bp, 23 predicted proteins | sample YL17G13_0_MG_FD_204029 | JGI IMG/M metagenome (GOLD analysis project Ga0315292, IMG submission 204029) | Sediment microbial communities from Yellowstone Lake, YNP, Wyoming, USA - YL17G13_0 | ecosystem: Environmental > Aquatic > Freshwater > Lake > Sediment | place: USA: Wyoming | collected... | reverse complement strand
GCCGCCAGAAGCTGCAACACCCGAGAGGGCATTGACCTGGGACACGAAAGCTGCGGGCTGGATGTTGGCGACCGTGGTCATGCCGATGGCAGCGCCACCGTTGACTCGGAAGTCGATGCCGACGGTGCCCACCGGAGGGATGAAGCTGAAGGAGCCAGTGCTGGGAACCACTTCAGAGGTGGACGCTGCAACCTGCCAGTAGATGAGGTTGCCGAGCTTGCCGTACGACTTGTCTTTCAGGGTACCCCAGGTGCCGCCGGCCTGCTTGCCGAGAGCGCCGCTGGCCTTGGTGCTGAGGTTGGTCTTGACGAGAACGAATCGATTGGGAGAACCGACGATGTTCGGGTCATTGGCAGGAGCCGCCGCGTTGCGGAAGGCATCCACCAGTGGGCCGCTCTTGTACTTGCTGACGACAGCAGCGAGCTGGTCGGGGCCGAACGAGTTCGTCTCCAGGTCCGCTTCAGAGTTGAAACGAGGTCCTGCATCGGCCTCACCGATGAGCATCAGGATGCCCGTGGCCGCGAGCCCGCTGTTCGCGGTCTGCACCTTGATGCTGCTGTAGGCACCCGGGATAATCAGCGTGCCTGCGTCGGTAACGTACGATTGAGCCATGGTAGCGGTTCTCCTGAATTCTGTTGAGAAGATTAAGACCCGGTGGGCTTACTTCTTACCTGAGGGTTTGGTTGGGACGCCTTTCTTGCCGGCGGCGGTAGCTTCCTTGTTGTCTTTGAGCCACTTGCTCTGCTCTGGGCAGGCGTGACCCTTGTCTGCTGCCACGGTCTTGCTGCAGTGGGCGCACACTCGGGTCCTGTCGCCCTCGTCTTCACCCTTGCCGAAGGCGCCAGCGATCTTGCCGAAAATCCCGGGCTTGACAGGACGGGCTGCGTTCTGAACGGGACCAGCCGACCGGGTCACGCCGGCTGCTTTCGGGGACTTGAGACCGAGAGCTGGCTTGGGGGCTGCAGCTGCAGGAGCCGCCGGCTTGGGCTGGAATGCCCCGCCTGCTGCTGCCTGGAAACCTGCTGCCCTTTGGGCATGCTCTGCTGGACTGGGCATCTTTGGGCCAGGACCAGCCGGTGGAGCCTTGGCTGCTGCGTGGGCCGCACTGATGGGGTCAGCCTGCTTGGCGGCGTCCACCATGATGCCCTTCTCCAGGCCGGTCTTCATGGCAGGTGCCTTGGGGGCGCTGGTCGGGACCGAGGTACCCATGTTGGCGCCGCTTGGGGGCTTGGCCATCGGTGGTGCACCAGCCGACTTCTTGAGCTTGGAACCGGGCAGGATCGCCCCACCAGACCCTGCGGTCTTGCTGGACTTTCCTGGCTTGTTGACATGGGCAGACTTCTTGTCGTCGGGGGTCTTGCTGCCTGAGACGGTGTGGTTGTCTTTCTTGTTGCCCTTGGCATCCACCAGCTCAGACTTCTTGGCTTCGATGACGGTCTTGTCTTTACCTGGCTTGACGGTGTAGTCTGCACCAGGAGGGGCGGGGGCGGGCTTCTTGTCACCGTGGACGATGATTTTGTCGACTGCTTTGTCCATGTCCTCGGCCTTGTCCATGCACTTCTTGTCCAAGGGGTGCGACTTGCCGCAACCCTTGCAAAGCTCACTCATCGCCATGGCTGGACCAGTGCCCTCTTGAGCACTCTTGTCCACACCCTTGGGATTCACCTTGCCTGGGGGCACATCCTCCACACCAGCACTGGCCTGACTGGCCTGGTTGTGCTTGTGATTGGGGATGAGGGCCTTCTTCAGCTCGCGACTGCGTAGAGCCTCGATTTCCTTCGCGTAGGCGTCAACCTTCTCGCGAGTAGCCTTGATGAGAATCTCTCGGGCTTCCTCTGGTGAGTACATTTTGTCGTCAGCCACGGGGGTGTCTCCTTCAGTCTTGGAAAAGATTGTTACCGGGGCCTCAGATTTCACGGTGACCTGGGTCGAACCAGGTTTGAGACCCGCATTGGCGGTACTGTTGAGATGTGCCGTCAGCATGCTGTGAATCTGCTTGCCTTGAGGATGGCTGGCGAGAGCCGTCAGGAAGGGGGCGTGGTTCATGTGAGAGGTGATGTGCTTGCCGCGAGATGGGTCGCCCTTGGGCATCGCCTTGAGAGCGCCCATGAACCCCTCAACAGTGTTGTGCATCGCTGGTGCCGGGGCCTGGCTGGGGAGGTTTTTCTGCAAGCCTTTCTGGACCAAGTCGTGCAGGCCCTTAAGGCCCATCTGGTTTCCCGCATCTCGCACCATCTGCAGCGCAGTATGGAGTGGGACCTTGTGGGAGTGCGGAGTGAAGCCCTCACCAGAGGGCTCGGTGAACTTGCCGGTCACAGCGCGGTGTGCTGCATCGTGCATGACGGTGTTCAGCTCTTTGTGGAAGTCTTCATCCTTGATGGGCACGCCAATCTGCTTCGACAGCTCTCGCTGCTTGTGCGCCGCCAGCCACTCCCAATGAACAGCCCTGAGGGCCTCATGTGTAGTGCGATGTGTGCCGAGCTTGCCCATACGACGGCCTTCACCGTAAATCTTGTTCAGCTCGGGCAACGTGAGGGCATGTGCCAACTCGTGAATCTGACGCCAGGCGTTGGTGTAGTTCTCGTGCCCAAAGTTTGCTCCCGCTTCTGGGCTCGGGTCATAGACCATCAGGTGGCCGGTGTTGTAGTTCTTGTTGGCCAGGTCGGGCTTGCCATACTTGCCGCCGGCGTAGTAGGTCTTGTAGCCGTGGTCATGGACCAGGCCCTCAGCCTCAGGCAGCTTGCCATGGTAGTTGTAGTGCAGTAGGTCCGGCTTCGAGCCGGGCTTCACATCACCGTAAGGCAACGCGAACTGCTTGTAGGTGCTGACCCCAACACCAGCTGCCTGCTCATTGGTCGGGTGCTGACCAGGGGGCGGCTTCGGTGGGGTGTCCATGTGTGGATGGGCACCTGGAGCATCGGCCTTTGTGAGGCCGGGGAGCTGAGGGGCAGCGAGGTCTTCTTCGTGGTGGCTACTGTGGCCATCGTGCCACTCGTAGTTGTGGGGATGGGCTCGAACTGGAGCCTGGTCGGCCAGAAGCTCAGCCAGGCTGTTCTTCATCAGGTAGGCAACAAGCTCTGGGCTAAACTCGCGCTCTGCCTTGTTCACCGGGTCGAGGTCGTGCATCTTCGTGAAGTCGAAGTTGATGCGAGCGTGACCGTGACCGGGGAGGCTGGTGTAGAAGTCGTCTGGGGGCTGCTCGAAGTGCTCAATGGGGTTCTGTGGGTTCGTCTGGTGGAACTTGCCCTCATGCTCGCCATTCGTGTACACGAGGCGGTGCTGGCCATTCTGGCTGTGGACGACCGACTCCTGTCCAAACATCTTGCCCAGCTGCTGCATTTGAGCTAGAGTTGCACCATGGACGATGTAGGAACGCTCAGGCTCCTTGTACTTACCACTGGTTGGCTCTGCATGTAGGCCCATCTGCTGAAAGGCCTGTCCAAGTGCTTCGTGCCCACCCGGGACCTGTGGCTGGAACAACGGCTTCTCGCCGGACATCAGTCCGAAGGTTGAGCCACTGAAAATCGGGTGCTTGGGGAATCCCATGGTCGTCCTTAAGATTATTTCTTGCCCAGAGTGTCTTTGTCGCCAATCCACGAGGCTGAGTTTGGATCAACTTCATCCGGCAGTTTGCCAGCTCCGATGATTTTGATGCCCTGTGCGTTGGGGTCCAATACACCTGGTGCCTGGCTGGCGAAGTGGGTGATGCGCGGGTCGATGGCTTTCGGCCAGTACTGACGGACGTAGCCGGTGATGGTCAGGTAGCGGCTGAAGACCATCTCAGCCTCGAAGTACTCGTTGCGGTCAAAGTCTGTGCTGTTGACGACAGAGCGCTCGAAGCCACGGCTTTCCAGGAGGGCCTGCTTGTAGCGAAGGAGCACGAAGACGAGGATGGAGTGCATCCAGGTCAGGTACACTGGCTCGCCGCCGACATGAACACCGATGAGGTAGGACTCGCGGTAGGCCACAGACTCAAGCTGGGTGATGTAGCTCGGCTTCTGGCCTCGGATGACGGAGCCGGTGAAGTCGGCGATGGTGCCCTGCTTGATGCTGAAGCTGCCATCGTCGAAGGCTTCGATGATGGTGTGGACTTTGCCGGTGGCATCGATGACGACCATGTTTGGCGCAAGAAGTGCGTCGCCAAGAGCGCCGGCTGGAGGGACCATGATGCCGGTTGCTGCGTTGTATTTGGCCGGTGTGAATGGGCCCACGATGTTGGGCCAGACGCCATCGTTCAGCTCGGTGGGTTGGTAGTGAACGTCGGCGAGGGTGACCTCAGACTCCTGGCTGTCTTGGAGCTTGATGGTGATGCACGGGACCTGGGCCTCGTTGAGCCTGGGAACCATAGCCACTGGAATCTTGGTCTTGAGAAACCACTCCTTGGCCCTCTCGACGCTCTTCTCGCCATAGTCCTTCATGGTCATCTCATCCTTGGGGAGAGACGCGAAGACGTAGTCGAGTAGCCAGGGGTTGGCGCGTAGGTCGGCCAGAGCTGCAACAATGGCAGTCCGAATGATGACGTCGCTCTGGTGGATGCCGAGAGCTTCTGTGGTCAAACTAGGGGACAAGGGAAGCTCCAGAGCTTTCACAAGCAGAGCCTGACCATCTGAGGGGCTCAGTGGAACCTGCTCGACAATTTTCTTCACAGGGGAGATGTAACCCCTTGTGAGCAGGGCGACGGTCATCGAAAAACCTCTTGGACTCAAAGATTGCCGTCATGGCCTAGACCCTCACAATGCTGTACTTGTTGAGGAGACCGGTTGCGTACTCCGCCGATACGGTCCAGCTGAACTTCAGGCCCGTCACGTACGAGCTGGGGCTGACAGCTGCCGCGTTGGTGGCGTTGATGGCGCTGTCGTAGGCTCTGACGCGGGCAGACAGGAGGTTGCCATCCACGTCGTAGGTCTGCATATCCACAACGGTATTCTCGTGCACGAGACCGAGGACCTTGAGGATGTTGGTGCGGAAGCTGTTGACGTCGAGGGTCTCACCATGGTGCTCGTAGCCGGCATCGATGGTGTGGCCTGAATCGAAGTAGAGCTGGTACACCACGCTGAAGTAGCCTTCGACTGAGGGGGTATGCTGGGCCTGGTAGAGCCCCTCGGAGGTGTGGCCAAGGTTGACGGTGGCAGACAATGAGCCGGCGCTGTTGTAAAGGCGTGCCTGTCCATACAGGTCAGTCCGACCATCGGACGCCAGTACTGACAGGGTTACCGCCTCGTTGACAGTCGCCAGGAGCATCGCTTAGCTTAGCTCCTGTTCAGGTAGTGCTCGGTGAAAAAATCCTTGAGGTCCTGGGGGCTTGTATCCGCAGGCACGAGGGCTTCTGTGCCAGGGAACTTGGCAGACTGGAGGCTGTAGACGACCAGCTCCGAGCAGAACATGGCTTTGGGGTTGTTCCATGGGTTTTTCCACTTTCTCTTGAACCAATGACCAATCACAGGGAAGATTGCTCCCAGGAGGCCACCGAAATCGTAGGCGGTTCCAAGCTGGTCCATCGCAGCTCCAAGGTCGTCTGGGCTCAGCTCTCGGACTGGCACCATGAGGACGATGTTGTTCTTGGCCTTGAACTTGTCCAGAGGCACGATGGAAACGCCCAGGAATCCAGCTTCAAGAACCCAGATGCGGTTGAAGGCTTGGTAGGCGAGGAAGGTGTGGCTCACCTCTGAGTGGGTGAACCAGCGGATGATTCGCGAGATGAGGAAGTTGGTGGTGCTGAAGCCGACGTAGACCATTAGACTGTCTTCCTTCTGGCAAGCAGAAAATCCCAGCTGACTCTGAGGGTCTTGTTCGCGTCAGTGTTCGTAGCTTCAACAACGATTCTCCATTCTGGGAGAATCCACTTCGGTTTGATGGCAGGAGCAATGAGGTCTCTGCCCCCGGAGTCTCTGAAGAGGTGGATTTTGGCGAAGTGAGCAAGCTCCAGCTCTACGTCGAAGAGATTGTACTTCCCGGTGCCAGGCACAGCTGGACTGATTGTGCCTTTGCCACACCAGGGCTCGCTGTAGTTCCAGTACCCGTTCTGGGCATTGGACTCTTGGGCATTGGCTGGCACTGGTACAGGCACGTCGATGTCGTACTGGCCATTGCCGGCTGCAGGCACGATGATGTTGAACCCAAGACCGGTAGGGACTTTGTTGCAGTTGCCCTGGTTCGCGACCGCAGGGGCCTTGGTGGTGGTGGCAGGAGCCTTGAGTTCCATGTAGACGAGGTTGCCCCAAGCTCCACCGTCCCAGTCGACATGTCCACCAGCAAGGTAGAACCCATCAAGGAAGGCAATCGTCTGTGAAGCCGTGCCGACGCCAGTCTGCTGAATCCCAAAAATATCCCCTGCAAGCCGGGTCGTGCTGGAGTCCCCACAGCCGGTAAAATTCAAAAGCACTTCACCTGGGAAGATATTCGGCAACATGAAGAGCTTGCCGTCAGCAGCGCGTGGGGCGATTGCCTTGTTTGCTTCTGGCTTGAAGTTCGTCTCAAAATCAGCCTTGTCAGCGTCGTTTTGTGCTTGGCTGTAGCCCCCAGAAATGACACCGTCTGGAACGACACCCTTCCAAATCGTGCAAAGGTACACTTCAGGCCCATCGTAGCCAAAGACGGTGTAACATTCTCCGTCATCGTCAAACTGAAGAGACAACGTCTTTGATGACACCACTGACCTAAAAATTGACCAGGCGCTGGAACGTTGAGTCAGATGTGGGGAAATAGACAGTGACATGGCTGGTCCTTACTGGTCGTAATAGTCGAACGCCGCGCGTGTGGTGATAGAGGGAGTACCGGCGGGGGCCCCATACAAAATGATACGCGAGGGCCCAACGACTTGAATGGCCGTACCGTAAGCCCGTGTACCCTGTTGCTGAGGACCACCAATGGCAACATAGTCGCTGACCACCACTTCGGGAGCATTGGCGGCGAGCACCTTCGCTCGAACAGAGAGAAGGGTTGAGTTTGCGGTACTGGTATTGTTTCCCGCCATGTCAGTAATGAACGTCGTCTTTCCGGTAGGAGTGTAGTGGTGCGCCCAGAAGGTTCTGTTCGAAGCAGCTGCGATGGTGCCAACGGTGCCGCCACCGCCGGACACAGCACCAAACAGTGTTATGATGCCGGCATTGACGCCACCAGAGCCAACAGAAGTGACTTCAAGCTTCTCGATGAAGCAGATGGTGGTGCTGACGGTGTTGACAACGCTGGTTCCATTCGTGGCGATTGTTTCCGTGAATGGGCCCGCACCAGTAGAGTCGAGGTAGGTGATTTTTAGCTGTCGTGCTCCGGTGCCAGCTGCCGTGTCTGCAGCGTTGGCTGAAGAAATTGAACGCTGTGCGTTGGCTGCTGGCTCAGTGTACACGGTAGAGCGGATCGGCACGTCAGTTACAGCTGTGGTGACCATCGTGCCAAGAGCGAAGCCCGCAGAAGTGGCGCCTGCGCCCGATGGAGCAGTCACAAGCCGACCCAGTGTGTCGGTCAGAAGTGTCTGAGTGTTGGTGCCGTCGGAACCTCCAACAAGAACCGGATTTCCAACAGGTGCAGCTCCATCTGCAGCCCGACCCTCGACCTGGCCACCGTAGCCGCTGGCAGCCATAGAAATGGGGATGGCACTCTGATTGCTGGCGATGACCACGGGGCTGGAAGCCGCCATGGTGGCCTGACCCAACGCTGGCGTATTCGTCAGGATTGAGGCAAGGGTTGTTTGGGTTGCTGCACCAGTAGGCAGGGGCAGGGAAGCGGCAGAAACCGGGATTGTGGATTGATCCGACGCCAGAACGACGGCCAAGCTTGCCGACATTGCCTTCTGGCCAATGGTCGCTGGCAGCTTTCCATTGACTGCAGAGAGGGATGCTTCTGTAGCCCGCGTGCTCAGCAGCACATCTAGGTTGTCTGTCTTCCCTTTGATACCGGATAAGGTCGTTTCTGTTGAAGCCCCGGCAGGAAGCGGAAGTGCTGCAGCGGTTATTGGGATGCCGCTCTGGTTGCTGGCAATGACGACAGGAGTGCTGGCAGCCATCGCCGCCTGGCCCAACGCTGGCGTATTCGTGGCAATGGTAGCCAAAGAAGAGTTGCCAGTGGTCTGGAGAGCTGAGGTTGCTGCACCTGTGGGCAGAGAGACGGTACCGCTGACGTTGGTGATGTTCCAGGTACCACCTTGATTGGCAGTCACAGTACCTGAGACGGGCTGGGTGCTGCCTGAAGAATCAACTCGAAGAGCCCCAGCTGTAGTGAGCGAGAGTGGGCTGATTTGACCAGTGACGTATGTGGGGGCTGCGGTGGTGACTGAGCCTCCAATCATCGCTTGGGTGTTGGTTCCTAGCGCTGCCCCCTGGGTGATAGCGAGCTTGGCCAGGGTGGCTTCGGTTGCAGCCCCAGCCGGAAGAGGGAGCGAAGCTGCAGAAACGGGCTGAGTGGCTTGCCAGAATGTCCCCGTGACCGCGATGGAGGTACTGGCTCCGATGTTGACGTCCAGCCGCCCAGAAACCAAGGCGGCCGGAAGTTGGGTGGAGTCGATGGTGAGGCTGCCCGCGTTGTCGTTGATTGGCAACACGGACTGGTTAGAAGCAATGACGACAGGAACGCTGCCGGACATTGCAGCCTGACCGTTTACTGGCACCCGCGCCTGGAATGCGGAGGTCGTCAGGACGCCGGTCAGCGTTGTTTCAGTGGCTGCTCCAGATGGAAGTGGGAGACTGGCCACGGAGACAGGCTGGGTGACCCCTGAGCCATCGACCTTGAGGGCGACCATGCCAGCGATGCCCTGGACCGTCAGGACGTCAGCAGAGGCCGTTCCTGCCGTTCCCAGGGCTGGTTGCTTGGCAGAGGTCGACGCGCCAGACGGTAGAGGTAGAGCTGCTGCCGAGACAGGCTGGGTAGCTTGCCAGAAGGTCCCAGTCACAGGAGTCGTCGGCATTGTGGCAATGCTGACAGGTTGAGTGGCTTGCCAGAAGGTACCAGAGACGGGCTGGGTGACAGCAGAGCCATCAACAGCAAGAACGCCCGTAGCACTGACCTTCAGGTACCTGGCAGCAGTACCGTCGGAACCAAGGGCCATGAAACCTGGCTGCCCAGCTGGCACGGTCAGGCCTGCACGGATAGTGGTCTCGATGTACGAGGTGCCGTTGTATCCGTAAATCAATGCAACTGGAGATTCGGCTGCCATTAGGCTATCGTCCTTGTCCTGTCAGACTCAAAAATGCCTGAGTAGGTGATGGCATCGGTGACAGTTGCAAGAACAGTCGACCCATCCACGTCATACATCTTCCATTGCACCTGGGTCGCCAAGACCCCCGTGTAAGTGATGAGTTTCTGTACCAGCTTCTTCACCTTCGTATTGTCATCATACCATGTGACAGAGGTCACAAAGGGGTTACCTGTAGGCAGATTCTCACGGTAGGCGCCCGAAGCGAATCCGTTGGCTGGACCATTGTCAATGAAATGAATGAGTTGGCGAAGTGCACGGTGCTGATTTTCGCTGATTCCTCCGCCACCGGTCGTAAGTGCCGACAGCGTGTGAGAGCCTGCAACGGGGTCGGTGAGGGTGAGGTTGTTGCTGGCGTCCCGCGTGACCAAGACGGCCGTATCGGCACTGGAGTCGTTCTGGATGTAGATACCACGCACGGCTGCAGCATCCACGTTCGGATCAAAGTCTTCCTCGTAGCCCTCTGTCGGCTCGTTTTTGAGCGGGTTGGTCTTGGTGATGGCCATGGCTCTGCCTCAGAGGTAAGATTGCGACAGAAAAGCAAAAGGCCCCGGGAATCCCGAGGCCTTTTGAAAACCAAGCCCTGATGGGCTACTGGTTAGGCTTTCTTGCCGTAGTCGTGAACCCGAACTTCGAGGTCCGTGGCGTTCTTGGCAAAGCCGAGGCGCACGGTGCGGTCACCACCGGTCAGTGCAGCGTAGAGCACCGGGGTGCCTGCCGAACCGAGGTAGTAGGGGATGTTGGCAGTTGCACCAGAGAGCGCACCGGCGACAACACCAGACGAGATGACCTCGACAGGAGCGGGGCTGGTAACTGCGGTCTTGGCACAGCCGATGACGCGAGCCTGAGCATCGACAGCTGCAGCACCAGGAGCCACGGTGTTGTTGCCGCTGATGTAGAGACCCACACCAACAGTGGTGTTGGCCGACGTGGTCCAGACTTCCGAAACCACAGAGTGCATGTGCAGGGCACTTGCATCGCTGGTGGAACCGGCGGTCAGGGTATTCAGGTTGGCCGCAGACACGTTTGCCGAGGTAGCAACGGTTGCGATTTCGAACAGCGAGGGAAGGCCCTTGACACTGAGACCCGAGCCGTTGGACTGGAGGGTGGTGCCGTTCAGCAGCACTCCGAGGCCAGAGGCGGTGCGCTGCAGACCTGCAGTCGCATTGACAGCAGAGCGGAGCTTGCCTGCAACACCAGAGGTGTCGAACTCAAGACCCGAGCTACCACCAGCAGTACCTGCACCCTGCGCGTTGGCAGTGGTGTCAAGCTCGACATTGAGGGTGCTGCCAGACTTGACGATACCTGCACCTGCGATGATGCCGCCGGTACCGGTGAACTGAGTGAAGGTCAGTGCCGTGGTGTCAACAACGATGGGGTTGTTGGTGACCAGGGTCCATCCGGTATCGAGGTTGGCAGTGCCTTCCTCAACGAAGACGGCCAGGTTTGCGGTCACTTCTGCGTTCTGGTCTGCATCGGTGGCGCGAGTCAGAACCCAGGGGGTACCGGCGGTGCCGAGGTCTGCAGTGGTCGCGAAGAAGTAGATGCCATGGTCGACGTGGCTTGCGCCTTCCGACATGACAAGGACGCGGTCAAGCGCGACAAGGTTGGTGATACCATCGATACCAGGACCGGTGGTGTTGATGTCGCCGTTGCCGGCTGCAGTCAGGGTCTTGCCGACGCCAGTGCCCGATGCCGTGTAGGCAGGCAGAGCCGCTGCGGTACCGACTCGAACGGACTGCTTCCAGTCAAGACCAGCAGAGTAAGCCTGGACGTAGTCGCGGTTGACGGCGTCGGTGCCGGCCGTGGGGGTCGCAACACCAACAACGCGCTGCGAGGAGGCATCGAAAGCGATGCCAGAGACGCCGACTGCGGTGACCTTGCCGAGCGAAAGCTCGTCGTTGGACGCCTGCTCCTCGGTGTAGCCCTCGGTGGCGTTGAGGAAGGTGAATTTCTTAAGACCGGCCATGGTTGAATCTCCAAAAGAGTTGGTTTAGTTCCAACCTGAAGATTAGGTGCCCACGGGAGCTAAAATGGAGACTGTAGGTTACTGGTCTACCCTGGAAAGGACGCCGTTGTTCTCGTCGTAGGCCCATTCCTTGAGGTTGAGCTTCAGGCGCTCTTCGATGTCCTTGACAGTCTTGGCGTAATCCTGTTTGGCCGCCACAGCCTCGTCGGTCCTGCCCCGGATGATGGACATCATCTGCTGGAGCTTGCCCTCGGGGTCGACCTGCTTCACGAAGAGGTCGCGTTTGATCATCTCCAGCTTGGCCTCGGCATCAAAAGCCCGAGCCTGGAACTGAGTGAGCTGGAGACGATGAAGCTCATCCTTGGTGAGAGCCGGAGGTGTTGGTTCCTGAGGTTCCTGAGGTTCCTGAGGTTCCTCAGGTGCAACCGCTGGCTTTTCCAGCTCTTTCTCAATCTGCATCTCGTAGTCAGACCGCAAGTCAGTGACCTCACCCACGATGGGCTCGTTGAGGTCGAGGGCCTTCTTCTTGCTTTTTCGTGCCATGTTTACCCTACCCTGGTTCTGAGAACCTTTGTGAAGTCAAGCCTTATTCTACCAGAGTCGGTCGCAACTCCGATGGACTGCCAGTACTTTCGAGCCCCTGGCCCAGTTGGGGTTGGTGGGGTACTCGTAGGCTGGCCCGTGTCACCGACCCAGTAGACTGTGCCAGGGGTCAGGCCGGTGAAGAGGGTTGTCTCCCCCTGGAGCTGAATCAAGGCCCTGGTCGAAGAAATCTTGGCAACAATGACGCCGATTGCCGGCATCTTGGCCGTGAGGGTGTTGTCTGCGGTCCTGACGCTGTAGTCAGCACCCACCTTAGCACCGCTAATGTAGACGAGGTCGCCCACAACTTCGGCTGCTGTGCAGACCGCTGTCGCAATGGCTCCATCTGATCTGGGTCGCGCGACTATCATCAGTGGCTCCCAGCGTCAAGTGTCTCTTCCGACAGTGGTACAATCATTCAAGTGGCCCCAGTAGCTTGAAGATTACCACAGGCTGGACAATGAACGACGACACCGCCAAGAACGCATCACGCATCCTCCTGAAGTTCGTCAGTGACAAGGAGGCCAAGCTACGGTATGGAGCCAAGCTCAGGGTTGAGATGCAGGCTACCATTGGGCGCGGGGAGAATCCAACGGGGTATCGGGTGGAGTGGATTCTCAAGACGGTCACCGAACTCTTCACCTGGTTGGGGAACAAGGCGGCTGAATTCAACTCCGAACACCCTCAAGATGCCGTCAGTACTGATGATTTCTCGGACATCCTGGCTACAGCTCAGGCCCGAATCAAAAACCGCCCACCACGCTGATGAGAATTTGGTCCTTGATGCGAGTCTCGAACTCCTTCAGAGCCCACTCAGCTGCCTCATCCAGGAACTTCTTGGCTTCCAGCCCTGGGTGAACCCAGCGGCCTTGACCCTTCATCTTCGAGCTGGCGATGCGGAAGGTCATGATGGATTTCTTCACCGACTCCTTGCCTTTTGCATCCTTGACCTTGCTCTGGTAGACCCTGACGCCTTGCAGGAAGGGGATGCCGGTGGGCCCCTGCTTCACAGCACCTATCGGGCCACGCCCTGAGCCAGCGCCAGGTGCCGTCTTGACGGGCTGCTTCATGATGTCGAAACTGTGGAGGAGGCCGGTCTTGGGCTTGCCATCTGGTCCGTTCTCAAGCTTGCCGTACGGAATCTTGCGCTTCTTCATCTCGGACTTGATGGTGTCGGTGAGGTTGGTTGCTGCAGAGGTCTGCTGGGTTGCACCCTTCTTGTGCTCGAATGGCACCACGATGTAGCGGCTGCCGTCTTTGGCGGTCTTGGCCTTGGAAGACCTCAGGAGGCCATCGAGCATGTCCGTGTTGGGCTTGAGGCCCTCCTCAATGAACATAGCCTCTTTGCCAAGCTCGATGACCCAGGTGTCCTGGTCGACCTGCTTGAAGCTCAACGCCTTGACGTACTTCTCGCGGGTGCTGTGGAGCTTGGCCTGGACCTCTTCAAGGATGTGGGCATGAGTCTGCGTGGTCAGGTCACGCGCAGCTTCGGTCATAGCCTTGCGGACAGCAGAGTCGAACCCTCTCGTCATCGCGATGATGGGGCCAAGGTCGAGGTTGAAGTAAATCACTTAGCCCCCGCTGGGGTTCCGGCTCGAAGTGGGTGTCCCATCCGGTGCCATCACAATGCCAGCACGAACACTGCGCCACTTCGTCTTGCCTGTTGCTGGGTCCTGCACCTTCAGTTCACCACTCTCATGGGCAGCGCTGGGACCTGCATCAATCTGCGAACCAACAGGGAGATTCACCTGGTGACGACCAGTCTTGCCGGCAGTCAGGGCGGCCTTCTCCATGTTGGAGTAGTAGTTGGGGTCTTCGACCAGATGGTCCTTGGCAACTTCCTTGGCCCTCTTCTCGTCGAGACCGTGTTCGACCATCTCCTGCCTCATGCCCTCCAGAAGCTCCTCGGAGTCGAAGTCAGAGTCAGGCTTGTTGTCGCCGGCGCCACCTGGCATCAGGTCCTTGCTGAGAACCTTGGAATCCTTCGGGGGCTGACTGGGGTCAAGTTCAATCTTGTCCTCGGCCTTCTGAACCTGCTGGGGCTGCTGGCCCTCATCGCCCAGGGTGCTCTGCGCCATGGCAATCATCGCCTGGACAACGCCCACCACGGACTGGTACATCTCAGGGTTGCTCGCCTTCATCTGCTCCAATTCTGGAGCGTGAGCCCTCACATTTTGGAGTACCTTGACGACCTGCTCACGGACACCATCGACCACACCAGAGGGCTTCTGAGCTGGCACATCCTTCTGCTGGGCTGCCAGCTGGTGGAAGAGCTGCTCGTAGTCAGCTGCAGTGGCCTTGGGGGCTTCCGGGGGCTTGGGTGCAGCTGCAATTTGGCTGTTGAGGGCCTCGTTCTCGCTGTGTTCGCTTCCTTCGGTGGGCTTCTGAGGGGCAGCTGGGGTGCTCTGGCTGGCACCAGAGAATCCGGCATTATCGCCGGGATTCATGGCCGGATTCGTTGCCGGATCCGCCTTCTTCAGGCCTGTCTCGGGGTCAAGGTACTCGTCTTCAAGCTTCTCGCCCTCAGACTTCTCCTTGACTTTGGACAGAATCTCATCAACCTCTTCGGTGTAGAGCTGGGTGCGGTCTCCACCCTGGAGCTTCGCTGCCATCAGGCTCTTGTCAGCCTCGCTGAGCTTGGTACCAACGCCCACGCTGCAGGTGCTACCCACGGCCCCTTCGTACTGCTCACGGATGCCGGGCAGCTCAGAGAGGTAGTCCGCCTCAATCTCCAGCCGGCCTTCGTCGCCACCGATGTTGATGACCTTGCCGCCATGAGATTCAGCCCAGCTCGCCCACAGGCGGTTGCCACGGTCAATTCCCTGTGCAATCCTGGAGACTTCCTCGGGATTGTCGGCAAGGCTGGCCCTGCCAACCATGCGGCCAATGTGGTCACCATCGAAAGACACGAAGAGCTTCATGGAGAGAAGATTGCCTCTTTCCCTTGACAGTTGGAAGTCAGCTCGGCTATGTTGAAGACATGAAGACCGAAGACCTACTCATCCTGATTGCAATCACCAACAACGCCAGTCTTGCCGACATCTTGGAGGCCTGCGATGAAGCCAAGGCCCAGGGCCCCTGGACTCCCGCCTGCGGTGGTACCGAGACGGTCTTCCAGGCCCGCACCGGCAAGCGCCTGCTCTACTGCTGGCAGCAGACCACCGGCAAGCATGCCTACCTGGACGTCGACTCGGACATCATCCTCAGCGACGAAGAGGCCCGGATGCACCTGAACATGTACTGAGGACGTCATGGCCAAGAAACCGTACATGGGCCGTGACTACAACTTGCTGAAACTCATCGCAGGCGCTACAAAAGCAGGGGTCGAGCCAGACCGCAAGAAGGAAGAGAACAAGACTCGTTCAAGGAGAACCAAAATGAAGCGCGCAGACAACCAGACCCAGGCCCAGCAGAACACCATGCAGCTCCAGGAGCTGAAAGCCCTGAAGGAGACTCTGGCCAAACAGAAGGCGACCATCGAGGCCCTTCAGGCCGAGGTGAAGGCCCTGAAGACGCCGAAGCTCCTGACCACCGAGCAGATTGACAAGATCGCAGCTACCGATGACCTGGTCAAGGCCATCGTGGATGCAAGGACGGGCAAGTGAGTCTCCAGTTCACACGGTCAACCTTCGTCGAGTGCCCCGTATGCGCACGCAAGCCTGGCTGCCCAGCTCTCTGTCAAGAGTGCCTGGAGCGGCGTGAGCTTCATGGGGTCGTGGAGCAGATTCGCAAGCGCTTCCCTGCCAACCTTCTGGTCGCGGGCCTGGTGAGGATTTGTGAGTACTGCGACGGGACACCGGTTTCGATTTGCCCAGAACATGGGCGTTGAGGTACAATGGCACTATGACAACACCAATCATCATCATCGGCGGCGGTGCAGGCTCTGGCAAGGACACAGTGGCGGAGATGCTCTGCCGTGGACGCAACGGGGTGATAATCGCCCAGGCAGACCCGATGAAGCAGTTCGCCCAGCATACGGCTGGCTTCACAAGCGACCAACTCTGGGGTCCCTCCTCCAGTCGCAACGCTGAGGATCTTCGCTTCGACCCAACACTTGGAGCGGACATCAACTGGGACAAGATGGCCGACCAGGTGCTGTTCAGTGACATCGCTCCAGAGTGGCTGAATCACATTGGCGCGCCAGAGGGCTTCCCGGCCCTTCAGGCCTGGTTCGACAAGCTGCGTGCCGACTTCAAGGGCCGCACCTTGACTCCTCGTGCCTTCCTGCAGACCCTTGGCACAGAGTTTGGACGCGCTGTGTCACCTGATGTCTGGTCAAACCTCGCCATCGCTACCGCACGAGAGCTTCTCCTGGGTGGTGTCAGCTACGACCGTGAGAGGGGCCTGGTCAAAAGCGATAACCCAGGTCACAACTTCGCGGTCATAACCGATGGTCGATTCCGCAACGAAATCATCAACATCAAGTCTTTGGGTGGTGTCGCCCTGAAGATCGTCAACCCTGTGGATGAGAGCGCTGCGGTAGAGAGCGCCGGCATCAAGGGGCATGCAAGCGAGGCCCAGGTCAAGGGTATTCCTGACTGCTGGTACAACTACATCCTCATCAACAACAAGTCTCTTGGGCTTGACCATCTTCGTCATGAAGTGGACCAGTTTGGCCTCGGGTTCGGCTTATGAAGAGGCCACTCCGAATACTCGTCGACCTTGATGGCATCGTCTGTGACACCATGCCCTACTGGCTGGACCACATCTACGACACCGTTGGTGTGCGCGCGTATCTGCACGACATCACCCAGTGGGCTCTGGACAAGTGCCCTCCCTTGGACAAGCTGAACCCCAAACTCATCTTCTCAAGGCTCCAGGACCCAGGGTTCATGCTCAAGGTGCCTGCGATGGTCGGTGCCAGGCTGGTGCTGGAGAATCTCCAGAACGACGGCCACGAGGTCTACCTGGTGACCGCCCGACATGGCCCTCAGAGCATGCCAGAGACGTTGACCTGGGTGCAGCAGAACCTGCCCACCTTCCAGGAGCGGCACCTGATTTTCTGCTACGACAAGCACCTCATTCGGGCCGACGTCATCATCGACGACAAAGCAGAGACCTTGTTCAACTACAAGGCCATCCACCAGAACGCCCTGTGCCTGGGCATCAAGTACGCCTACAACGACCACCTGAGTGAAGATGTGGCTTTTCTCGTGGAGTACGGCGACAAGGCGTGGATTTCCCTCTACCAGTACATCCTAGAACTCGCCGAGAAACCATGACCTGCATTGTCGGACTCGTACACGAAGACCGCGTCATCATCGGTGGGGACAGCGCCGGCGTCACAGTGGGCTGGGGTCTCAACACCAGGGTTGACCCCAAGGTCGGTGTGGTCGGTGAGTTCGTCATCGGTTTCACTGACAGCTTCCGCATGGGCCAGGTCCTGCTCTACCGCTTTCAGCCGCCACAGATACCCGATGGGGCTGAGATGATGTCCTACATGGTGGGCCCATTCATTGACGAGCTTCGACGCACCCTCAAGGCGGCTGGGTATGCAGAGCGCCAGAACGAGCGTGAGTCGGCAGGCACCTTCCTCGTCGGGGTACGTGGTCGGCTGTTTCGCATCTCGTGTGACTACCAGGTAGGTGAATCTGCTGATGGGTACGATTGTGTGGGATGCGGCATGGACCTCGCCCTGGGAAGCATGTACTCCACCGGGCTCCTGGACCGTTTCATTCCAGACCGCTCGATTCCAGCCCGTGAGCGAGTCCTGGAGGCCCTGGCTGCAGCAGAGCACTTCAGTGGCGGCGTACAGGGCCCATTCAAGCTGGTTGAGACGCCCCTTGCTTTTCGAACCCCACCCATTGTAGGATGAGCCCATGTCAGACACGAACGAGATGACCCCAGAAGAGCAGGAGCTGGCCCAGGCCCTGGCCAATGAGCTTGGCTACCGCATCATTCGAGTGTGCGGGAACTTCGCCACAGAGGAGGGGCTCGATATGTCGGCACCGTCGACCCAGCTCTTCATCGAGGCTGTGCTGAAGATGCTCATCGAGGGCATGCCCAACAACAACCAAGATGCTGGCCCGGAGGCGAAGGCATGAAGACCGACAAGGAATGGTTCCTCAAGTACGCCAAGCAGCTCGCAGACGTCCCGGATGGCAGGTACCTGATATTTTCTGCAGAGCGCCTTGCCCCCATTTTCTACCCCTACGACCGGGTGGCAGCTGGCCTCCTCGACCAGCTTGCTGAGAACCGTCGACTGGAGTGCGAGCTTCATGACAAGCTGAAGGCCCACCTCCGTCATCGCCTCGGGAGTTGACATGCCCTACATGATTCGCGATGGGCATGGCCTGTTCAGCACTGGCGGTGGCCACCCCAAGTTCCGAGAAGACGGCAAGATGTGGAAGACCCTCGGCCAGGTGAAGTCGCATCTCGCCATGTTCCGCACCTACCAGGGGGTCAACGAGGTCCCGAGGGACTGGGAGGTCGTTGAGGTGGAGATCCGCCTCTTGGCTGGCGAGAACGCCCATGCCATGGTCCAGCCTCTTGCCGACAAGCAAGCTGAGCGTCAGGCCCAGTACAAGAACCGCTTCGAGAAGGAGAGAGCCGAGGCAGAGAAACGCCAACTGAGGCTTCTCAAGGAGAAGTATGAGCGATGATGAGATTTGGCCATACGCCCCCAGGTTGCACAGGAACTTCTCCCAAGACGAGCTGAATGACAAGCGTCGGGCGTCCATCTCCTGGCTGCGCGAGAACTACTCACACATCTGGCGACACCCGAGGATGAGCGCTCACCGGAAGGCTGGCTTTCTGGCTGCATGCTGCGACAGCCGTCGGTGCTACCTGGCCACTCTCGACCTGCCCGAGCGGGTTGAACACATCTACGTTGCACTGGTTCAAGAGGGATTGTGATGGTGCCTGCCTCCGTAGCTCCAACGAAGAGCGTCCAGAGTAATGACCTGGAAGGTTGCGAGTTCAAGTCTCGCCGGGGGCACTATGAGTGATTGTGTAAGTCATCGTTGGCTGTTGGTGCCTGGTGGCGAAATTGACGGCATGATGCACCTTGGCCACTGGGTCTGCGTGAACTGTGGCCGCAAGGACCCCAGCAGTCGATTCAAGTGCCCAGGTAAGGATTGGACCCACGTTGATCGCGGTGGGGTATGCAGCTGTACCTACTGCTCGGAGCGAAGATGAGTGACGATACACTTGCCGACAGATTCATCAAACTCAACAAAAAGGAATTGGCCCAGCTCCTGGACATCGCCACCTTTCAACGTCGGTGCGCACAGCAGAAGCTGGAACGGCACCGGCTCGAAGATGGGCCCATGGCCGACTACAATCCGACACTCTTCT
>Ga0315292_10000467_pt1 | contig 19037 bp, 18 predicted proteins | sample YL17G13_0_MG_FD_204029 | JGI IMG/M metagenome (GOLD analysis project Ga0315292, IMG submission 204029) | Sediment microbial communities from Yellowstone Lake, YNP, Wyoming, USA - YL17G13_0 | ecosystem: Environmental > Aquatic > Freshwater > Lake > Sediment | place: USA: Wyoming | collected... | reverse complement strand
CGAGGCATCGCTGCTCGATACCCCGATGTTCGACCCGGAGAAGCCGCTCGAGATCCTGCGGACGATCCACAGCTTCGATCCGTGCCTGGCCTGCGCGACCCACGTGCTGGACATGGACGGCAACGAAGTCAGCAGCGTCAAGGTGCGCTGAGGAGGTGACGCCATGACCTACAGTTACCCCTCGACACCTGTACGCAACCGGGTGCGCGAAGGCAAGTTCAGCGAGGCGATCCTGCCCGTCGGCGAGCAACCGGGGCCGGTCTACGTCTACGACGCAGCGACGCGCATCTGGCACTGGGTGACGATGCTCTGCATCATCGTGCTCGGCGTGACGGGCTACTTCATCGGCTCGCCACCGCCGAGCATCGGTGGACAGGCGTACGAGCACTTCCTGTTCGGCTACATCCGCATGACGCACTTCATCGCGGGGATGATCCTCGGGGTGGTGTTCCTGATGCGGCTGTACCGGGTGTTCGTCGGCGGCCCGCGAGCCAGGCAGATCTTCTACGTCCCGTTCTGGAGCCTGGCGTGGTGGAAGGACCTGTTCGGCGAGGTGCGCTGGTACCTCTTCATCGGCAAGCCGAAGGAATACATCGGGCACGGCCCGCTCGCCAACCTGGCAATGTTCTTCGTGTTCCTGCTGCCGACCATCGTCCTGCTGCTGACGGGGTTCGCCCTGTACGCGGAAGGCGCCGGCATCCAGAGCGCCTGGTACAAGGCCTTCGGCTGGGTGTTCCTGGTGATCGGCAGTCCTTTCGCCGTTCACACCTGGCACAACGTGGCCATGTGGATCGTAGTCATCTTCTCGATGGTGCACATGTACATGGCGATCCGCGAGGACATGACGCATCGCCAGACCACGATCAGCTCGATGGTGAGCGGCTGGAGGTTCTACCGCTGATCCGGGGTTGCGGACAGCACGTCTGACCAGCGGGGCCGGCTCAAGACCGGCCCCGTTGCTTGTGGGGCCGACGCCGGCGTGTCCAGGGCGCCCCCCTCAGTCGCCAAGAGCCGCTAACATAGTCGCGCTCCCGCCGCGGGCGGGCGCTGGTGGGAGGATTTCAAGAACATGAATCCGCGTGGAGATGATCCCGCCGGGTACCGCGTGAAGGTGCTCGGCGTGGGCAACCTGCTGTGGGCTGACGAAGGCTTCGGTGTGCGCTGCGTCGAAGCACTCGGCGAGAGGTGGGAGTTTCAGCCGGAGGTCGAGCTCCTCGACGGCGGCACCCTCGGCCTCGCCCTCATTCCCCTGCTGCAGGACGCAACGCACGTCCTGCTGTTCGACGCGGTGGACTGCGGCCGGGAGCCCGGCACGCTGATCGTGGCGCGCGGCCTCGAGATTCCGCGCTTCATGACCCGGGACAAGATGAGCCTGCACCAGGCGGGGATGAACGACGTGCTGGCGTCGCTCGAGATGCTCGGCCACCGGCCGCAATCGTTCACGCTGGTCGGCGTGCAGCCCGTGGAGCTCGCCGATTACGGGGGCAGCCTCACGCCCGCCGTGCGAGAACTCATGCCGCAGGCCCTCGAGATCGGCCTCGCGGAACTCCTTGCCTGGGGCGTCGCAGCGCGCCCGCGTGGGCCACAGCAGCCCGGTGCGGTCATGTCCGATGCCCTCGGGCTCGGGCGCTACGAGGCTGGCCGTCCGTCAGACGAAGTCGCGTTTCGCAAGGGCGACGAGAGGTTCATCGGGCGGCGCCCGGCCGTGCAACCGGCGGGCAAAGATCCGGAGAAGCCGCGATGAGCGGTATCCTCGAAAGCCTGGCCACACAGGACGACTGCGAGGTCGTCCGCATGGCGGATCTCGACGAATTCCTCGCGCGTCACCCGCGCGCCCTGCTCTTCCTGACCGGCGACACGGTGCACCGGCCGGAAGGGCTCGACGTCGCCGTCGTGGTCCGCGAGCTGCTCGCGGCCTACCGCGGCCGCCTGGTGGTGGGACTCATCGACCGCCGCGACGAAACGGCCGTCATGCCGCGCTACGGCGTCGTGGTGCTGCCTGCAGTCGTCTACGTAAGGGACGGCCAGGCGACGGAACTCGTCGCACGCATGAGGGACTGGCCCGTGTTCGCGCAGGCCTGCGACAGGCTGCTGGCACCCGAAGGCGCCGCCGCGCCCCCCGCGCCCGGAGGAAACGCATGACCGACTACCCGCTCGTCTGGCACCCGAAGGTTCCGGGTCCGGCACCGGACGGTGACGACGCGACGCTCCGCCTGCTGGACATGCCGGTCGGCTCGACCCGGCCCCGACGGGACGCGAAGCCCGTGGTCCGCCTGTCGCCGGCGGCCCGCACCGTGCTCGAGGAAACCGTGGCGGCGCTGCGCGATCACGCGGAGCGCGACCGCGAACCGAGCCTCATCAGCCTGCGCACGCTCGAGCGCGGCGATCGCGACGCCGTTCTCGACGCGCTCGGCGAGGGCGAAGTGTGGGGCTCGGTCGGAGGCCACGTCGGCTACACGTTTGCCGAGTCGGTGCTGACCGGGCTCTGGCACGTCGAGGCGACTGCGCAGGACGGCACCAAGACCGAGTGGCTCGAGGTCGCCGGAATTCCCCAGGCGGTGCTGCATGCGGCCGAGCGCATGCCCAGGGAGACGATCCGGGTCCCGGAGCGTCTTCCGCAGGGCGCGATGAATTCCCTCGCGCTGCTCACGGAACTGCAGGAACGCTCCTCCGGTTACCAGCCGGGCGCGGAAAATCACGTCATCAACTTCACGCTGCTGCCCATCACCGAGGCGGACGCAGAGGTACTGACCACCGTCCTCGGCCAGCTCCCACTGGTCATCCGGGGCGGCGGCTACGGAAGCTGCCGGATCTTTGCAACCGGCCTCCGGCACGTGTGGGCGGTGCAGTACCTGAACTCGATGGACAAGGTCATTCTCGACACGCTCGAGATCGGCGGCGTACCCGTGGCGGCGCTCGCCGCACGCGAGGACCTCGCGGAATCCGCAGGGCGTCTCGAGGAAATGATGAAGGCGTACGTGTCATGAGCAGTTCGTTCGAGGGCAGCTACCTTGGGGACGGCTCGAAGCTCGACGACGACACCCGCCTCGAGTGCGGGATCTGCTGGTGGGTGTACGACCCGGCGCTCGGCGACGAGGTCGAGCAGGTGCAGCCTGGCACGCCATTTTCGCGGCTCCCCGACACCTGGCGTTGTCCGAACTGCGACGCGGACAAGAGCAAGTTCATGGTGCTCGGAAGCGCAGGCGGTGCCTCGCCGCTCGCGCACCCCGTCGTGCAACTCGCAAATGCGTACCGCCGGGCCGCGCTGTCCATGAAGGGGCTGCCGATCTACAACCCGACGCTCGCGGTCGAGGCCATCGGCTTCCGCGAGGTGGACGGGCGTCACGCAGGCGTCGTGGTCACGCCGTGGTTCATGAACCTCACCGTGGTCCCGTCGGAATCGGACCGCGCGGTGTGGATCAGCGGCGGAAGCGTGCGGCTCGCGTTCCCGTCGGGCCAGTACGACCTGCTGGTCTGCGAGCTTCCGGAATTCGGCCTGGTCGGAACCTGTTCGCTCTTCTCGCCCATGACCGAGTTTACGGACCACGAGGCCGCGCAGGTCGCAGCGCAGTCCGCAGCCGACGAGCTGCACGTGGCCGAGGAGCCCGAGCCGCCGCCCGTCGTCTCACGCCGGCAACTGCTCGGCGGCTAGAAAGAGTAGCCGAGTGACGTGACCACCCCATAGTCGGAGTTCGAAGGCGCGGAGGATTCGGCCTTGCTGTCGTAGCTGCCGTAGAAGGTCAGGTCGAAGAACAGGTCTTCCACGAGTTCGATCCGCCAGTCGACATCCGCTTCGGCGCGAACACGCCCGGATTCCGTCAGGCTCGGGAACACCGCGAGGCCCGCATCGAAGGAACGCTTCGGGGTGTCGTACACGAAGAACGAGTACCCGGTGTAGAGCACCGCCTCGAGGCTGTTCTGCACCGGCTGGCTGCGGAAGTTCTCACGGTTGTAGGCGAGCCCGGCGACGGCCGACCACTCGCTGTGCGAGTCCTGCACGAGGAACCGCCCCATGCCGGCGCCCAGCACCTCGCGGATGTCGAGTGCAAGTTCCTGGTTACCCTGCACCGAGCCGAAGAACTGCGCGAACCAGCGATCCTGCATGAAGCGCCTGTTCGTCAGTGTCACGTCGTACATGCTGGTCGAGCGCTCGTCGGATTGCGTATTGATCGTGGTCATGCCGTCCAGCGACCACTCGCGGACCTTGTTCCGGGTGCTCACGCCGCCGCTGAAATTCAACTCCGTCTCGTTGTCCGCCTTCGCGTAACTGAAACCCGCGGTCACGTAGCCATCGAGACGCTCGACCAGTGAGCCCTGGTCGATCGGAGCGATGCGCACGACATCGGCGATCGCAACAGGCTGCTCGCCAGCTTGTCCCGTCTCGGCCAGGCGGATGGAACCTTCCAGCTGCGCCCCGGGCACCCGGCCGTGGTAACGCGTCCCGGCGGCCGTCTCGACCTCGAGGTACTGCCCGGTCTCGATGCGCGCGACCTTGTCCCACTCGATGTTCACGGTGCCCGCCGTGCTGGTGCTCAACTCGAGCTTGCCCTTCTCGACGCCCTTGATCTCGCCGGTCAGCCGGTCGCCGTTCGTGAAGTAGACGACATCCGTCTTGGGTGCCGCATGCACGGTACCTGCAGGCGCGAGCGCGGCGCAGAGCAGCAATGCCGCGAGCGTAGCGCGGCGTGGCCGCGACACCCGGATCCGTGGTGATGAATTTCGCATGGGTTCGATCTCGATTGGCGTCATGGCAATATGCCACACGGCACCATCGGCGCCGTACTCTGTAGTACCCGCCGCAGCACGACTAGGAGCAGCGCGCGCATGACCTTCTCACCGCCGCTCAACCAGATCGCTTTTTCCGTCCTGGACCTGCGACGCACGGAGCAGTGGTTTCGCGAGGGCTGTGGCCTGCTGCCGGCCGGTGGCAGCCGCCGCATGATGCGCGGTGTAATTGCCGCGCGGGTCCAGGGCCTGCCCGGCGCCGCCTCCACCTGCTGGTGGCTCGTCGGCCGCAATCCGTGGCTACAACTCGAGTTCTTCCAGTTCGAGCGCCCGATCGCGCGGCTCATGCCGCACGACTTCCGGCCCTGCGACACGGGATACACGCGAATCGGGCTCTGGGTCGCGGACTTCGACGCGACGCTTTCGCGGCTCGCGAAGCTCGGCACGACGCCGCTCTCCGTGCCGCTCGGTGCGGCGGGCAATCGCCGCGCCTGCGTACGCAGTCCCGACGGAGTGTTCGTCGAACTCATGGAGGCGGACCCGCTGCCAGTGGACCCCGGCCCCGGACGCGAGGGCTGCGGCACGGCGGTTCGTTCCGTCACTCTGTCGGTGCCGGACCTCGACAAGACCGTCGAGTTTTTCGGCGGCGCGCTGGGCCTGCCTCGGGCTGCCACTGGGCTGCACGGACCCGAGCACGAGTCGCTGTGGGGCCTCGCCGGAGCGCAGACGAAGAGCGCCGTGTTCACCGCCGGCGACATGCTGGTCGAGGCCGTGCAGTACCTCGACCCGAAGGGCCGGCCCTGGCCCGAGGGCTACCGCATCTCGGACCAGGGGATACTCAACATCGCCTTCGGTGCGCGCAGCCGCGCCGATCACGTCGAGATCTTCGATCGCGCCGTCGCGGGCGGTGCGCGACCGAACTGCAGGCCGTTCCAGCTCCCTGGCGCGGGCGTGGTCTACGTCAACGACGCGCAGGGATTCTCAGTGGAACTGCTGTGGGCGAAGCCTGGCAAGTCGGATCGAGAATGGGGCTTCGAGCCGCTTCCGATCGACGCTCGTCCCGACCCGGACACCCGCTCGATCACCCGCACGGTGCGCGTCTCGGCCCCGATCGAACGCGCATGGAAGGTCCTCATGGACCACGAGGGCATGTCGGCGTGGAGCGGCTTCGACCCGGTCACGCTGGAGCGGCCGGGCGAAACCGACCGCAATGGGCGCGGGGCGATACGAAGCCTCGCAAGCCCGTTGGGAGCGATACTGGAGCAGGTCACCTGCGCAGAAGCGCCGCACCTCATCCGGTATCGCGTGGTCGCCGGCTCGCCCTTCGTGTGCCACCAGGGCGAAGTCCGGCTCGAACCCGACGGCGGGAGCACCAGGATCACGTGGAACATCCGCTTCCGGCCCAGGATTGCCGGGACCGGGACACTGTTCGAGAGCCTGTTCGGCCGCATGCTGGGATCAGCGATGCGAGGCCCGCTCACGCAGCAGATCGAGCAGGCCTGAACGGCGGCGGGACGCAGCCCGGCACCGGCCGCGGGGCTTGCGTCCAACCGGAACCGCAACCCCCTGTCGGGGGTCTCCGAGCCGATGCTAAGCTGGCGCCGCAGAACCCCAGCACCCGCGGCGGCACGCCCGCCGGGCGCATCCGAATCAAGAAGACAAGCCCCACGGGAGACCTACATGAAGCGCATAACCGTCGTCACCGCCGTCTGTCTCATCGGACTTGCCGGCTGCCAGTCCACGGGTCAGCAACTCGACAACGAGCAGCAGCTGGCGATCGACACGTCGCTGAAGAGCGCCCGTGTCGACATGAACTGTCCGTCCGCCTCGGGGAAGGTCCTGTCCAAGCAGATGGTCCAGTCCACCTCCGAGGGCTTCGGCGTCGCGCGCGCCGAATACACGGTCGATGTCGAAGGCTGCGGCCAGAAAAAGCCGGTCATGGTGATCTGCCCGCAGGACGGCAGCGGCTGCTTCGTCGGCGGCCCGCACGAATAGAAGCTGCGCCTCCCCCTTGTTGGGAGGCCCGCGCACCGATGCTAAGATCGCCCCGCAGCCCGCCAGCGCCGACGCGCCGGCGATGTCTCGCCTCCAGCCCGAATCAAGAAGACAGACTCCCCAGGAGAGCCTCATGAAATACGCAGCCATCGTCACCACCGCCTGCCTCGTCGGCCTCGCCGGCTGTGAGTCCACGGACCAGCAACTCGACGCCCAGCAGCAGCAGGCCGTCAGCACGGCCGTGCAGCGCGTCGGCTTCGACATGAATTGCCCCTCGGCAACCGGCCAGGTTCTCTCCCGCGAGATGGTCGCGCCGGTCTCAGTGCGCTTCGGCGTCGAGCGTGCCGAGTACACGGTCGGTGTCGAGGGCTGTGGCCAGCGCCAGACGATCGTCGTCGTCTGCCCGCAGGACGGCAGCGGCTGTTTCGCGGGCGGCCCTCGCGAATGACACGAGCAAAGTTCTATCTCGTCTGACAGGCTACCTCACCATGCAAGAGTCTTTCGCACCAGCGCTGGCGACAGCGCTCTTCGGCGTATTGCTCGCCGGCAGCGCGGCCCGCGCCGAGCTGTCGACCGAGGAACTCGCCAAGCTGGCGCAGAACCCGGTCGGCAACCTGATCAGCGTGCCGTTCCAGAACAACACCAACTTCAACTACGGCCCGCTGGACCGGACCCAGAACATCCTGAACATCCAGCCCGTCTACCCGATCCACTTGAACGACGAGTGGAACATCATCACGCGCACGATCTTTCCGCTGCTCTGGCAGCCGGAACTGTACCCGGGCCAGGGCTCGACGTTCGGCCTGAGCGATACCCAGTTCTCGGCTTTCCTGTCGCCGGCGCAGCCGAAGGGCTTGATCTGGGGCGTGGGCGCGATCGCGCAGCTGCCGACCAACACGAACGACGTTCTCGGCAACAACCGCTGGGGTCTCGGCCCCACGGCGGTCGTCCTCAAGATCGAGCACGGCAGCCCGTGGGTCTACGGAGTGCTCGCGAACAACATCTGGTCGGTCAGCGGGTCGGGCTCGTCCCCGCCGATCAACCAGATGCTGGTGCAGCCGTTCCTGAACTACAACTTCAAGGGTGGCACCTACCTCACGACCGCGCCGATCATCACCGCCAACTGGCAGGCGGACAGCGGCGACACGTGGACGATCCCGCTCGGCGGCGGCGTGGGCAAAATCTTCCACCTGGGCAAGTTGCCGATCAATTCGCAGATTTCCGCGTATTACAACGTGGAGACGCCGAAGTACGGGCCGGACTGGCAACTGCGCGCGCAGGTGCAGTTCATGTTCCCGAAATAGCGGGATACCTTGCCATAGCGCTGGTCGCACGCAAGGCGATTGACCGCGGAAGACTGCGGGCGGCCGCTCGAACCGGCCCGCCGGAGACACACCGATGAAACACTGGATTCCTGCGGCAATCGTCGCCCTCTCGCTGTCACTGACCGGCTTGGATTCGACTGCGCAGCAGGATTCGTCCGGCGGTGCGCAGGCCGCCGCCCAGGGCGGCGGGACACAGGCGCCGGGACTGTGGCCGCGCCAGGTCCCGCTCTCCAACGGCCTCGCGATGGTCTACCAGCCGCAGGTCCAGCAGTGGCAGGACGACGACATCAATTTCCGCGCGGCCGTGAGCGTCACTTTGAACGGCTCCTCCGACCCGGTCTTCGGCGTGATCTGGGCAACGGCGCAGACCGAGGTAGACCAGGTGTCGCGCACCGTGATCCTCGACGGGCTGCAACTCCTGCGCGCCAACTTCCCTTCGATGGCCGACGGCGGCGCCTCCGTGCTCGCCGACATGCGCCAGTTCTATGCGGCGAATCCGCCCGACGCGGTTCCGCTCGACTTCCTGCAGGCCTCGCTCGGAGCCTCACAGACTGCGCGCCCGCAGGGCGTGCAGGTGCAGAACACGCCGCCGCGCATCATCGTCAGCACGACGCCGGCGCTGCTGGTGCCCATCCATGGCGCCACGGTCGTGACGCCGGTCGCGGGAACGAACCTGGGTCGCGTGATCAACACGCGGTTCCTGATCCTGCGCAGCGGCGCGAAGCCGCCTTACTACCTGCATGTCTACGACGGCTGGATGCAGGCCCCGTCGGTGGACGGCCCGTGGCAGGTCGCGAAGAATCCGCCCGCATCCCTGAACGCGACGGCGCAGCAGCTTTCCAAGGCCGGCGTCGTGGACCTGCTGGACGGCGGACCGAATGCCAAGCGCAAGCCCTCGCTCGCCGCCGGCGCGCCGACGATCTACGTCGCGCACGACGCCGCAGAGCTCGTAGTGTTCGCTGGCAAGCCGGACTTCGTCCCCATCACGGGCACGGGATTGCTGTGGGCCAACGACACGACCTCGGACGTGATCATCGACACAACCAGCAACCTGTACTACCTGCTGCTCTCGGGCCGCTGGTACCGGGCGAGTTCGCTCGATGGCCCGTGGAGCTATGTAGCCAACAACGCACTGCCGGCATCGTTCGCACAGATACCTGCGAACGCTCCGGCAGGCGTGGTGCTGGCGACAATTGCAGGCACGCCCCAGGCGCAGGAAGCCGTAATCGCCTCGACCATTCCGCAGACCGCGACGGTACCGCGCGTGAACGGGCCCACGTTCACTCCGGCCTTCGACGGCGCGCCACAGTACCGCCCGATCGACGGGACGTCGCTTTCGTACGTCGTGAACTCCGACTTGCCGCTGATTCGCGTCGCGCCGGACTCCTACTACGCGGTCCAGACCGGCGTGTGGTTCACGGCGGGCAACGTCACCGGCCCGTGGAGCGTGGCCACCTCGGTGCCGGACGTCATCTACACCATCCCGCCGAGCTCCCCGCTCTTCTACGTCACCTACGTGAAGATCTACGAGTCGACGCCGGACTCCGTGTACGTGGGCTATACGCCGGGCTACACCGGCTCGGTCGTGTCCACGGACGGAACGGTCGTCTACGGCACGGGCTACTGGTACCAGCCCTGGATCGGCGACGATTTCTACCCCGTGCCGCTCACCTACGGCATCGACGCTGTACCGATCTACAACCCGTACGTGGGCTTTGCCTACGGCTTCGGCTATCCGGCCGCGCTGGACCCGTACTGGTACTGGGGCACGCCGTATTACGCGCCGGCGTACTGGGGCACGACCTGCTGCGGCACGGTCTCGGCGAACACCAACGTCTACCGCGCCTACGGCGATACCGTGACGTCGGGCACCCGCAGCTGGTACGAGGACCCGAACGGCAAGGTCGGCACGACCGCCCAGGGCAGCTACGCCAACGCGCGCACCGGCACGACCGGCAACTACTCGGGCAGCCGGTCCTACAACCCGAACAACGGCAACCTGGACACGAACACCGACCGGACGTTCAACACCGCCAACGGGACCTCGGGCTCCGTCGACCGCTCCGGCCAGTACGACACCGAGACAGGTGCGCGCACCTACGACTCGAACATGTCGGCGACGACCGCGGGTGGGAACACGGTGGATCGCTCGGCCTCGGCATCCACGGGCACGGACGGCTTCCAGCGCGACGCTTCGACCACCGTGAACGACGCGCAGACCGGCCAGAGCTATACCCATGACTCGGGCTCGCCCGGCAGCGGCTATTTCGCCGGCGATGACGGCAACGTCTACCGCAACAACGGCAATGGCTGGGAACAGAACCGCCCCGACGGCAGCTGGCAGGGCGCCGGCGACCAGGACTGGGCCTCGCGTGAATCCGACGCCCGCGACGACGCGGGTGCGCGCACTGGCGGCGGCTGGGGCGGCGACGGCGGCGGCTTCAACGGTGGAGGCTGGGGCGGCGGCCGCTCCTTCGGCGGAGGCAACTTCGGCGGAGGCTTCCGCGGCGGCGGCAGGCGCTGACCGTCAGTTCCCCTTGCCCTCGAGCTTGTTGAGGCCCTTCACCAGGCGCTTCGCCCAGGCAGTGACTGCGCGGCGGAACTCGGCCGAGTTCGTCACGCTGTTGGTGACCTGCGCGTAGCCGCTGTCGGTTCCCGCGTACCGGTCGACGACCCGGGCGAGGAGCTGCCCCGTGGGACCATCGCGCAGCTCCATCACCAGCGTCATGCGGCCGGCGTTCGTCGTGAACGTGTAGCTGCGACCCGCGGTCATCTTGTCCGGAGCGTTGATGTAGACGTCCGCGAGTGCCGCCGTGACCTGTAGCGTGTCCTCAAGCGGTTTCGCGACGACGTCGTAGCCGGCGGCCGCCAGCTCCCTGGAGAACGTCTTGTGGAACTCGCGGGCCATCTGGTCGCGGATTTTCTGCATGTCCGCGGCGGAAAGCCGGCCGGACGCGCCGCGCGCATCCTTGTTGGGGTCCCAGTTCTTGTCGAAGGCGACCTGCACCGGGTCGAGCACGAGGCTTCGATAGGCCTTGAACTCAACGCCGGGCCGGACGTACACGAGGTCGACGCCTTTGGTCTTCCGGCGCTCGAGCCCGTCCCAGTTCTCCGGCGGCGAGGCGGCCGCAGCAGCGACCGAGCAGAGGCACAGGCATGCCGCGGCCATGAATCCCACCGAACGCATGTAGGTTCGCATCGTCGTGGTCACTCCGCAGGATCCCTGAACGCGGGTATTGCGGGCCTCGCGCGCGCTGCTGTCAATGACCGTTTCCAGCCTGCACAATTGAGCATTGCCCAGGGCCGCGAGCAATCCCTTGAAGTCCCGATACCTGCCGGTTGCCATTGGAATCGCCACGATTGGCGTGATCGCCGTCGTGCTGTGGCGCTCGGGCGTATTCACCAGCAGTCCGTTCGCGACCCAGCAGATTGCCATCGAGGACGCGAGCCAGCCGCTGCCGGCCGGCTACGTGGGCTCGCAGTCCTGCGGGAAATGTCACGCGGCCGAGTCCACCGCCTGGAGCGGCTCGCAGCACGCCGTCGCCATGCAGGTTCCGGACGAACGCACCGTCCTCGGCGATTTCAACGACTCGAGCTTCGAGCACTTCGGCGTCACGAGCAGGTTCTTCCGCCGCGACGGGAAATTCGTGGTGCGCACGGACGGCCCGGACGGGAAACTGGCCGACTTCGAGGTGCGGCGCACCTTCGGCGTGTACCCGCTGCAACAGTACCTCCTGGATATCGGCGGCGGACGGCTGCAGGCGCTGTCGATCGCCTGGGACTCGCGGCCGAAGGCCGACGGCGGCCAGCGCTGGTTCCACCTCTACCCCAACGAGCGCATCGACCACACGGACGAGCTCCACTGGACCAAGCGGCAGCAGAACTGGAACTACATGTGCGCGGACTGCCACGCGACTGACCTGCAGAAGAACTACGACGCGGCGACCAACACATTCGCAACGCGCTGGGCGGAGCCGACGGTGGGCTGCGAGGCCTGCCACGGCCCCGGTTCCGCGCATGTCGCGTGGGCGGACGCGGCTGCGCGCGGCGACACGCCCGCGAAGTCGAACGGGCTCACGGTGCATTTCGGCGAGCGCCGCAGCGCCACATGGCGCATCGACCCGGTCACCGGCAATGCGGCACGCAGCCACGCCCGCGACGCGGACACGGAGATCGACGTCTGCGCGCAGTGCCACTCCCGCCGCGGTCAGTTCTCGAACGGATACCATCCCGGGGAGACCCTCGAGGATCACTACCTGCCGGCGCTGCTCACCGCGGGACTCTATTACCCGGACGGGCAGCAGCGCGACGAGGTCTACAACTGGGGCTCGTTCCTCTCCAGTCGCATGTACTCGAAGGGCGTGACCTGCGGCGACTGCCACGAGCCGCACGGCGGGAAGCTGCGCGCGGCGGGCAACGCCGTCTGCGCCCAGTGCCACCTCGCCTCGAAGTTCGACACGCAGGCGCACCACTTCCACGAGCCAGGAACGCCGGGCGCGCAGTGCGCCGCCTGCCACATGCGGACCACGACCTACATGGTCGTGGACCCGCGCCACGACCACAGCTTCCGCATCCCGCGGCCGGACCTGAGCGAGACGCTCGGGGTGCCGAACGCCTGCAACCAGTGCCACGCGGACCGCACCTCCACCTGGGCGGCCGCGGAACTGAAGAGGCGCTACCCGCACCCGAAGACGGGCTTCCAGGACTTCGCCACTGCGTTCGCCTCGGCCGACCGGGGCGAGCCCGACGCCACCATCGCGCTGGCGCAGCTGGTCGCCAACCAGGACGAATCCGCCATCGCCCGGGCCTCGGCGCTCGATCGCCTCGGCCTGCTCGGCGGCGACAACGCCGCGCTGTCTGCGGAGGCGGGTCTCAAGGATCCGAGCCCACTCGTTCGCCACGCGGCCATCGGCGTGTTCGACACCGTGCCGCCCGAGCAGCGCCTGCAGGTGATACCGCTGCTCCAGGACCCGGTGCGGGCCGTACGCATGCGGGCCGCGCGCACACTCGCGCCGGTCCCGGCGGCCGCGCTCGGTGCCGCTCATGCGCAGGCATATTCGAAAGCCGCGGCGGAGTACGTCGCGGGCGAGCGCTTCGACGCTGACCGCCCCGAGAATCGCACGAACCTGGGTGGCTACTACGCCGAACGCGGGCAGTTCGCCGAGGCGGAGGCGGAAATTCGCGCGGCGATCGCGCTCGATCCGTCGTTCGTGCCAGCGTGGGTCAACCTCGCCGACACGATGCGCATGCAGGCCCGCGAGGCCGATGCCGAAACGGCCCTGCGCGAGGGCCTGGCGCGCTCGACCTCGGACGCGACGCTGCATCACGCGCTCGGGCTGTCGCTGGTGCGGCAGAAGAAGTACGACGAGGCACTGCGCGAACTCAAGCGGGCGACGGAACTCGCGCCCGGGAACGCCAGGTTCGCCTACGTCTACGGCGTGGCGAAGGCGGAACTGGCGGGAACCTCCGAGCAGAATCGCTGACCGGAAGAATCACCCACCGCGGAACTCAAGCGCATGAGCGATACCGACATCCTGCTGACCCTGTACTCGATCGTCGCCGGGCTCGGCATCTCGAAGCTGGCGCAGGGCCTGGCCACGATGATCGAGGCGCGGGATCGCATCCGGTTCTACTGGGTCCACAGCACCTGGCTCGCCATCACGCTGGCCGCCCACGTGGTGACGATCTTCGCGCTGATCCGGTTCACGAAGAGCCCGCACTGGACGGTGTTCAATTCCATGCTCACGCTGAGCATGCCGCTGCTGCTCTACCTGATCAGTGACCTGCTGGTGCCCGCGCTCGGTGAGGCCGAATCGGTCGACCTCAGGGCGTATTTCTATCGCAACCACACGTGGTTCTACGGCCTCATGGTCGCCACGACCCTGATCGGAATGGCCGTGCAGATCGCCGTCGAGCACCAGGTCGACTGGACGCAGGGCGGACCGCTGCGGTTGACAGCGCTCCTTGCGCTCATCGGCGGCCTCGTGAGCAAACGGCCTGCCGTGCAGTCGGTGGTCGTCCTCGTGCTGCTCGCCGTGATGGTGACCGGGGCGACGCTGATCTCGGTCGATTTCATGTAGGCCGCGAGCCGGCGCAGGAATACCCCAGCCTGCGCGACGACCGGGCCGGCGCGATCGCCGGATCGAGCGGGATCGCCGCCCGCGTTCAATCCAGCTTGCGGGCCCACGCGGGAATGTCCCGCGACTCGACGACCGTCACGTCCGGTGGCGATTCGATGGCGATGGCCACCATCGCCGCAGCGATGTCGGAGGCGGCCACGGGGCGCCACGTCGCCGGGGCCAGCCTGAGCAGGTGCTCGCCGAGCCGCTCGATCGGCCGCGACTCGCCGCGTTCGCCCGCGATCACCGAAGGCCGGAATATCGCGAGACTCCGCCAGCCCATGGAACGCAACCCCTCCTCGACCTCGCCCTTGACCTGCGAGTAGAAGAACGGCGAGGAGCGGCTCGCACCGAGCGCGCTCACGATCGAGAAGTGCCGGGCGTCGTTCATGTGCGCGAGCTGCGCGAGGCGCAACGGGTACTCGTAGTCCACCTGTCGGAACTTTGCCTTGGACCCCGCCTTGCGGATGGTCGTACCCAGCGCGCAGAACACGTGGTGGGCCCGAAGTTTCTCGCGGACGTCGCCGAGACGGTCGAATTCGACTACCAGTTGGTGTACCTTCGGGTGCCGCGCCGGTTTCCCGAGATCGCGCCGCGTGACGACGATGACGCGGGCGTACTCGCCGGACTCGATGAGCCGCTTCAGGCACTCGCCGCCGACGAGGCCCGACGCCCCGGCCAGCAGCGCCGTGATCCTACCCATTGCCGGCACCTCCCCGTTCAGCCACCGCGCTGCTCCGCGATCCAGCGATCGATCTCGGCGCTGAGCTCGCTCATCGGCAGCGCGCCGCGGATGAGCACCGCCGTGTGGAACTTCTTCAGGTCGAAACGGGACCCAAGCTCGCGCTCGGCCTTGTCTCGCAGTCCCTGGATCTCGAGTTGCCCGATCTTGTAGGCGAGCGCCTGGCCGGGGATTGCCATGTAGCGCTCGGCCTCCGCGACGCGCTGCGCCTCGCCGGCCGCGCTGTTCGCGGCCATGTAGTCGAGGACCTGCTGGCGCGTCCAGCCCATCGCGTGCAGCCCCGTGTCCACGACGAGGCGGATGGAGCGCCAGAGCTCGCCTTCCAGCATGCCGAAGTACTGGTAGGAGTCCTGGTACATGCCAAGCGGCTTGCCGAGCGACTCGGCATACAGGCCCCAGCCCTCGGAGAACGCCGTGTAGCCTCCGAAGCGCCGGAACCCCGGCAGGTCGCGCTGCTCGCGCTGTATCGAGATCTGCAGGTGGTGGCCCGGATTGCCCTCGTGCAGAGAGAGCGCCTCCATGGCCCATTTCGGGCGTGAGCCGAGATCATAAGTGTTGGCGTAGAAGATGCCGGGGCGCGAACCGTCCTCGCTCGCCGCCTGGTACTGGCCGCCCGCGGCACTCTTTTCGCGGAAGGGCTCGACGGCACGCACCTCGTAGTCCGCCTTCGGCAGCACGTCGAACAGCGTCGGCAGGCGCGGATCCACCTGGCGCTTGATGTCCACGTATCCCCGGATCAGCGAGTCCGAGCTGTCGTAGTGGAACCTCGGGTCCGACTTCAGGAATGCGAAGAACGCCTGCAGGTCACCCTTGAAGCCGACCTGCTTCATCACCTTGTCCATCTCGCCGTGGATCCGCTCCACTTCACTGAGTCCCAGTGCGTGGATCTCCGCCGGCGTGCGACTGGTGGTCGTGATGTCGCGCACGTTGTACTCGTACCAGGCCTTGCCGTCCGGCAGAGCACCCAGCCCCACGGTCTCGCGGCACTTCGGCAGGTACTCGTCGCGCACGAAGTCGTGCAGCCTCCGATAGGTCGGGAAGACCTTCGTCTCGATCATCAGTCGGTAGGCAGTGGTGAGGCGCTCGCGATCGGCCTCGGGGAAGGCCGCGGGCATGTTCTTCACCGGGCCCCAGTACACCGAGTCCTCGGGCCGCGCCACCACCTGCGAGGCCAGCTGCGGCAGCACACGCTCGGCGAGCACGCGCGGCAGACTGTAACCCTTCGCGACGCCCTCGCGCATGTTGACGATCGCCTGGTCGGTCCAGGCCACGAGCCCGTCCATGCGCTTCAGGAAATCGTCGTAGTCCTTGACGGTCTTGAAGGGCTGGATCCCGCTGCCCGTGCCCAGCTGCACGAAGGTGTTCGGCACCGAGTAGAACTGGTTCAGCGGGATCAGCCAGGTCGGGTAGCGGAATCCCTCGATCCGCATCTCGCGCCCGGACTTGAATACGTCGTAGGAGATGAGGTCCTGCCGCCCAAGCCCGCCGTGATCCACGGACTTGATCCGATCGAGATACCTGCGCTCCAGGCTCTCGGCACGGGCGCGCCAGTCGGGCGAAATCTGGACCTCGTAGCGGTCGTTGTAACGCGGGTCGCCGATCGAGGTGGCGAGCATCGGGTTGAGCGCCAGGTACTCCTCGAAGTACGTGTCCAGGATCTCATGCAGCCTGCGCGCCTCCTCGGCCCGGGCGTCGGCCGTCGCCGCGGCCACCGCGGCCGCCTCTGCGCCGGCGCGGGCCGGGGCCCAGGTGAAGCAAGCGAGGAGCAACGCCAGTGCTGCTGTGAACGGCGGGAGTCTGCGCTTCATCGGGAGGTCCCTTCAGGAGTCGTTTGGGGGCTCAACTCTGCCCCATTTCCGCTGCCACCGGAACGCCCGCTGGCGGTCGTTACGCCTTCGGCAGGCCGGCGCAGGGCGCCCGCCGGACCCACCGGGACCCTGGGCCGATCGCGAGGCGCCATCCGTGTCCCCACGGATGCCCATTCCGGCCGGGGGCAGGCATCGTCCATACTGCGGGTCCGGATCGGGAGGAGTATGTTCCAGGTACGCATCCACGGGCGTGGCGGCCAGGGCGTCGTCACGGCCGCTGAGCTTCTGTCGGTCGCGGCGTTCCGCGAGGACCGCCACGCGCAGGCGTTTCCGAGCTTCGGCTCCGAGCGTACTGGCGCGCCCGTCGTCGCGTTCTGCCGCATCGACGACCGCCCGATCCGCCTGCGGGAGCCGGTCCTGTCGCCGGACGCAATCATCATCCAGGACCCGACGCTGCTGCACCAGGTGGACGTCTTCAGCGGGCTTTCGCCGGACGGCTACATCGTGATCAACACCTCGAGGACGTTCGAGGAGTTGGGACTCGGCGAGTTCATCGCCGGCTTGCGCCGCGAGCGACTGTGCACCGTGCCCGCGACCGAACTCGCGCTGAAGCACGTCGGGCGCGCGGTGCCGAACGCCGCGCTGCTCGCCGGCTTCGCCGCACTGTCGGGACGCATCTCGCTCGAGTCCGTGTCGGCCGCGATCGGCGAAAAGTTCCCGGCGAAGGTGGCGGCGGCCAACGTGACCGCCGCCAACGTCGCCTATGCGTGGGTGTTGCAGCAAATGCAGGGAGTGGGACGTGCTGAAACAGGTTGAAGGCTCGGCCGCCGTCGCCGAGGCGGTGGCGCTGTGTCGCCCCGAGGTGATCTGCGCCTACCCCATCTCGCCGCAGACGCACATCGTCGAGGCACTGGGCCGCATGGTCAGCACCCACAAGCTCTCGCCCTGCGAGTTCATCAACGTCGAATCCGAGTTCGCGGCAATGTCGGTGGCCATCGGCGCGTCCGCGGCCGGCGCGCGCGCGTACACGGCGACGGCGAGCCAGGGACTGCTCTTCATGGCGGAGGCGGTCTACAACGCCGCGGGACTCGGCCTGCCGATCGTGATGACGGTCGCGAACCGCGCCATCGGCGCGCCGATCAACATCTGGAACGACCACACGGACGCGCTGAGCCAGCGCGACTGCGGCTGGATCCAGCTCTTCGCCGAGGACAACCAGGAGGCGCTCGACCTGCACATCCAGGCCTTCCGGCTCGGCGAGGAGCTCTCGCTGCCGGTGATGGTGTGCATGGACGGATTCATCCTCACCCACGCCTACGAGCGCGTCGACCTGCCGACGCAGGCACAGGTGGACGCCTACCTGCCCCCCTACGCGCCGCGGCAGGTGCTCGACCCGGCCGACCCGGTCTCGATCGGCGCCATGGTCGGGCCCGAGGCGTTCATGGAAGTGCGCTATCTCGCCCACGCGAAGCAGCGCCAGGCGCTCGAACTCATCCCCGCCTGGGCCGACGAATTCAGCCGCATCTTCGGCCGCGAGAGCGGCGGGCTCGTGCGCGGCTACCGTCTCGAGGACGCCGAGACCGTGGTCGTGGCACTCGGTTCGGTGCTCGGCACCATCAAGGACACCGTGGACGAGATGCGGGATGAGGGCGCGCGCATCGGCGTGCTCGGCATCTCCTGCTTCCGCCCCTGGCCCGCGACCGCGGTCCGCGCGGCGCTCGCCGGCGCCAAGCGCATCGTGGTGCTCGAGAAGAGCCTCGCGGTGGGCATGGGCGGCATCGTGTCGAACAACGTGTCCGCCTCCTACGCCGGATCGCCGGATCTCGTGCACACGGTGATCGCCGGGCTCGGCGGTCGCGCCATCACGCGCCGCTCGCTGCACAAGGCGTTCACCGAGGCGATGGAGGGCCGGCTCGAAGCGCTCACCTTCATGGACCTCGACTACGCCATGGTGGACCACGTGCTGACCCGCGAACGCGAACAGCGTCGGTCCGGTCCCATCGCCGAGGCGATACTGCGCGAACTCGGCGTCGTCGCCGCGAAGATCGGCTGAGGAAGACGCCATGAGCTACCAGCCGATCCGCTTCTACCAGACCGGGACGTTCACCGTCGGCAACCGGCTGCTGACCGACGAGCAGCGCTCGGTCCAGGCGAACATGCGCCGCACGAACTCGCTCAACTCCGGGCACCGCGCCTGCCAGGGCTGCGGCGAGGCGCTCGGCGCGCGCTATGCGATCGACGCCGCGATGGAAGCGACGAATCGCCAGCTCGTGGCCGCGAACGCCACCGGGTGCCTCGAGGTCTTCTCGACGCCCTATCCGGA
>Ga0315292_10000464_pt1 | contig 19106 bp, 15 predicted proteins | sample YL17G13_0_MG_FD_204029 | JGI IMG/M metagenome (GOLD analysis project Ga0315292, IMG submission 204029) | Sediment microbial communities from Yellowstone Lake, YNP, Wyoming, USA - YL17G13_0 | ecosystem: Environmental > Aquatic > Freshwater > Lake > Sediment | place: USA: Wyoming | collected... | reverse complement strand
CTACGACGTGGTCGACCTGGCTCCCCACCTGCGCTCGGGAGACAACGTCATCACCGTCACCGCCCGCCACTTCGCCGGGGCGACCTCGTGGTGGGCGCCCGTCCCGCCGAGCTACACGCTGGGCGCCGGCAGCCTCGTCCTCGAAGCCCTGATCGGTGACGAATGGCTCGTGAGCGACGCCTCCTGGCGATGCCGACCGGGTGAGGCGTGGTCGCCGGTCGCCGCACCCGGGGACGTCGCCGCGCTCCCGCTCGAGTCCTTCGACGCCGCCGCCCACCCGGCGGCCTGGGAGTCGGCGTTCTTCGACGACGGTGGCTGGGGCCCGGCGACCGTCCTCGCGGCGATGCACGTGGGCGCCAGTGGCGATCCCCACCCGCCCAGCGAGCCGTTCGGCCTGCTGCTCCCACCGGTCCGCCCCACCGCCGGCGGTGGGGTGGGCGTGCGTCACGAGGCGGCCCTGGTCGCCCGGACCACGGGGCCGGGGGCCGGCCCGGAGGAGGACCCGGTCCGCCAGGTGCTCGCCGACGAGCAGCCGCAGCCCTCCGACGGCGCCGTCGTCGAGCACCACGCCTTCGACCTGGGCCACGTCGCCGCCGGGACCCTCGAGCTGCTGGTGACGGGGGCGGCGGCGGGGACCGTGGTCGACGTCGCCGCCGCCGAGCACCTCGACGGCGAGGGCCACCTCGCCCCCCTGGGCCAGCACGCCGGGCTCCGCTATCGCTGCGCGGGGTCCGACGTCGAGCAGTTCGAGTCCCTCGACGTGATCGGCACCCGGTACCTGCACGTGTCCGTGCGCAGCCCGGACGGCGGCCCCGGCCCCGACGTCGGCCTGGCGCTGGGGGAGCGGCTCCGCCCCCGACCCGAAGGCGTGAGCTTCGCCTGCTCTGACCCCGAGCTGGAGCGGATCTTCGCCGTCGGGCTGCGGACCGTCGACCTCTGCGCCCACGACGCCTACGTCGACTGCCCGACCCGGGAGCAGCGAGCCTGGACCGGGGACTCGGTCGTGCACCAGATGGTCGACCTGGTCACCAACCCCGACTGGTCACTGGCCCGCTGGCACCCGCAGCTGGCCGCCACCACCCGGGCCGACGGGATGCTGCCCATGGCCGTGGCCGGTGACTTCGACGCCGACGACCGCACGATCCTCCCCGACTGGTCGCTGCACTGGGTGCGGTCTGTGCACAACCTGTGGCGGTACACCGGCGACCGGGACCTGATCGGCGACCTGCTGCCGGTCGCCGAGCGGGCCCTGCGCTGGTTCGAGCCCTACCTCGGCGACGACGGGCTGCTCGACGGGGTCACCGGCTGGATACTGCTCGACTGGGCCAGTGTCTACAGCGAAGGCTGCTCGTCGACCCTGAACGCGCTCTGGGCCCGTGGGCTGGAGGACCTGGCCGAGATGGCCGACGCCCTGGGCAACGGGGGCACCGCGGGCTGGGCCCGGGACCGGCGGGAGGGGGTGCGGTCCGGCTTCGACCGCTTCTGGGACGAGGGTCGAGGGGTGTACGTCGACCATGTCGTGGACGGCGAGGCCCGCCGGGCCGCGGCCCAGCACCCGGGGGCGACGGCTCTGGCCGCCGGCCTCGTGCCCGACGACCGGATCGCCCGGGTCGTGACCGGGCTGACCGACCGGTCCCGGCTGCTGCGCCACTCCTGGGTGATGGACACCGTCACCGTCGACGGCGGATCGACGGGCCACCTGTACCTGGCGACGGGCTACCCGGAGCCGGACTGGGATGTCGAGACCCGGATGGTCGCCTGCGAGCCGTTCTTCCGCTACGTGCTCCACGACGGCCTGGCCCGGGCGGGCCGGGCCGATCTGATCGCGGACCAGTGCCGGGACTGGATCGTGTTCCTCGACGCCGGCGAGACCAGCTGGCCCGAGTGCTGGAACGGCGGCACCCGTTGCCACGGCTGGTCGTCGACGCCCTCCCGGGACCTGATCGTGCACACCCTGGGCATCACCCCCGGCGAGCCGGGCTACGGCAGCGTCCGGATCGCGCCCGCGCTGGGCGGCCTGGAGTGGGCCAAGGCAACCGTACCCACCCCCCACGGACCCGTCACCGCCGAGGCCCACGCCGACGGCAGGATCGAAGTCGACAGCCCGGTCCCCGTCATCGGGGCCTGACCCCGGCGCCCGGTCACGGAGCCGACCGGCCGGCGCCGGCGCCCACCAGGTGGTGGGAGCCGTGGGGGCCCTCACGGTGACCAACACCTTCGAGGAGGAGCAGCCGCCCCCCGTGGTGGACGACGACGACGTGGTCACGGCCACGCCCCCCTTCACCGGCTGAACGTGACGCCGTCCGCCGGTGAGGGCACGTCTCCTGAGGACGGCTTCCTCGACCGGTTGAGCGGGGTCAGGTCCAGATGATCGATCGGTCGTAGGTGCGGAGACGGCCATCGGCGGAGACGAGCGGGAGCTCGTGCACTCGGGCGGTGGCGTAGATGATCCGGTCGGCCGGGTCCCGGGTCGGGAAGGATTCGGGGAGGTGGGCAACGGTGGAGGCCACATCGGCCGTGATCGGCAGAACGACGCTGCTCGTCGATACCGCCCGCAGGTAGGTCGTCAGCGGGTCGGTGGTCTCGAGACGACCGCGACCCACGAGCATGGCCAGCTCCCACAGGGTGATGTCGCTGATGGCGAGTTCGTCCGCCGCCTCGACCGCCGCTCGTGCCCCTGGCCCCAGCCGGTCGGGGTCCGCTCGCAGCCAGACCACGGCGTGGGTGTCGAGGAGGATCACGCCGACTCCCACCGCTCGCCCGTGGAGAGCAGGTCGTCACCAGGATCGACGACACGGACGCGACCGGCGTCGACCCCGAGCAGGGCCGCCGGCTCGGGGTGCTCGGGGACGATGCGCGCCACTCGCCGCCCATGGCGCACCACCACGATCTCGTCGCCGTCGAACTCGACGCGCCGGATGACGTCGAGGAGCTGCTGGCGGAGTGCGGTGACCGTGAGCTGTTCAACCATCCGTACATCATAGTGACTAGTCAGTATGATGTACAGACGACGACGGCCCGGCCTCCGCGACCCGCCCGCTCGTTGCCCCGGGTCCGGACCGGTTGCCTGATCAGGCGCCTACGGCCCGGTTCCCACCCGGGCTTCGACGTGGTGGAGTGCGACGACCATCGGCTCGGGCCCTGGCGGGTCCGACGGCAGGTGGACGGTGACCCCCGAGGGCGAGTCCCGCCAGGGCAGGGCGGCGCCGGCCACGGTCGTGACGGCCGTGTTCGGGGTCGGGGCCACGTCGGGGAGCGTGACGGGTCCCGACGCACCACGCACGAACACGAAGACGGTGTCGTCGCGGGCGGTGTAGCGGATCGACTCGGCGGCCGCCGCCGTCGTGCCGGGCCGCACCCACGGCCGGCTCGCGACGATCGCGTCCCGGTGGGGGCCGAGCCACTGGCCGAGCCACTCGAGACGAGCCCGTTGTTCGTCGGGGATCGTGGCGTCGACCCCGCGAGGGCCGACGTTGAGGAGCAGGTTCCCCCCCTTGGCGACGATGTCGGTGAACATCCAGAGGAGCTCGTCGTGAGCGATGAAGTGCTCCGGGCGCGAACAGGCGTTGTAACCGAAGCTCTGGTCCATCCCCCGTACGCACTCCCAGGGCTCGGGCCGGACGTCCGGGAAGCTCACGTACTCCGGCGTGCGGACATCCCAATGGGGTGGCCGGGGTGGGACTATTCCCGCGTCGTGACGAGCCTGGCGCCGGGCGCCCGCGTCGATCGCGCGCCGAGCGAGTGGGGATCGTGCCGCGACGAGTAACGGGTTCCAGGGCATCCACCGGTCGTTGATGACCCCGTCGGGGACTTGCTCGTAGTAGTGCTCGAGGAGCGGCCAGAGCGCCTTGCCCTCGCTGGGCCAGGCGATGTCGTTCCACAGGACGCTGGGGCGGTAGCGGGCGATGAGCTCCCGGACCTGCGCGTCGGCGTAGGCGGGGTAGTCCCCTCGCGGGACGGCGGCGAGCATCCCGGCCACCGAGCCCATCGGGTGGTCGTTGAAGGTGGCGTCGAGCCCGCCGGAGTAGTACACGCCGAACCGCATCCCTGCGCCGCGGACGGCCTCACTGAGCTCGCCGACGACATCCCGTCGACTGTTCCACCCCGGATGCCACGGGTTCGCGACGTCAGTCGGCCACAGGCAGTAGCCGTCAGCGTGCTTGGTCACGAGGACGACGTACCGTGCGCCGGTGGCCGCGAACCGGGCCGCCCAGTCGTGTGGGTCCCACGCGTCGAGGCCGGCTTCCCAGTCCTCGGCGAACCGCTCGTACGGACGGCTGCCGTAGACCTCCCGATGGTGCCGGGAAACGGGACTGTCGGGGAAACGCAGTGAGTTCTCGTACCACTCCGCGTAAGGCGTTCCCGCCAGTGCGTCGGGGCGGTCCGACTGGACCAGATCGCCGATGTCGACATCGACCGGCGCGAACGCCGGCACCGATGCCGGGGTCCAGTGCACGAAGATCCCGAGCTTCGCGTCCCGCCACCACGCGGGTACCCGATGCCGCCGCAGCGCCTGGAGCTGCGGGTTTCGCAACGCCATCGCCGGCGGTCAGGCCCGGGCGCGAACGAGGCGACCGGGTCGGGCGCCGGTCGGTTGGCCGTCCTCGAAGGTGACCTCACCGGCTTGCACGGTCAGGCGATAGCCGTCGGCCCGTTGCACGAGCCTTCGTCCGCCGGCGGGGAGGTCGAAGATCATCTCCGGCGCCCCGATGGTGAGGCGCTCGAGGTCGATGAGGTTGAGGTCGGCCCGCTTACCGACCTCGATGGTGCCGCGATCGGTCAGACCGTAGGCAGCCGCCGTCCGGGCGGTCTGCAGGTGCACCGCCTGCTCGAGGGCGAGCCGGGGCCCGCGTTGGCGGTCGCGCACCCAGTGGGTGAGCAGGTAGGTGGGGAAGCTGGCATCACAGATGAGGCCGCAGTGCGCACCGCCGTCGGAGAGCCCGAGCACCGTGCTGGGGTGCTGCATCCCCTCCCGCAGGACCTCGTGATCGCCGCCCACATAGCTGGCCAGGGGCGCGAACAGGAACGACCGACCGTCGCGCTCGAGGAGGAGGTCGAGCACCACCTCCTGGGGCGTCCGCCCCTCCCTGGCGGCCATGGCGGCCACGCTGGTGGAAGGCGGCGGTTCGTAGTCGGGCGGGTCGCCGAGGGGGAACATCTGGTCCCAGCGGCTCATGAGCATCCGGTTGACGGGGTTCTTGGCCATGGACTCCTCGGCCAGCAACCGTTCACGCACCTCGGGCCGGCGGAGTTCGGCCACCCGCTCGTCGAGGGGCCGGCGGGCCAGGTCCCGCATGGTGGGGTGGCTGACGAACGGGTGCATCGTCGACTGCAACCCGAACAGCATCCCGGTGGGGCGACAGCCGACCTGGGGCCGCAGGTCGAGCCCGTCGGCGGCCCGCCGTGAGGCCTCGTCGAGCGCCTCCCGCCAGGCATCGGGGGCGAGGGGGGACTGGGCGACCGTGTAGGTGACCGTGTCGCCGGTGCGTCGGGCCAGCTCCGCCAGCAGCTCGTGATCCTGCCCCGCACCCTGGTGGTCCGAGATCATCTGGAACACGCCGTGTCCGGCCCGGCCGACGGCATCGGCGATGGCCAGCAGCTCGTCCACCGAGGAGTGGGTGCCGGGCACGAACCCGTGCTTCGAACGGTGCAGGATCGTGCGCGAGGTCGTGAACCCCGCCGCTCCCGCCCGCAGCGCCTCCTCGACCAGCCGGGCCATCTCGTGGGTCTCCTCGACGGACGCCTCGTCGTGCGCCCGGGCCCCGAGCACGTAGGCCCGCAGGGCGGCATGGGGCACCTGGGCCACCACGTCCACCATCAGGGGGGACGCCGCCACCGCGTCGAGGTACTCGGGGAAGGACTCCCAGCCCCAGTCGATGCCCTCGTGGAGGGCGGTACCGGGGATGTCCTCCACGCCCTCCATCAACTCGATGAGGAAGTCGTGGCCATCGGGACGCGCCGGCGCGAAGCCGACGCCACAGTTACCCATGACGACCGTGGTGACGCCGTGCCAACTCGACGGACTGACCTCCGGGTCCCAAGTGACCTGCCCGTCGTAATGGGTGTGGATGTCCACCCACCCCGGCGCCAGGACGAGACCCTCGGCGGCGATCTCCCGGCGGCCCTCGTCGACGACGTCGGCGATCTCGACGATCGTCCCGTCGGCGACGGCGACGTCGGCGGACCGAGGCGGCGCGCCGGTGCCGTCGACCACACTCGCACGACGGAAGACCAGGTCATGCATTCCGGAATCCCCTTCCGTCGAACGACCGGCGGACCCTATCTCCCCCGTCGTCAGGCCGAGCCCCGAGCGGCGGCGGGGGGCATCGTCGAAGCCCGGGAGCCCGAGGAGGGCGGCCAGACATTCAGCCCACGAGGCCCCTGGTCTCGAGTGACGAGTCGACGAAACGTCGCACCTTGTCCGACCAGAGGTACCCGACGTGGTTGCCGGGGAACCAGCTCGTCTCGGGCTCGTCCCAGTGGACCCAGAGGCGGTGCGCCTGTTCGGTGGTGGCCAGGCGGTCGCCGAGGCCGGCGAAGAGGGCTCGCGCCGGGTGCGGAACGACCGTGGGCATCGACAACGGCGACACGACCCGGTGCACGTCCTGAGCGGTACCGTCCAGGATGTTGTGCTCGATGCTGCGCATCTGCAGGTGCAGGGGCGCGTGGTGGCGGATCAGCCCGGGGAAGTCGATCATCGGGATCCCGGCGAGTGCCAGGTCGAGGTCGGCTTCGAACGCCGCCACGAGCGACGCGATGAGCCCGCCGAGCGACACGCCGTAGATCCCGACGCCGGTGGGGTCCTGCTGGCGGACCCAACTGATGAGGCGGCGCACGTCCCACACCGACTGGGTGAGCCCGTGCAAGCTGTTCATCAGTTCGAAGCCCAGGAACTCCTCCCCGCTCAGCCGGTTCGGCTTCCGGGCCCCGTGGACGGGCAGGACGATCGCGGCGACGTTCACTCCCAGTTCGTCGTGGAGGTGGGCGGCGTGGAAGCTGAACAGATCCATGAACACCGATCCCGTCCCGAACCCATGGATGCACACCACCCACGGCCGCGGTCGGCCCTTGTGGCGGAGCACCCACGCCGATGCCGTGCGGTTGGACTCGAACGCGAGCCATCGGTCGGTGCCCGGCACGCCCCGGTGGGGCTCATAGCCACTGGGCCACCAGAGCCGCTCGTAGCTCGTCCCCAGTGCCCAGCCGCGGGTCACCGCAGGTTCACGCAGCGGCGGTGGATCCTGGTGGAACGATGCCGGGTCGTCGAGCCACCCGCGTTCGGCGAACAGCGCACGGGCCCGTCGCAGCTCGTCGCCGACGCGCTGGTAGTCGGAACGGCGGGGAAAACGATTCGGCCCGACCGCGATCGCCATGATCGATTCGTCCATGACGACGTGGCCGATCAGCGCCGGAGTCAGCTTCACCGGCGGAACGCCTGGGGGCCGGTCCTCGGGTCGGCCGGTCAACTCGTCGGCCATCCAGTGTGCGGTCCGGGGCAGCGCAGCGGTGAGCCGGGCGAGCGGTTGGCGCGCGAGCTGCTTCTCCACGCCCCGGCGCACGCCGGCGGCGAGGTCGACCACGCGGCCGGGATGCCACCACGGGTACGTGTCGGGGGCGGCCTCGGTGTCCGTGCGCTGGTCGGTCGAGCGCAGTGGGGACGCGGTAGCGGTCATCGGCGCGGGCTCCAAGTCGTCGACCCCAGCCTCCCACGTGGCGCGACCAGCGGGACCAACGGAGGGCAGCGGACAGCTCCACCCTGCCAGCAGGGATGTCATGGCGGGCGCCACTGGGGTTTCGAACCAGTGGCCTCTTTCGGGTGAAGGCTACGACTCGGAGTCGCCCGGCTCACCGAGGTCGATCAGCCCGTCCCGGAGGTCGTCGGCCATGTTCATGATGCTCGCGTGGCCGAAGGGGCGCGGTGTGGCGATCGCGAACTCGACCACGCTGGGACCGCGCAGCGCGTCCACCTCGAAGAAGTTCTCGCCGGCCGGCGCCACGCAGTTCCAGCTCATCGCCACTGGCCGGATCCCGTCGTCGATCGGAATGCCGTTCTCGCGCTCGGCCGTCCACAGCCGGTCCCGGTAGTCCGACGATCGCCCGAGGCTCACGAGCTCGCTGTCGCCGAGGGCCTTGTGAATCGCGAAGATCGTCCCCGCTCTCAGCCGGTCGAGGACGTCCTCGGAAGGGACCTGCGGCCAGAAGCGCCCTCCGGTCGCTCCATACGCGTCGGGATCGGTCGGGTAGAGGTGGTGCACCCAGTCGCCCCGGAAGTGCCCGTCCAGCGACATCCTGAGGTCGGTGTCCACGTTGGGCCGGCCCGCCCACTCGGTGTCGAGCGCGTCGGACTGGTCGAAGTACTTGGCGCCCCGGAGGCGGTGGAGCGCCTGCAGGTAGCGATTGCGGAGCTCCTGCTCGTCGACGTCGACCATGCTGAAGTACCGGTCGAACGCCGCCATCTCCTTCGTCTTCGCGAACCAGTTCGGCATGCTTCCCACGAGCCCGATCCTCTCCTCGACTGCGCCCCCCGGTCGGACGAACGACGGCTGGGCGAGGCTACTGGACCGTCTCTCCGGCGTCGATGAGCGCGTAGAGGCGTTGCTGTCCCATGATGCCCTTCAGCGCGTGTTCGCCGCGATCGACGAACATGACACGGGAGCTCCCCGCGGTGGCGGCGTGGATCGCCGCCGACACGAGGATCTCGTCGGGCCCGCTGAGACCGCACACCCGCGCCGCGAAGTTCACCGCCCCGCCATAGATGCGCGGGCCGTCGACGATGAGCTCGCCCTGATGGATCGCCAGGTGCAGGTGCAGTCCGGTGGGGCCCACGTCGACGACGCACTGGCGGGCCGCGTCGATCGCCTGCCCGACGGTTGCGAACAGCCCGATGAACCCGTCGCCGAGGCTGATGCCGGGCACGATCGTGCCGCCGTGGGCCACGATGGCCGACGTCACCGCGTTCTCGACGAGACGGGCTCGGCCCCGGTAGTGCGCGGCACCGAGTTCCTCGGTCAGGCGGGTGGACTCGACGACGTCGGTGAAGAAGATGACCGACGTGGCATTCGTCTCGAGGCGATCGTCACGGGGCGTCTCGACGCCACCCGGACCGGCGAGTTGCCCAGCGCGCTCCGCCTCGAAGTCCATGCCCAAGCGGCGGAACGTCCCGACCGCGGCGGCGAGGAGCTCGAGCGCGTCGCGCCGCTCGCCTCCCCGCAACAAGATCAACGCGAGGTCGATCTGCGCGCGAGCTCGCTCGGGGTCGGCGCGCAACTCGATCGCGGTGGTGATCGCGCGCCGTAACATGGCGACGGCACCCTCCTCGTCCCCGAGGAGATCCATCGAGGCGCCGAGGACGCGGGGCACGAGCGTGACAAGGCCGCTCGTGCACACACCGCCACGCCGATCGATCTCGACGAGGAGGTCGTGGGCGGCGCGTACGTCGCCCGGCGCGCCTTCGCGGCGCGCGATCTCGACAGCGGCTGCGGCCCACCCGTCAGCGCCGACGAGCGGATCGCGCGGAAGGTCCGGCAACGCCGCGCCCTGCACCGCGAGCCCACGCTCACATGCGGCGACGTAGCGCGACAGCAGATCGACGGTCGCGAGCTCCATCTCGTCGGCGGTCTCGGCCCAGGTGGCCAGCGCGTCGCGTGCAAGCTCGAACTGGCCACGCGCCACATGGGCGCACGTCAACGCCGGCAGGAACAGTCCCGCGGCCCAGTGATACCCCGACAGCCGTTGGATGAGGAGCGCCCGGTGCGCGTACTGCTCGGCCTGATCGAACTCGCCGCGCAGCACCGAGATCTGCGTCAACGCCGCCAGCGGCAGCCCCAGCTCGAGCGGATAGTGGGCCCTGTCGGCGATCGCGCAGCATTCGAGGGCGCGCGCCTCGGCCTCGTCGAGACGTCCGAGCCACGTGAGAACCAACGGGACGCGGAAGAGCGGGCCGCCGGCCAGTACCGACTCGTCGGCCGCGGCGCGTGCGTGCGCGACACCGTCCTCGAGGTTGGCGAGCGACTCGCGCAGCTCGTAGCGCGTCCATTGCGGCACGCTCAACGCGGTCGTCGCTCGCGCGTAGGCCGAGTGGTCGTCGCATCGCTCGGCGATGGCCATCGCCCGCCGGGCGGTCGCCGCCGCCTTCTTCATCCGCCACTCGACCCAGTACGACTGGGACAGCTCCACGAGCGACTCGGCGGCGAGCTCCGGATGCTCCGCCTCGATCTGGTCGACGAGGGCTTCGAGCGGGCCGCGGTCGGCAACCACGCCCAGCATCTCTCGGGTGCCGATACCGCACCGGATGCGCCAGAGATGCAGCTCGGCCAACGTGGCCGCATCGGCCTCAGGACCGACGAGATCGATCGCCGCTTCGAAGTGTGCGACCGCCTGCGCGAGCTGCATGTTGCCGCGGTGGCTCAGGCCGGCCAGTCGGTGGAGGCTCGCGTCGTCGGCGGCGACGCTCGGACCCATTCTCGCGCCAAGCAGGGCCTCGTAGCACCGTGCCGCTTCGCTCCACGCGCCGAGCGCCAGTGCTTCGTCGCCGGCTCGGCGCACGCAGTCTTCGAGCCCGCCTGGCTCGATGCCTTCGTCGGCGGCGATCACATGATGCGCGATCGAGCGGACACCGACCGGCTCTCCCCGCGCTCGCCGCTCGCGCAGTGTCGTGGCGGCGCGCGCGTGCAACGCTCGGCGCGCGGGAACCGACGCCTGCGTGTATGCCGTGTGGCCGTAGAGCGGGTGACTGAACACGATCGTGGCGCCGTCGTCGACGAGCACTCCCGCTTCGACCGCCTCCCGCACCGCGCCGTCGAGCGCGGCGCGGTCGAGCCCGGTCACCTCGCCGAGCAGCTCCCGGGTGCATTCCGCAACGAGCACGGCCGCTGTGCTCACGACGGTGCGGGTGACGTCCCCCAAGGCGAGGACTATCGCATCGATGGCGGCGGTGACGGGATGGCCGGGGCCACCACCGAGGACGGCCGGTGTCCCCGCTACGGCCGTCGTAACCCCCTCGCGGCCGAGGGCTTCGACGAGCAGCGGGTTGCCGCCGCTGGCTGACGCGACGTTGCGTGCGTGTTCCAGCGGCGCGCCGGGGCGCAGCGCGCGTGCGAGTTCGGTGGACTCGAGCTCGGAGAGGGGATGGAGCGACACCACCGCAGTGCGCGGCTCACTGCGGAGCTTGGCCACGGCGTCGGCGGCACTTGCCCGCGGGTCGGCGCGCGACGTCGCCAGCACCAGCAGGGGAACCTGCTCGTCATCGAGACGGAAGAACAGGTGGCGGAGCAGGTCGACGGTAGCGGCGTCGGCCCAGTCGAGGTCGTCGACGAACAGCACGCACGGGGCGTCCGCCGCGAACTCGATCACCAGCTCGGTGAGGGCGAGGAGCTGCCGGGTTCGCTCTCGCTCGATCGCTTCGGCGGAGTGGCCCGTTCCGAGGTCGCCTTCGGAGCGGGCGCGCGCCTGGGAGAGGAGCCGCAGGTCGTCTTCACGTTCGGGATGCCCGGCGAGGGAGCGTGCGAGCGCCGCGAACAACGACTCGCGCAGCGGGAGGTACGCGAGGTCGAGGTGCTCATAGCAGCGGCCCCGCAAGACCGTTGCCCCCGTCCGTCGGGCATTGGCGAGGGCCTCGTTCGCCAACCGGGTCTTGCCGATGCCCTGCTCACCCTCGATGAGCACGAGGTGGGGGAAGCCGTGCCGGGCGAGATCGAAGCGGGTGCGCAGCCAACTCAGCTCGAGACGGCGTCCGACCAGGGCGCCCGCCGATGTCGACGGCCCTCCGAAGGTCGAGGTGGCCACGCTGCGACACTATTCGTGGTTGGGGAGGGCGGAAGGGCCCTTAGACCCAGGACAGGCGGCGGCCGCCGGTCGACAATGAGGCCGTGGACGAGCAGGGAGGTCGCCAACCGCCGTCAGTCCCTCAGCATCCAGGCGGTGACCGGTGCCGGCTGGCTCTGGCCGGACCGGCCCGGTCCCCTGTGGAGTTGCGTCGGCGACCCGACCGCCTCACCGACGTGATCGCCGCCTTCCTCGACGACGTCTGGTCCGGCGACGAGCAGAGCGACACCTCGGCCCTCGCCAACGGCCGAGCGGGATGAGCCACGATGCCCGCTGAACGCCTTCGGGCCCAGGACGCCACCCTGTTGTACGCCCAAGACCCACAGGCGCCGCTGCTCATCGGCGCCGTCTGCCTGTTCGAGCGGCGCCCGCTCGCCAACCCCGACGGCTCCCTGCGCATCGACGATCTCCGCCGCCATCTGGAGAGCCGCCTGCACCTCGTGCCCCGCTTCCGCCGGCGTCTGGCCTTCGTCCCCGGGGGCCAGAGCCGACCGCTGTGGGTCGACGACACGGAGTTCGACATCGAGAACCATGCCCACACCGCGGTGCTGCCGGCTCCGGGCGGGGAGCGGGAACTGCATGCCTTCATCGCGGAGCTCCTCACCGAGCCGCTCGACCCCCGGTATCCCCTGTGGGAGATGTGGACCGTCGACGGCCTCGAAGGCGACCGCGTGGCCGTCATCCCCAAGGTGAGCCATGTCATGGCCGACGGTCTGGCGCTGCTGGGCTTCGCCCTGGCGGTCCTCGACTTCGAGCCCGACGCCGCACCCACCAACCCACCGGCGTGGCGGCCCGAGCCGGCGCCATCCGGCGCCCGCCTGCTGGCCGACGCGCTCGTGGACCAGGCCCGAACGCTGACGCGCGGGGTGCTGGGCGCCGCGGGTGCCTTGACCCGGCCCGATCGGCTCGCCTCCGACCTGGCCGCCCTCGGTCGCGCTGCGACGTCCACGGCGAAGCTCGCGCCACGCTTGGCGATCAACGGGCCGGTCGGCGCCCGGCGTGGATTCCTGCAGCTCCAACTCCCGTTGGAGGATCTCCTGGCGGTGAAGAAGGCCGCCGGTGTGACGTTCAACGACGTCGCTCTGACGGTCTCGACGATGGCACTCCATCGCTACCTGCGCGACAAGGGCGAGCACCCGCCCGGGACCCGACCCCGGGTGCTGATACCCGTGTCGACCCACGGCACCGACCCTCGCGGCGAGATCGAGAACCGCTTCTCACAGATGGTCGCCGGCCTGCCCGGGCCGGAGGTGCCGCCGGCCGAAGGCCTGGCGCAGATCCACGCCGAGTTGGTCCGCTGCAAGGCGTCCGCCCAGGTCGACGTCGGCCCCCTGCTGTACTCGCTCGCCACGCTCACACCCGGTTGGATGCTTGGCCGGTTGGCGCCCGTCCTCTTGCGCAATCAGCCCTTCGTGAACCTCGCCGTCTCGGACCTGCCCGGGTCACGGGACCGCCTCTACCTGCTGGGCGCCCCGATGCTCGAGTTGGTGCCCTTCATCACCTGCACCGGCAACATGGCCCTCATGATCGGCGTGCTGTCCTATGTGGACACCTTGGGTGTGGGCATCACGGTTGACCCCGATGTCGTGCCCGATGTCGAGGACCTCGGCGACGCCCTGCGGTGGGCGAGCGGCGAGTTGACCGGCGCCGTGCTCTAGCGTCGGCCCCTCCCGACGGACATCCCCTTGTGGCGCGCCACGACGGACTTGATCTGCTCTCGCCGTGCCGCAACCCGCGCTCGCAACGACGGCGCAACACCCGCACCGGGGTCGCTCATCCATGCCCACCTCACGTGAACCGAGCATCCCCCTCCCGGCACCGTTCGAACAGGGGCATAAGGCCCCCGTGGGGCAACGAGGACCCGGGCCGTGGACGCGATCGTCCCGCCGGACCCGGAGGCCCGGCGGGAGGATCCGCTACCTCAGTTGACCGTCACCGTGAAGGCCACGTCGTTGAATGCCGCTGTGGAGCTGGCATCGAAGGTGTTCACCTGGATGCGGCCCGCAGGGCAGGAGGTCCGGCCGGAGTTCCACTCGGCGAAGGTGTCGTAGCCGCCCGTGTTGTAGTACTCGGTCGAGACGTTGGGGACCACCCGGCTGGGCGCGATGGCGGCCACCGGCCTGATGCAGAACACACCCGGCTGTGGATTGCTGACCGAGATGACGCCCTTTGCACGAAGGATGGCGAAGCCACCCGGGTTGCCGTTGATGTACAGGGCCATGCGGGCGTACGGAGCCTGAGCGGCGACCGTCGCTTCGGCACCACTCTCCGCGGTCGCATCAGCACCCTTGTCGTCACCCGTGGCCAAGGCCGCGCCACCGAACAGCGCACCGCTCAGCAGGACGCCGATCAGGACATAGAGCAGTCTCTTCATCGTTCTCTCCATTTCTCGAGCCGAACTTCGGCGTCCTGCGACCTTCGCGCCACCACGCGGGCGCGATCAGGTCCAAAGGTCCCGATCGGCTCGGGCCCGTCCGATCGCTCACCGGACGTTGACCGTGAAGACAGGTCCTCGGCCGCCTCGGCGTAGTCGGGGGGCTACGGGCCGGTGCGGAACGTCGACGTCGGCGTCCGTGGCCCCTACGTGTCGTCGACGACCGGCGCGCCCGCATCGTCGATCACGCAATACCGGAAGACCCGGACGGTCCGAGTGATCGAGGCCCGCACGCGGCGGCCTTCAGGGCGTTTCGTCCCGACCAGGGTTCAACGTCAAGGGGCGGCCGACGGGCTACGCCTCGAGCTTGACCGCCCGCACGATGGCGCCGTGCATCCCGTCGGCGACCTCGTGGGTGAAGGTGATCGACACACCGCTGAAGCCCGCTGCGGCCAGGCCGGCCTCGTACTCGCTCACCGACTGGGCCCCGGCGATGCAACCGGCGTGGTCGCCGAGCTCAGCCCGCTCGCCTGGGCTCAGCCGGGCCTCGGCCACGACGTCGCTGACCCCCACCCGACCGCCGGGGCGCAGCACCCGGAACATCCCGGCGAACACCGCCGGCTTGTCCACGGACAGGTTGATGCCGCTCCCGCACCGTGTCGCTCATGGTCAGCCTCCTGGTTCTTCATCAATCGACAGACGTCAATCTACAAGCCCAGGACCGGTTCGGGTGCCCCGATCCCGGGTACGGCGCCGTCGTACGCTCCGCGGCGTGGAGCAGACGGCGGCCCTCGAGGCGCACCGCCGGGGCTGGGCGGTGGTGCCGCTCCACGCGGTCATCGACGGCCAGTGCACCTGCGGGCGGGTGGACTGCCCTTCCCCGGGCAAACACCCCCGGGTCCGGTGGGAGCGGTACCAGTCGGCCCGACCAGCCGAGGTCACGGTGCGGGGGTGGTGGCGACGCTGGCCCGATGCCAACGTCGGCATCGTCACCGGCGCGGTGTCGGGCCTGGTGGTCCTGGACGTTGACCCCCGGCACGGCGGCGACGGCATGCTCGCCCGCCTGCAGGCCGAGTACGGGCCACTGCCGCCAACCCCCGAAGTGCAGACCGGCGGCGGTGGGTCGCACCTCTACCTCACCCATCCCGGGGGCACGGTGCCCACCGGCCCGGTGACCGAGGGCCTGGACTTGAAGGGCGACGGCGGCCTGGTCGTGGCGCCACCCAGCCGACACGTGTCCGGCGATCGCTACCGGTGGCGGCCGGGGCGAGCGCCGGACAACCTGGCGCTCACGCCCCTGCCGGCCTGGCTGCCCCGCCTCGCCCACGGTCACCACGCCGGCGACGGCCACCGGGGGCAGGGCGTGGGTGCGCCCCTCGCCCGCAGTGAGGGTGACCAGCGGGAGTTCACCCGCCTGTGGGCTTCGGTCGGTGTCCGCCTCGAGCCGGGCGACCGCACATACCTCTGCCCGTTCCACGACGACCACCACCCCTCCCTGCACGTCGACGCCGACGGCTGCCGCTGGTATTGCTTCGGCTGTGCCACCGGGGGCGGCCTCGGGCGGCTCCGCCAGGCGGTGGGTCGGGTCGAGCACCATCCGGTGCCCCCACCCGATCTGCCCGGTGTCACCCTCGCAACCGACCAGACCGTAGAGGTCGACGTCGTCGGCGAGTCCTCCCACCAGCCGGCCCTGGAGCGGTTGGCGGGGGGCCGCCGACAACGCAGCGCCCGGCTCGACACCGTGGCCGCCCTCGAGCCCGAACCGGCCGCCCGTCACGGCCGCATCCGGGTGCTCATCCGCGACCACGAGGTGGGTCACCTCTCGAGCGGGGCCGCCGAGCGCTGGCGGTCGCTGGTCGAGGCGACCACGAGGCGTGAGGGGCGGGCGACCTGCCCGGCCCAGATCCGGGGCGGCTGGAAGCGCCCGGACAGCGAGGGACGCTTCGGCGTCGTCCTGTGGCTGCCGGACCTTGCGGAGGACCCGATGGACGCCGGGTCCGGGCCATCCACCGCGATGATCAACTTCCACGGCGACCTGGCCGACTTCCTCGGGGACCGGGGGCCGACCGGCGAGGCCGCCCTGCCGGAGGCCACGACGGTCAAGGACACCATCGAGTCCCTGGGCGTGCCCCACGTGGAGGTCGGCCTCGTGCTGGTGGACGATGAGGTCGCCGACCTCGGGCACCGCCTCTTCGGGGGCGAGCAGGTCGACGTGCACCCCCGGGCGGAACCGTGGCCCGACCCGGTCCGCTTCGCCCTCGACGGTCACCTCGGGACCCTGGCTCGCCGGCTGCGGCTGCTGGGTTTCGACACCTGGTACCGGTCCGACGTCGACGATGCGGATCTCGTCGAGCAGGCGGTCGCCACCGACCGGATCGTCCTCACCCGCGACGTCGGCCTGCTCAAGCGGGCGGCCCTCACCCAGGGCGCCTGGGTCCGGGCCACTGGCCCCGACGAGCAGGTGCTCCAGGTGGTCGACCGCTTCGCCCTGGGCGACCGGCTGGCCCCGTACACCCGGTGCCTGCGCTGCAACGGCCGGTTGCGCCCCGCCACCACCGAGGAGGCCGCGGCGGCTCCCGAGGGCGCCCGCCGGGAGCACGACCGGTTCCAGATCTGCGCCGGCTGTGGTCGGCTCTACTGGCGGGGCACCCACACTCTGGGCCTGGACGCCCTGGTCGCCCGTATCCGGGACCACGTCGGGCCGGACGGGGGCATCGGGTAACACCTGCGACAGGCCGATGCCGGACGGTCCCCTCCCGGCGGCGCAGCTGCTGCGGCCCACGGTGCTGTTCGCCTTCGTGTGGCTGGCCCTGGCCGCCCTGCTGGACCAGGTGGCGGCCGACTCCTCGCTGCGGGCCGACGTCACCCGCATCCCCGGCCGGCCCGCAGCTCGCCAGATCGCTGACCTCGTCGGTGGCGCCAGCTGACTGGGCCTTCGGGCCGGCCCTCCGACGAGCAGTCGGGTGACCTTCGGCCCTGTCCCCGGCCCGAGAGACCGCCGACAATTCCGTCGATCGGCACCGGAGCTCAGCATGCGGACGAATCGGACATGGGTGGTCGTGATCGCCGCAACGCTTCTGGCCGCAGCGTGCGGCGGCGGCCGCGAGGACAGCGCTCGTGAGCAGCAGGCCGCTGGGGTGGACGAGGGGCTGGCCGAGCAGCTGCACCTCGACGAGTGCCGAGGCGGTTTCACCGACGGCGTGAACGCTGACACCATCCGGATCGGCTCGAGCTTCCCGCAGTCGGGCCCGTATGCCGCCTTCGCCAGCATCGCCGACGGCTATCGGGCGTACTTCGACATGATCAACGCCGACGGTGGGCTCGACGGCCGCCGCATCGAACTGGTCGTCCTCGACGACGCCTACGAGCCGGGGCGGACCGCGACGAATGTCCAGCAGCTCATCCAAGAAGAGGAGGTGTTCGCCCTGTTCAACATCGTGGGCACCGCCAACACGCTGGCCGTGTGGGACAGCGTGGAGGAGGAGTGCATCCCCAACCTCTACGTGTCCACAGGCTCGCCGCTGTGGGGTGACCCCGACCACCCGTGGACGATCGGTTCCTTCCCCGCGTACTCGGTCGAGGTGCTCGGCTACATCGACTACCTCCGCCAGAACGATCCCGACGCCCGGCTGGCGCTGCTGACCCAGAACGACGACTTCGGCCAGGCCTACCTCCAGACCGTCGACGAGGCCACCGCGGGCACCGACATGGAGGTCGTCGCCGAAGAGACCTACGAGCCGGCGCTCACCGACGTGACCTCCCAGATCACCACCCTGGCGGCCTCCGACGCCGACGCCGTGATCCTCGGCACCACCGGCCTGGCCTGCCCCAACGCGCTGAACGCCATCCGGGCCACGACCTGGGAACCGACCATCTTCGTCACCGGCACCTGCGCCAACCCGCTGCTGATGGGCCTGGCCGAGCCCGGCGCCGCCGACGGGATCCTCAGCGGGACGTTCCTGAAGGACCCCCGTGATCCCCAGTGGCAGGACGACCAGGCCATGCACGACTACCTCGCCGGCATGGACCGGTATTCCGACCTCGCCGACGACGACGTCTACGACGTCATCCGCGCCTACGGCTGGACCATGGGCGCCCTCCTCGTCCACACCCTCGAGAGCGCCCAGCGGCTCACCCGGCCCGCCGTCATGATCGAGGCGCTCCACCTCGATGACGTCAGCGTCGGCCTCACCTTGCCCGGGAGCCCCTTCGACACCGGCTCCGGCGACAAGTACCCCAGCGAGGTGGGTCAGGGCATCCGCTACGACGAGCGGCGCGGGTACTTCCAGTTCGTCGGCGGGCCCAGCGACTACGAGGACCGCACGGCCGAGGTCACCCCTGATGACCTGCTCACCGCGGACTGAGTCGCCGCCGACGGCTTCTGATCGTCCAAGGGATCTCCACCGGCGCCTTGTCGTAGGGTCCAGACGTCCGGACATCCGGTCCGACACGCAGAGGGGGAATCTGATGATCCTCGTTACGACCTACAAGGTGAAGCCGTATCTCAGCAAGGCAAAGCTCAGCGAGCTGATGGCTGTGTTCGGCGCGGTGGGCGTCCCGGCCGGCACGAAGGCGCACTACGTCGCTGCCGACAACAGCCACGGCGTGGTGATCGTCGAGACCGATGACCCGGCGGAGGGGTACCGGAACCTCCTCAACTACTCGCAGTGGGTCGAATACGACACCAAGGTGATGCTGACGGTCGAAGAAGCCGTTCCCCACATCATGGACGCGCTCGCCTGAGGTCGTCGCCTCCCCTTCGGGATGCCGGCCTCCGGATGAGCGACGCCGCCACGCAGATCGACATCTACGCGCTCGCTCCGGCATGGCCCCACCGGGCCACGCCATCGGCTGCGTCCTCCCGAGTCCTGTCGCGGAGCCTCAAGCTGGCGGGTGGTCGACGAGCCAG
>Ga0315292_10000461_pt1 | contig 19122 bp, 17 predicted proteins | sample YL17G13_0_MG_FD_204029 | JGI IMG/M metagenome (GOLD analysis project Ga0315292, IMG submission 204029) | Sediment microbial communities from Yellowstone Lake, YNP, Wyoming, USA - YL17G13_0 | ecosystem: Environmental > Aquatic > Freshwater > Lake > Sediment | place: USA: Wyoming | collected... | reverse complement strand
TCGCGCTCGCCTGGTTGCTCGCCGTTCCGCCGATCTTGATTTCGGCCCGGTGGTACTTCAAGCGCGCGCCCCAGGCGTACGTCATGGAGATGGCCACCTACGCCGACGTCAACGCTGCCGTCGCGGAGACCGCCGACGCGGGCCGCACGATCGAGGCCTACCGCCTCGGAGCCGGCCGCGTCGCAATGACGGACAAACGGATCGGGCGATGGGTGTCGTGGGAGCGCTACACGATGTGGCTGCGCACGGTGTGGTTCCCGTCGGTCGAGAGCGCCTATGTCGTTCCACTCGCTGCAGTGGTAGCGATGGGCGGGCTGCTCTACATCAACGGCACGATTTCGTTGGCTCAGATGACGGCCGGTGTCCTCTACACGCAGATGCTGATCGAACCCGTTGACATGGTGTTGATGTGGTACGACGAGTTGCAGGTCGCGCAGGCGTCGCTGGCCAGAATCCTTGGTGTCAATGAGGTTCCCGACGTCGAGTCCGACTCCGATATCACCCCATCCTCACGGGAGCTCGCGGCGCGCGATGTGCACTTCGGCTATCGCGAGGGCCGCGACGTCCTGCACGGAGTCACCCTAGACGTCGCCCCCGGTTCGCGGATCGCAGTCGTCGGCCCATCCGGTGCGGGAAAGAGCACGCTGGGCAAACTGCTCGCCGGACTACATGCCCCCGGTCGTGGCGAAGTCCACCTGGGTGGCACAGACCTGAGCGCAATGCCGCCTGAATCCGCGCGGCAGTACGTCGCCCTTGTCACTCAAGAACAACACGTGTTCGTCGGAACGGTTCGTGACAACCTGAGGTTGGCGAAGCCGAGCGCCGACGACGACGAACTGCGCGCTGCCCTGCACGCCGTCGATGCTGATGACTGGCTCGAGTCGTTGCCGGACGGCTTGGACACCGTGGTCGGCACCGGCGGTTACGGCGTACCTCCGGGCCGCGCCCAGCAGATCGCTCTGGCGCGCCTGGTGTTGGCCGACCCCCACACCCTGATCCTCGACGAGGCGACGTCGTTGTTGGACCCCCGCGCCGCCCGACACCTCGAACGCTCGTTTGCCGCCGTACTCGACGGGCGCACGGTTGTCGCGATCGCGCACCGCCTCTCGACCGCACACGATGCCGACCACATTGCGGTTGTTGAAGACGGCCGCATCACCGAATCAGGCAGCCACGACGAACTCGTCGCCGCCAACGGACCGTACGCCGCCCTCTGGCACTCCTGGCGCAGCGAACCGTCAATTGACCAGGCCGACACCGCCGTTCCAGTCGCACCTGCGCCAACGAGTGACGTCGGTGCGTCGCCCTGAGCCACCCGGCCACGACACAATGCGTCAGGGGCGCAGGCGGTCACGGCCATCCTGCGAGTCGGTGGCCGTCAGCGTGAAGGAGCGGGCGGAACGGCTGCCCGGCGGCACGCCCGCCTGCAAACTCTCGCCGAGTCTGGACTTATCAAGCTTCCCAAGCACTTCGGAGGCTTGTTAACCCCAGACTCGGTGGGGGTGGGGGCCCTGGGGTGGGCTTCAGATGCGCACGAGCCGTAGCGCCGCAGGCGCGTCGGCCGGAACGACCGGCGAACGTGGCGGAACTGGCTCCACCTGCTGGTACGCCGATGTCTCGGCGCCGTTCTCGACCTGTGCCGGCCGGGGATCGTCATCGCCCTTGTTGGGCCACAGCGCCATGGCTCGTTCAGCCTGAGCGGTGATCGTCAACGCCGGGTTCACGCCGAGATTCGCGGTGACGGCCGAGCCGTCCACCACGTGCATCGTGGGATAGCCGTACACCCGGTGATAGGGATCTATCACGCCCGACGACGACGAATCGCCGATCACGGCGCCCCCGACCAAATGCGCCGTGAAGGGCGCACGAACCACGTCGCCGACGTTCCCGAAGGCGCGCCCGCCAAGTCGAGCAGCCAATCGGCGAGCCACGTCGTTGGCTTCCGGAATCCAGGTGGGGTTGGGCTTTCCGTCGCCCTGCCGGGACGTCAACTTCCATCGCCCCAAGCGCGACCGGGTGCTCGACACCACGATCGAGTTGTCCAGTGACTGCATCACCAAGCCGATGACGGCTCGCTCCGACCAGTGTCTGCTGTTGGCGACCACATTGAGCACGCTCGGGTCGTTGACAACCGCGCGAAGCCAGGTACGCCATCGCGGCCGACCCGGTTCCTCGTCGGTCAATGCAGTGCCAAGCAACGACATCGAATTGCTGCCCTTGCCGTACCTGACCGGTTCGACATGCGTGTAGGGATCGGGATGGAAGGACGACGTGATTGCGACGCCGCGGGTGAAGTCGATCGATCGATCCTTGGCAACGGCCCCGACCAGCGACTCCGAATTGGTGCGCGTCAACCGACCCAGCGACGACGACAGAGCGGGGAGTCGGCCCTCGTCCCGCATCCGGTGCAGCAACTTGGCCGTGTTGTACGCCCCGGCCGCCATCACCACGTGCGATGCACGCAATGTACGTCGGTCCTTGCGCACCCACGCGCCCGTACGCTCGACACCGACCGACCATCGGTCGTCGTTGACATCGATGGACACCACCGTCGTCATCGGAAGCACCTCTGCGCCAGCGGATTCCGCCAAACCGAGGTAGTTCTTCGGCAACGTGTTCTTGGCGTTGAACCGACATCCAGTCATGCATTCGCCGCACTCCGTACAGCCAGTTCGCTCTGGACCTGCGCCTCCGAAGTACGGATCCTGCACCGTCTCACCGGGCTTGTTCTGTCCGTCCGGGCCGAAAAAAACCCCCACCGGGGTCAGTCGAAACGTAGACTCCACACCCATCTCGGTGGCAACCGCAAGCATCGCGTCATCGGCCGGCGACATGCTGGGATTGTCAATGACACCAAGCATTCGCGCCGCCTGGTCGTAGTACGGCGCAAGCTCGGATTCCCAGTCGGTGATCGAACCCCACTGCGGATCCGCGAAGAACTCCGGCGGCGGCTCGTACAACGTGTTCGCGTAGACCAAAGACCCGCCGCCGACACCTGCGCCAGCGAGAATGAATGCGTCGGGCAACCGGTGAATGCGTTGAATGCCGTAGCAGCCCAACTTCGGTGCCCACAGGAATCGACGTAGGTCCCATGAAGTCGCCGGGTATGACGTTTCGTCGAAACGCCGACCCGCCTCGATGACGGCGACCCGATATCCCTTCTCCACCAGGCGCAGCGCCGCGACCGATCCGCCGAAACCGGAACCCACCACGATGACGTCGAAGTCGACCGGGTTCTCGCCTGCGACGCCACTCACCGGAATCCGACTCGCTTCAGAGTTCGCAGAGCGTTGGTCAACAGGCCCGCCCACTGTTCATCCGATTGACCGCCGATCCCGCCGAAGCCGATGAGTCGCTGGGTGGCGATTGTTTGCGACTCGGTGTACTTCAGCAGACCCTCGATCCCATGTCGTCGACCCAATCCGGAGTCGCGCATCCCGCCCATCGGCGCCGCCGTCGAGCCCCACGCCGCGCCGTAGCCCTCGTTCACGTTGACAGTGCCGGCCCGGATTCGACGTCCCAGTTCTAGTCCCGCGCGTGTGTCACGGGTCAGCACCGCCGAGTTGAGACCGTACGGCGACATATTCGCCAACTCCAAGGCCTCTTCGTCGGACCGGACCACGTACACAGAAACGACCGGACCAAACGTCTCCTCATCGCACAACTGCATCGAGGCATCGACGTTCGTAAGGATCGTGGGTTCGAAGAAGTAGGGGCCAATGTCCGGGCGAGCCTGTCCCCCAGATAACACCTCAGCGCCCTTGCCCACCGCGTCCTCGACATGTGCACGAACCCGTTCGACCTGCTGCTCATTGATCAGTGAACCCATGTCGGCGCCCCAACCGACACCACCGCGCAACTTCATCGCTTGTGCACGTTCGACGAACCGTGGCACGAATGAGTCGGCGATGTCTGCGTGCACGTAGATGCGTTCCATCGCCACACACAACTGCCCGGAGTTGGCAAAGCACGCGCGAATCGCGATCTCGGTGCCCCGCTCGACGTCGACGTCTGAGCGAACGATCATCGCGTTCTTGCCGCCGAGTTCGAACGATGAACCAATGAGACGCTCACCGCAGCGGCGCGCGATCTCGCGCCCGACCCGGGTGCTCCCGGTGAACATCACGTAGTCGGCTCGGTCAATGACGCTGGGACCGAGGCGCGCACCTTCACCGATGACCACGCACATAAGTCCGTCCGGCAGACCCGCGTCTCGCAGCACGTCCAGCACCCACAACGCGGTCAGGGTCGTCTGATGGTCGGGTTTCAGAACGACGGCGTTTCCGGCCATCAGCGCCGGAATCGCATCGGATGCGGCCAACGTCAGCGGATAGTTCCACGGCGAGATGATGCCGATGACACCCTTGGGGTGGCGCACCTCGACCGTGCTGGTCAACGCCGGGAAGACTCCGGAACGGCGTTTCTCGCGTAGCAGACCGGGGGCTCGTCGGGCGTAGTGCCGCGCGTTCAACGCAACATCGATCAATTCCTCGAACGCATCACGACGAGCCTTGCCGGTCTCCCATTGCGCGATGTCCATGCCCTCGGACTGACGTTCGAGAACAAGATCGTGGAAGCGGAGAAACACGCGCGCGCGCTCGCGGGGACTGCGCTGAGCCCACGCTCGTTGCGCGTTGGCGGCCATGGCGAACGCCGAGGCGACATCGGCGTCGGTGGAGGTCGGCAGTTCAGCGAGCACGTCGCCTGTGAACGGCGCGTACGTCGTCTGCCGCGCCGCGCCCGGCGATACCACCGCGTGGCTGACCAACCGGTCGATGTCCTGTTGACTCAGCAGGAAGGACGCCCGATCGACTGGAGCTGTCATGCTCGCAGCCTAGACGCGTTCAGCGGGTCGTGGTGATGACCATTTCGACCCGTTGGAACTCCTTGAGGTCGCTGTACCCCGTGGTGGCCATCGCCCGACGCAGGGCACCGATCAGATTCATGGTCCCATCAGCGACGTACGACGGCCCGTGGATGATCTGGGCCAGCGGGCCGACGGTGCCCATGTGGACTCGTTCCCCGCGCGGCAGCTCGGCGTGGCCGGCCTCCATGCCCCAGTGCATTCCTCGGCCAGGTGCCTCAGTTGCCCGGGCCAATGGCGAACCCACCATGACCGCATCCGCACCCAACGCCACCGCCTTGGCGATGTCCCCGCTGCGACCCATCCCCCCATCGGCGATGACGTGGGCGTAACGACCACCGGACTCATCGAGGTAGTCCCGCCGTGCCGCCGCGACATCAGAGATCGCTGAGGCCATCGGCACTCGTACGCCGAGCACGTCTCGTGTCGTGTGAGCGGCGCCGCCGCCGAAGCCGACGAGCACTCCCGCTGCTCCAGTGCGCATCAGATGGAGTGCAGCTTGGTACGTCGCACAACCACCGACGATTACCGGCACGTCGAGCTCGTAGATGAAGCGCTTGAGATTCAGCGGCTCGGCGACATCCGCGCCAACGTGTTCAGCGCTCACCGTGGTGCCGCGGATCACGAAGACGTCGATGCCCGCGTCGATGACGTGCTTGGCCAGTTGGGCGGTCCGCTGCGGCGACAGCGCACCTGCCGTGACAACGCCACTGCTGCGTACCTGTGCCACGCGTTCGGCGATCAACTCCGGCTTGATCGGCTCGGCATAGATCGCCTGCAATCGACGAGTGACTGCGGTCGGATCCGAGGCATCCATCGATGCAATCTCCTCGAACAGCGACTGTGGGTCGGCGTACCGCGTCCACAACCCCTCGAGGTTCAGCACTGCGAGCCCACCGAGCCGACCGATCTCCACCGCGGTCTCCGGCGAGACCACAGAGTCCATCGGCGCGGCGAGCAGCGGTGTCTCGAAGCGGTAGGCGTCGATCTGCCATACCGTCGATACCGACTCGGGGTCCCGGGTGCGACGACTCGGCGCGATGGCAACATCGTCGAAGGCGTACGCCACCCGCCCGCGCTTGCCGCGGCCGATCTCGATCTCGGTCACGTGAACTCCTCGCGTCAGCGGCTGTGGTAGTTGGGCGCTTCGACGGTCATCGCGATGTCGTGGGGGTGGGACTCCTTGAGTCCGGCCGCCGTGATTCGGATGAGACGCCCTCGATCCTTCAACTCGCCGATGGTGGCTGTGCCGGCGTACCCCATCGATGCGCGTAATCCACCCACCAGCTGGTGGGCAACCGCCGCGAGCGGGCCACGGTAGGGAACCTGGCCCTCGATTCCTTCGGGCACGAGTTTGTCGTCGGACAGGACGTCGTCCTGGAAGTAGCGGTCCTTGGAGTACGAACGCTGCTCGCCACGTGATTGCATCGCGGCGAGTGAACCCATGCCGCGGTAGGTCTTGAACTGCTTTCCGTTGACGAATACCAACTCACCGGGCGCTTCGGCGCAGCCGGCGAGCAACGATCCCAACATCACGGTGTCCGCACCCACGACGATCGCCTTGGCGATGTCACCGGAGTACTGAAGTCCACCGTCACCGATGACGGGAACACCGGCGGGACCGGCAGCCAATGACGCCTCATAGATCGCGGTGACCTGCGGTACGCCGACACCTGCTACCACTCGAGTGGTGCAAATGGATCCTGGTCCGACGCCGACCTTGATGCCATCGGCCCCAGCCTCGATCAGCGCAGCAGCCGCCGCCCGGGTAGCCACGTTGCCACCGACCACGTCGACTGCCGTGTCTCGCTTGATCCGCGCCACCATGTCGATCACCGCACGCGAGTGACCGTGCGCCGTGTCGACGACGACCACGTCGACACCCGCGTCGACAAGAGTGCGTGCGCGCTTGTAGGCATCCTCGCCAACGCCGACAGCGGCACCGACGACAAGGCGGCCACTCGAGTCCTTCGTCGCAAACGGGTACTGATCGCTCTTCACGAAGTCCTTGACCGTGATCAGTCCGACCAATGCCCCGCGGCCATCGACGAGTGGCAGCTTCTCGATCTTGTGCGAGCGCAACAGCGCCAACGAGTCATCCGTCGAGATGCCCACCGGGGCGGTGACCAAGGGCATCGGTGTCATCACGTCGCGAACGAGCCTGGACTTGTCGTCCTCGAAGCGCATGTCTCGGTTCGTGACGATTCCCACGAGCACGCCCGATGCGTCGACGACGGGTGCGCCCGAGATCCGATAGCGACCGCACAAGCGATCGACGTCGGCCAAGGTGTCGTCCGGAGAACACGTGATCGGGTTGGTGACCATGCCCGCTTCGGATCGCTTGACCAGATCGACCTGCATCGCTTGGTCTTCGATGGACAGGTTGCGGTGCAGGACGCCTACTCCACCTTGACGAGCCATGGCGATGGCCATGCGCGCCTCGGTGACGGTGTCCATCGCTGAGGACACCAACGGAATGCGCAGGGTGATGTTTCGGGTCAGGCGGGTCGAGGTGTCGACCTCGCTCGGGACGATGTCACTGGCATCGGGCAGCAACAGCACATCGTCGTAGGTCAGACCAAGGGGAGCGAACTTCTCCGGCAGGCCGGGGTCGACAGTCATGGGCACCTTCTCGACGCGGGTGTCAATGCCCCAGGTTACCGGCCGGCGGTGCCGTGGACCGAATCCGATCGCGTCCTCGCGCGTCAGCGCAGGCCGATCGCGTCCTGGCGCGTCAGCGCAGGAAGCCCCAACGGAATCCGAGGGCGACGGCCTGGGCCCGGTCGGCGGCCGAAAGCTTGCGGAACAGCCGACGGGCGTGGGTCTTGACGGTGTCTTCGGACAAGAACAACTCGCGACCGATCTCAGCGTTGCTGCGACCTCGACTCATGCCATCGAGGACCTGCTGTTCGCGTTCGGTCAGCGTCGGCGGCGTACCCGCGGGTCGGGTCCGAACCGAACGAACGCTCGGGTTGTCACGCCCGACGACCATGGCGTACGACACGGTCGCGGCGATCTCTTCGCGAGACGAGTCTTTGGCGAGGTATCCGCGTGCGCCGAACGAAATGGCGCGTGCAACACCATCGGGGTCTTCGCCCATGGTGAGCATGACGACGACTGCGTCCGGGTGATGGGTCATCAACCGACGACATGCCTCAACGCCCCCGATGCCTGGCATCCGAACGTCCATCAGGACGAGGTCGGGCCGTTCGAGGGGATAGCGAGCCAACACTTCTTCGCCGCTGCCCGCCGCTGTCACTCGTTCGACACCGGGCACCGCACCAACCGCACGCCGTACCGCTTCACGAGCAAGGGGGGCGTCGTCACAGACCAGGACCGTGGTCACGGCACTCCCGCTTCATCCGTCGCAGACGCCTCTACGGGGAGGCGTCACGGTCACTCGAATGACCGTCCATGGCGTTGTCGGCAGCAACCGGGAGTGACTTCAGTCCTCAAGTAGCGCAACTACGTCTGCGCGAGCGGTCCATTCCGCAGCCAAGGCGGGCGGGAGGTCGTCGGAAATCGTGCGTACGGCCGCTCGAGCGGTCGCGATGGACTTCTGGGCCTCTTCGGGGGCGCTGATCTCGACCAGAGCGCCGAGCATGGCTCGCGAGGGCCACACAAGCGGCAACGAGCCGAGGCTCTCGGCCAGCGACGCCGATCGACGCAACATCGCTGTCGCTTCGTCCAGATCGCCGGCTTGTACGAAGGAGATGCCGGCGAAGAGCAGGCCCTTGGCCACGTGCCGCGGGGCCTGGGACGTCTCGGCAATCGATACCGCCGTCGCCGCGCGGCGGGCTGCCTCCTCGGGTCGACCCTGCAGAAGCGCCACCTCCGCACGCACCCAATCGAGGCGTACCCGCTGGCGCCACCACTCGGTGCGACCGTCTGCCACCTGCTCGGCGACTGCGATCTCGGCCAAGGCGCCCGGACTGTCGCCGAGCCCAACGGCGTCTGCGGCCAGGCCGATGTGGGCATCGAAGAGCGCTTCGTCGGCCGAACCTGCCATCGCGAGGGCGCGGTTGTCCCAGTGCTGTCCGTCGGCGTGGCGGCCGAGCTGGCGATGGATGCTTCCCACCGTCGCGGCGGCCAGTGAGCAGAACAGTCGCTTGTCGGCTTCCTGCGGATCGTGAGCCGCGAGACCGTCGAGCACGGACAACGCCGAGCCGTATCGACCGGACGCGGCCAGGCATACGCCCAACAACCAAGCGGCGGCAGTCGCCTCGGCGTCCCGACCCGCGGCGTGGGCGAGCTCAACGGCCTGCTGCAACGGGTTCACCCCTGCTGCCGGGCGTCCATGGAAGGCCGCGCGTTCGCCGGCGGTCAACAAGTCCTCCAGCTCTTCGGACACGCCGGGACCTCCTCGAGATGTGGTCATTCGCCCGGGCCGCAGTCATTCACGGGAGACGCGTTGCTCACTAGCGACGTTGCTCACTAGCGACGTTGCTCACCAGAGGTGTTGCTCATCAGAGATGTTGTGCATCAGAGGTGTTGTGATTCGCGAGAGTAACTCACACATGGGGTCGAACCGGCGACAAGACCCACGCATCGGGCGCTTTGCGACGCCGATCAGCGCAGCGCGGAGTGAATCTGTTCGACCGCGTCGTCGAGGCTCATCGCCAGGTGGACCGGGGGATCCTCCGGGGTGGAGAAGTCCTCGGTATCCCAACCCGCGCCGCCCAACATCACGTATGGCGAGACCCGATGTTTCGCCAGTTCTTCCACCAACACCCGATCCGCAGTTTGTGGCAACTGCGACCAGAGCACAACGACAGAGGGCCCTAGGCGTTCGACGGTATCGAGTAGCGCAGCCTCGGGAACTCGCATCCCCAGGACGCGCGAACCAATGCGTACCTCCGTGAGCGCTGCGGCCAGCGCGACAAGGGGAAGCGAATGCATCTCCTCGGGCGTGCACGCGAGGACCACTGGGCGTGCATTCATGGGCCGCCGCAGTCTTACCGTTACGGCCGCGAACGCCGTGAGGACGGACTCACAGAGAAGGTGCTCGATCTCGATTCCACGCTCGTTGCTCTCCCAGTACTCACCGACGCCGAACAGCACCGGTCGCAGAAGGTTGTTCCAGGTCCACACGACACCACGGCGATCTATCGACTCCAGCGCGAGACGAGTGCAGGCCGGTGAGTCCATCGCCATCGCGGCCCTGGCCAAGCCGCGCGCTTGGGCGGACCCGCCCGGAGTAGCGATCACCCGTCCGCCGCCGGCCCGACCCGCCCGAGGCGCGGGTGCGGCGTCTGCCGTTGAGGATTGCTGGCCGCTTCCATCTGGCGCTAATGGACCCGCTATCTCAGGAGTCGTCGGTGCGCTCGCACGCAGCTGGGCGTCCAACTCGTCGATCTGATGGGGGTCGGGGTCCGAATTGCGCGCGACCCGGGCGGCGTCCGCCGAGGAGACCCCGGACTGGATGAGTCGGGCCATCAACTCCAGCCGGGCCATGTCCACCACCGTGTAGCGGCGATGCGATCCGACCGATCGGGTCGAGGGCGCGAGCCCGTACCGACGATCCCACGTCCGCAGCGTCGCCGGGGCCACGCCCAGACGCCTGGCTGCCGCCGCGACAGTCAGCCCGGGCAGGGCATCGCCCGGCGCGGCACCGGCGGCGGATACGGCAGACACAGGCCCAGTGTGGTCACCAAAGCGCTTCCCCGCCATTCGAAAGGCTGGCACCTGGCCACTAAGTTGCAGAAACTTTGAACTGATTCCGGCGAGTCGCGGAAATATAGTTGACTAACTTCTGACGCGATATTAGTGTCACCCCAGACAGCGAGCCACCCCACACCTTCGACTTCGAGGAGCACCTGATGGCCGACCTCAGCCGCCTACCCGGTCCAAACGCCGACTTCTGGGACTGGCAACTGCTGGCTCAGTGCCGTGGCGCCGATGCCGATGTCTTCTACCACCCCGATGCGGAGCGCGGACCGCGACGGACCGCCCGCGAACAGGCCGCCAAGGCCCTCTGCGCCCAGTGCCCGGTTCGACAGCAGTGCCTGGCACATGCCCTCGAGGCCCGCGAGCCGTACGGCGTCTGGGGCGGGATGACTGAAGACGAACGTGGGGCGCTCCTCGACTCGAGAAACGCCCCACTCGTCGCGTGCTGAGGCACGCGCAGTATTCGTCGTGCCCGCCGAGTCGCGCCTGCTGAGTCGCGCTTCTCGCCTCGCGCGCGAGCGCCTACGCGGTCGTGAACTAGTGGCTGTGTCCGCCCGGGCCATGTGAGTGGCCGTGACCGTTCGAGCCATCGTCTTCGTCTTCCTTCTTCTCGACGACCAGGACCTCGGTCGTCAGGAGCATTCCGGCGATCGACGCGGCATTCTCCAGCGCTGAACGAGTGACCTTGACCGGATCGATCACACCGGCTGCAACCAAGTCGCCGTACTCACCCGTGGCTGCGTTGTAGCCCGTCCCGGCTCCGCCTTCGCGGACCTTGGTGACCACGACGTAGCCGTTCTCACCCGCGTTCTCGGCGATCCAGCGCAACGGCTCGACGCAGGCCCGGCGTACGACGTTCACGCCGGTTGCCTCGTCACCATCCAAACCGAGGTCACCTTCGAGCACTGCGGCTGCGTGCACTAGCGCAGAACCACCACCGGCAATGATGCCTTCGTCGATGGCTGCCCGGGTTGCGGAGACCGCGTCCTCGATACGGTGCTTCTTCTCCTTGAGTTCGACCTCTGTCGCAGCACCGACCTTGATGACACAGACGCCGCCGGCAAGCTTGGCCAGCCGCTCCTGCAACTTCTCGCGATCCCAGTCGCTGTCCGTACGCTCGATCTCGGCCTTGACTTGGTTGACCCGGTCCTCGACCGCGGCCGAGTCGCCGCCGCCGTCAATGATGGTCGTGTTGTCCTTGGTGACGATGATGCGCCGAGCCGTACCGAGCACCTCGAGTCCGACCTGGTCGAGCTTGAGACCAACCTCCGGGGAGATGACCTGGCCGCCGGTAAGAGTCGCGATGTCCTCGAGGATCGACTTGCGGCGATCGCCGAAGGCCGGTGCTTTGACGGCGACCGAGGAGAACGTCCCGCGGATGCGGTTGACGACCAACGTCGAAAGCGCCTCGCCCTCAACGTCTTCCGCGATGATGAGCAACTGCTTGCCGGTGGAGACGACCTTCTCCAACAGCGGCAACAACTCGCTCACCGAAGCCACCTTGCCCTGCACGATGAGAATCGACGCGTCTTCCAGCACGGACTCCATCCGCTCGGCGTCGGTGACGAAGTACGCCGAGAGGTAGCCCTTGTCGAACTGCATTCCCTCGGTGAACTCGAGTTCGAGGGCCATCGTCGACGCCTCTTCGACGGAGATGACACCGTCCTTTCCGACCTTGTCGAATGCCTCTGCGATCAAGTCGCCGATCGCCGTGTCCTGCGAGGACACGGTTGCGACCTTGGCGATGTCGTCCTTGCCGTTAACGGGTACGGCCGTCTCCTGCAGCTTGGCGCTGACTGCCTTGACAGCCGCCTCGATGCCGCGCTTGAGCGCCATCGGGGCACCGCCCGCGGTGACGACCTTGAGCCCCTCGTGCACCATCGCCTGGGCAAGAACGGTTGCCGTTGTCGTACCGTCGCCGGCGACGTCGTTGGTCTTGGTGGCAACTTCCTTGGCCAGTTGCGCGCCGAGGTTCTCGTACGGATCTTCGAGCTCGACTTCGCGAGCGATCGTCACACCATCATTGGTGATCGTGGGGGCACCCCACTTCTTGTCGATGACGACGTTGCGGCCCTTGGGCCCCAAGGTCACCTTGACCGTGTCAGCCAGCGCATCGACACCGCGCTCGAGACTGCGACGGGCGTTCTCGTCGAACTCCAAGATCTTGGCCATGTGTGTACGTCTTCCTTCATGTCTTGAATCGGGACTGCCGGGACTGCGGATGCTTTGGGGACGGCTGGATCTGGTGGCCGTTCGGGGCGGCAGAGACGACACCGCCCCGGGGCCCGACGTGCGGACCGCCGGGGCGGGTCATGTCTGCGCTGATGGATCAGCGAACGACGTATGTCACTTGTTGACGATGGCGAGCACGTCGCGTGCGGAGAGGATGAGGTACTCCTCGCCGTTGTACTTGACCTCGGTCCCGCCGTACTTGGAGTAGATGACGACGTCACCCTCCTTGATATCGAGCGGGATCCGGTGCTTGCCGTCCTCGTCGAAGCGACCCGGACCCACTGCAAGGACTTTGCCCTCTTGGGGCTTCTCCTTCGCGGTGTCCGGAATGACCAGACCTGACGCCGTGGTCTGCTCGGCTTCGAGCGTCTGAACGAGGATGCGATCCTCGAGTGGCTTGATGGTGACCGACACGGTCTGACCTCCACCTTGCGGAATGTCGGATGTCTTGGATTCGGGTCCCTTGTGGGGACCCGGTACGACCGGGGCCGCGCCGTCGTCGCAGGTGCCGGACGGCCTGGTCGCGCTGGCACCCTCGGGGTGAGAGTGCCAACGCCCACCCTAGGCCGAGGCTGGCACTCGGTCAATCTGAGTGCCAGTTCGCGGTTCCGTCATACCCCAGGATCGGAACCGTCCCCTCGCCCTTGGGGAGGAATAACTGCCTCTAAGGCAGCCTGGGGCACCTTCATCGGCGAAATGGGGAACATGGGTGGGAGGGGGCGAGGGAGGCGAGGGCGGTCAGCGGGGGAGGTAGTCCTCGAGTTTGCCGACGCGCAGGCCCCAACTGTCGATCTGGTCGAGCAGGGTCGAGATGTCGCGCACGAAGTTCGTCCGGAAGTGCACCAGCACGATGTCCCCGGCCGCGAGCTTGCCGGCGCCGGTCGACGTCACGCCGCCTGAACCACCGCGCAGCACCGCGTGCGGCAACGAGGCATTCCAGAGGGCGACGTACTTCATGCCGCACTGCTGTGCGGCCACTCGCGTATCGGTGTTGAAATCGCCGTACGGCGGACGCATCATCCACGGCCGATAGCCGATGTGCGGCTGAAAGATGTTCGCCGCCCCACAGATTTGGTGCTTCTGATTGCTGAGCGGATGCCTCGACAGGAACGGGTGCGTGAGTGTGTGGTCCTGGATCGTGGCACCGGCATCCTGCAGTGCCTTGAAGTACGCCCAATCGTTCTGTACGGCTGAGTTGAGCAGGAAGACCGTGATCGGCATCTGCCGCTGCTTCATCAGTGTGATGAGAGCGGGGTCATGCGTATACCCGTCGTCGATCGTGATGAACACGACCGGATCCGTCGTGTCGATGTGCCGTACGACGGCGGGTAATCCCGCCGTGGAAACCGGCGCAACGGACGACGGCGACTGACCAGACGTGGCCGAATCCGATGGTTGCGGGCTCGAGGCCGACACTGACGGCGACACCGATCGGGACACCGACGGCGACGCCTTCACCGTGGCCTTGACCGAGGGCTTCAGGTTGGGGGTCGACGCCGCACTTGGCGGCGTACCCGAAGCCGACGACGTCGAAAAAGCAACAACGACAGCGACCATCGCGGCCATCGCCAGTGCTGCGGCGATGAACCAAGCTTGTCGCTCTTCCTCCATCAGTCTCAGACCGTTTCGAAGTGCCCGGCTCGAGCGCGCTCGCACACATCGTCACCCGGCATGCCTTCTTCGAAGCGAGGCGGAGTGTCCCAGCGCGTCAGCAACATCACCCGCAACGGATCTCCTTCGCTCTTGAGCATCTCCGCGGAGAAGCACCCTTCGGTGCCCAGCGCCCTTGGAATCAGATCGTGCCGTACCCAGGCCAGTGCATCATCGAGGCGCCCCGGGGACACGGTTGCTTCCCATATCCGGACGATCATGGCGCTCCTTCTCCGATCGGCTGGCCGTTCGGGGCCACCGTGACGTTCGTGACGGGCATCGACGAGTCTGCCCCGAAGGTCATGACGCTCGACGCGCGACCCCTGGCGACAAGTTCCGCGCCCAGCGCAGCGACCATCGCTCCGTTGTCCGTGCACAATCCCGGGCGCGGTATCCGCAGCTCGATCCCAGCCTGGGCGCAGCGCTGCTCGGCAACGATCCGAAGCCGTGAATTGGCCGCCACGCCCCCACCGATGAGCAGGTGGTCCACGCCGTTGGTACGGCACGCATCGACGGCCTTCGCGGTGAGCACGTCGACGACGGCTTCCTGGAACGACGCAGCGACATCCGCGACGGGTACGGCTTCGCCGTTGCGCTCGCGTGTCTCGATCCATCTCGCCACTGCGGTCTTGAGGCCGGAGAAGGAGAAGTCGTACCGGTGGCTTTCGGCATCGCGCGGCGAGGTAAGACCACGCGGAAAATCGACGTACGCAGCGTCACCGCCCCGCGCCTCACGATCGATCCACGGCCCGCCGGGGAAGGGCAGCCCGAGCAACCGCGCAACCTTGTCGAACGCTTCACCTGCTGCGTCATCCAGCGTTGCACCGAGCGGGATGACGTCTTCAGTGATGTCGGGAACGAGCAGCAGCGACGAGTGCCCACCGGACACGAGAAGCGCGACGGTGGGCTCGGCCAGCGGACCGTGCTCGAGTTGGTCGACCGCAACGTGGGCGGCGAGGTGGTTGACGCCGTACACGGGTTTGCCAAGAGCAAGGCCCAGTGCCTTGGCCGCCGACACACCGACGAGAAGGGCTCCGACCAGCCCCGGTCCCGCAGTAACCGCGATCGCATCGAGGTCCCCGAGCCGTACGCCGGCGGCGGTGCACGCGCGCTCCAGCATCGGCACCATCGCTTCGAGATGGGCGCGGCTCGCGACCTCGGGGACGACTCCCCCGAATCGTGCGTGTTCGTCGACGCTGGATGCGATCGCATCGGCGAGCAACGTCGTGCCGCGAACGATCCCCACGCCGGTCTCGTCGCAAGACGTCTCGATCCCGAGTACGAGCGGCTCGTCGCGCGTCACGATTCGGCCTTGATATCCAGTTGCATGACCACTGCGTCGACGCCGGGCGCGTAGTAGGCCTTGCGTCGATGAATCGTGTGGAAACCCACTGATTCGTAGAGCGCGATCGCGCTGGAGTTCTCGGCGCGAGCGTCGAGCATCACCTGATCCACTCCGCGTTCGCTCGCCTTCTCGATCAGAAGGCTCAGCAACAGTCGGCCGATTCCCTGACCTTGCACGTGGCGCGCGACCGCGATGGTTTGCACATCGGAGGTATCACCGATGGACGACAAGCACGCATATCCCAGGAGTTCGCCAGACTTGCTGATGTCTTCGGGGCTCCCTGACACACGCCGCTCGGCAACGACGAAGTCGCGCGTCTGCGGCACCCCCGCGAGCTCGTTCCAGAACTGTCCGACGCTCCACGGATCGTTGTGAAACAGGTCGACTTCGATCTCATGCACCGACTCGATGTCCCACCAACGCAGGTCACGGATCGTTACCTCTGGCGGGCGAGTAGGCGAGCTGGTCGATGATTCAGTCATGACTGCCACGCCACCGCATCGGGCCGCCGCAGGTACATCGGTTCCGGCGTGACGGTCGCGTTCGCCTCCAGTGCCCAGGCAGCGGCAGCCGCCAGGCCGATCGCCGTCGGCTCGTACGGTGGTCGCATGCTGCCGAACACTTCGATGTACAACTCGGTGCCGCGACCAACGACTCGACCGAGGCGTACCGACTCCGGCAGATCGCTCGGCTTGGAGACGAATGGTCCGTCAATGCGCTTGGCGTGACCATCGGCGGCGATCTCGTATGTCGCCCAGTAGACCTCGCGTCGTCGGGCGTCCGAGGCGACCGCGAACCGCGAGCCGATATCCGCGTTCACAGCTGATTCGTCGATCGCCGTCGCTGCCAGCGCATCGAGCGAACAGACGCCGTGCACGGTGATGCCGAGCGCGTATCCCATGACTCGACCGGCGACGATCCCGACGCGAAGCCCGGTGAACGGACCCGGGCCGGCACCCACAACTATCGCTTCCAGATCGGCGGGCACGACCTTCGCGTCGCTCATCGCCTGCGCAGCAATCACGGCCAACTGCTCGCCGTGTTCCTGTGCTCCGAAGTACGCCGCGCTCCCCAGCACACGTGCGTCGCTGTCAGCACAGTCGAAGACCACGGCTGTGACTGCCGCGGTCGCCGTATCAAAAGCCAGCACAAGCACGTCCGAAGGCTACGTGTGCCTAGTCGAAGACCGCACGGAGGTCGACGGCTTCCCAGCGGGCGCCCACCGGGCGCAGGCGGACCAGTCGCACATAGTCGGAATCGTCGGCACGGCTGAGTTCGATGATGAGCCGATCCTCGGAGAGTGCATCGACCATTCCCTCGCCCCACTCGACAACGGTGACCGACTCGGCCAAGGATGCGTCGAGATCGAGGTCGTCGACCTCTTCGAGTCGTTCGAGTCGATGTGCGTCCACGTGTACGAGTGCTGGCCCATGCGAGTTGTTGGGATGCACGCGCGCGATGATGTAGCTCGGACTTGTGACGGCACCGCGTACGCCAAGACCCTCGCCGATACCACGAGTCAAGGTTGTCTTGCCGGCGCCAAGGTCACCGACAAGGACGACCAGATCGCCCGCTCGCAACGCACTCGCAAGGCGGCGGCCGAACTCGACCATGTCCTCGGGCGACTCGACGACATGGATCGTCACGACAGCCGCCAGTCGATCGGCTCAGCGCCCTGCGCCGTGAGCATGTCGTTGACCCGACTGAACGGTCGTGACCCGAAGAATCCGCGATCAGCCGACATCGGACTCGGGTGGGCACTCGTGACAACCGGCGTACCGTCGAGCAGCGGCCCGAGCGATTGCGCGTCACGTCCCCACAGGATCGCCACCATCGGCGTACGCCGTGACACAAGTGCGCGGATCGCTTGCTCGGTCACATCTTCCCAGCCCTTACCTCGATGAGACGCGGGATTGCCGGGCGCGACGGTGAGGACCCGGTTGAGCAACATCACGCCATGCTGAGTCCACGGTGAAAGGTCACCGTTGCCAGGCGTCGGCTGGCCGAGGTCCTCTGTGTATTCGCGAAAGATGTTGGTCAGACTCCGCGGGATCGGACGGGTCTCGGGTGACACCGAGAACGACAGGCCGACGGGATGACCGGGAGTCGGGTACGGATCCTGGCCGACGATCAGCGCACGCACATCAGTGAACGGCGTGCTGAAGGCTCGCAGCACCTGGTCGCCGTGAGGTAGGTATCCGCGACCAGCCGCGATCTCGCCACGCAGGAAGTCACCCATCGCTGTGATGCGCGCGGCGACCGGCTCGAGTGCGGGCACCCAGGTCGGATGAACCAACTCGGCCAGCGGCTTCGGACTCATCTCGGCGGGAAGCTCGTGATCATCCCGCGATGGACCCGGCGGGAGAGTCAGAGGCGTTTCGACGCACGCGACCGACCAACTCACGCAGATGTTGATTCACGTCGGGGTATCGCTCCAGCAGCAGCATGTGCCCCGTGTCGGCAAGCACGACGTATTCAGCTCCCGGCACGCGTTGCAAGATCTCCTTGCTGTGCTCACCGGGAGTGAGCATGTCCGAGTCACCGACCATCACCAGCGTCTCGACCCGGTTCAAGGCCGCCAACGCCTCACGCTTGTCATGAGCGGTGAACGACGGCATGAACTCCGCCACAACGTCGATCGGCGTCGCGTTGAGCATCTCGGCGACGAAGGCAGTCAAGGACGGCGACACCTTCGAACCGAACGAGTAGCGGTTGGTCAGCAGCAACGCCAGGTCACTGCTCGCCCGACGACCCCGTTCGATCAATTCTTTGTTGCGCGCCAACGACGCGGCAAAACTCGGTGCAGTTCGCGTCACCAGCTTCGAGGCAGCATCTGGCAGGCCGAGCGGTACGCCGACCAAACCCGACGCGCTGGTCGCCAGTAGCGCCACACCGGCGATACGAGCGCCGAACTCCTCGGGGTGTTCGTTGGCGTACGCCATCACGGTCATCCCGCCCATCGAGTGACCCACCAGGATGATCGGGCCCGTGGGTGCCACCGCATCGATGACCGCGCCGAGATCGCGGCCGAGCTGATCGATGTTTGCGGTGTCCTTGTGCCCGCGCTGTGAACGCCCGTGACTGCGCTGGTCCCAGAAGACAAGCCGGCCCAATGCCCGCAAGTCACGCCGCTGATAGTGGAAGGAGTCCTGATTGAGCGCGTACCCGTGACAGAAGATGATGGTCAAGTCGTCGCGCGGCACCAACGGTTCGTCGATCTCGACATGTAGATGCGTGCCGTCATCGGCAAGCACATCCACCACGCGGCCACGCAAGGACCCGAACGGCTCACCGGCGTCGGCATCCCGCCGGAACCGCTTGCCCACGGTCGTCTTCTCGGCCACCAGCCCCACGGCAGCCCCGG